>Ga0070731_10001718_pt1 | contig 22117 bp, 15 predicted proteins | sample Coa_R1_2_FD_66448 | JGI IMG/M metagenome (GOLD analysis project Ga0070731, IMG submission 66448) | Surface soil microbial communities from Centralia Pennsylvania, which are recovering from an underground coalmine fire - Coalmine... | ecosystem: Environmental > Terrestrial > Soil > Unclassified ... | reverse complement strand
CCCCAGGTGTGGCGGCCGTAGCGTTCGCGGACCTTGGCGGGCTCCCGCGACAGGTCGAAGGCCTTCTGCATCTCCCCGGAGGACACCAAGGAAAGAGCCTTGGCCTGGTAGATATCGATCTCGCGGGCCGTCGGCGTGTCGATCGGGAGCGAATTGGCGTCGATGGTCCGGAGGAGATCCTGCCGCTCCTCCAGCCGTTTCGCGGGGATGCCCTCGACCAGGTCGATGTCGCGGACCTTGAAGTCGGCGGAATTCGGATCGCTGTTGAGGACGAAGGGGTCGTGCTTGGGTCCCAGGCAGCCGCCGTACTGGCCCGGGGTGATGTAGGCCGTGCTGTCGCAATGCGGCGACGGAGTGATCACATACGGCGGCAGGGCTCCGCTGTAGTGGTCCCGCTCCGCCAGCCAGCCGACGAGGGTCCCGAGGCTGGGCATATCGGTCCGGCTGGGATTGATCAGCGTGCTGTCGATCGGGTAGGGTCGGCCGACGATCGACCAGTACATCGCGGAGTTGTGGCCCTGATGGTGGTGGTGCACGCTGCGGATGATCGAGTACCGGTCCGCCAGCTTCGCCGTGCGGGGGAGCAGTTCGGAGACGCGGATCCCGGAGACGTTGGTCGCGATGGGTCGGAACGTCCCGCGGATGTCCTCGGGAGCGTCGGGCTTGGGATCCCAGAGGTCGAGGTGGCTGGGGCCGCCGCAGTTGAAGACGAGGATGACCGACTTCGCCTTGGCCCGGCGGGAAGGAGCGGCGGCCGCGGCCCGCAGCCAGTCGGCATGGAAGAGGCTCAGGCCTCCGAGTCCGCCCAGTCGGAGGAAGGAGCGTCGGGTGGAGTCGAAGGAAGCGTCCACGTCCGACCTCCACACGTTCCGTCCCGCCCGTGTATGGTACGGTCGGCAGCCGCCTCTCGGTGCGCCCGACCGTCACCAAGGGGGGGAATTCCCGGGGCGGAGGTTCCGCGGCCGCGGGGGAACGGGGAGTCCTCCGGGGAGGCCGGAGGGGCGCGCCGGTCAGACCGGAGTCACGGTCCAGTCGCCCAGCTGGATTCGGACCGCGTGAAGCCGGACCATGCTGTCCCCGGGATTGACACAGAGCGTCCGCCCCAAGCGCTCCACTCCCGGAGATTCGTGCACGTGGCCGTGCAGCGTGAGCGGCGGTCGGCGGCGCTCGATGAAGGTCCGCAGGGCGCGGCTGCCGATGGGCGTGATCCCGCCCTGCAAGCGGTCGAGGGTCGTCGCGAACGGCGGAGTGTGGACGACGTAGACCGTTTTCTCCGGGTCCGACAGCGCGGCGAGCCGCTCGAGGTCGGCTTCGATGCTCGGGCGCCCTTCGATGGCCCGAAGCGGAACGTTCTCGATTCCCGCCGGGGAGCTCCAGAGGCAGCGCTTCGGCGCCTGCCGCGGTTCCCATCCCGCCACGTCGATGCGGTCGAAATCCTTCATTCCGAACGGCGTGACCGGGACGCACCCGTAGCCGGCGATCGTCCATCCGTCCAAGAAGGGGACGGCCCGGCCGTGGAGGGGAATGCCCGACGACTCCAGGGGGCCGAGGACCGCCGCCCAGTCGTCATTGCCTGGGATCCAGTAACACGGGCGCGTCGCCATCCGAGGGGCGAGGTACCCCTCGACAAAGCGACGCTGGAGCGCGAGCAAGTCGCCCCCGGATTTGAGAGGGTAGGGCAGGAGGTCTCCGCCGAGGACCACCGCATCGGCGTCCAGGCCGAAGAGGGTTTCGTAGGCGTCGTGGTTTCCGTGGAGGTCCGAGGCGTAGACGATGCTCGACACTCCCGGATTCTATCGTTCCGGCCCCCCGGAGACCCGTCAATCTTCGGGCCCGATCCGGAACGCTTCCCCGGCGCCGGGTCGCGGCCGCGGAGGCCGAGCGTCCCGGCCTGGGGTCGGCCGCGCCCCGCCCGCGTGGGTCGCGACCTCGATCGCGACGGGACGGCTACCGGGCGTCCCGCGCCATGTCGTAGAGGGCCTTGATGTAGCCGATGCTGTACGCCCATCCCGCCGGCCGCCCGCCCACCATCTCCGGAACGTGGTCGGCGATCAGGATGCCCTCGAAGCCGACCTCGACCAGCGTGCGCATCACCTGCTTCATGTCCGTGTAGCCGTCGTCCACGAACGTCTCCACGAAGCGGGGCACCGGCGAGCTTACGTTCCGGAAATGGATCTTCCAGAGTTTCCCCATTCCGGCGAAGGCGCGGATCGCGCCGACCACGTCCCGGCCCATGCCTCGGCCGCCTTCCATCCAGGTCCCGCAGCAGAGGCAGACCCCGATGTTCCGGCTTCCGGCGATCTCCAGGGCGCGGACATAGCCGTCGAAGGATCCGAAGATGCAGCGCGGAACCCCGCCGAGATCGGCCACGGGAGGATCGTCGGGATGGATGCCGATCCGCACGCCGGTCTCCTCGGCGACGGGAACGACCTTTCGAATGAAGTACGTGTAGTTGTCCCAGAGCTCCTCCGCGGTGAACTGGCGACCATGGGTCAGCGGCGGCTCGAAGAGCTTTCCGTCCCAGGAGCCGCGGGCCGTCTCCTGGTCGAAGCTCCGCGCCGGGGCACCCCCCCGGGTGGCCCCGCGCGCCGAGCTCCAGATGCCGTTGCCCATGTGCGCGTACGTGGTGTAGTAAAGGCCGGCCCGGGCCAGGTCGCGCAGGTACTGCTGGTATTCCGCGATCTTCCGGTCCCGTCCGGGAAGATTGAGCGTCACCTCGGGCATGTTGTGGACGCTGGCGTTGCCGATGTTCGCGACCTGGAGCCCGGCCGACTCCACCCGCCGCCGGATCTGCGAGAAGGCTTCGAAGCTTCCGGTCTTCGTCGGGACGCTGACGTAGTCCACCCCCAGCTGGCGGGCAAACGTGAGGTCCTCGTCCGTGAAGTCGCCGGGGAGCTGAAGGGAGATCTTGATCGTGGCGGCCCTGCGGGGAGGCGCCGACGTGCAGCCCAGGAGGGGTAACGCCGAGAGCGCGCCTCCCAGGGCGGCTCGGGTGAAGCCCCGGCGGGTCCAGGCGATCGGCTGCGGGTGGGGCATGGGGCGTCTCCAGTCCTCTCTACATGGAGTACCAGGATGGAAGGCCCGGAGATGACGAAAACGGTTCGAAAAGAGGATGTGAAGCGGCGGACGGGAATGCAAAAAATTGTAACCGGAACATGGTTTCTGTCGTACCATCTCAGAGCCATTTCAGCCCTATCCAGCTTAGAGGTGAATCCATGAATCGGTGGGTGCTCATCGGAATCCTGGTCGTCCTGGCCCCCGCGTGCAAGGTCACGGTCGAAGATCACCGGGATCATCATCCTCCGCCGGCCGCTCAGCCCGCGCCGGTCGTCTGCGGGACCTGTCGCGGCTCGGGCGCCGTCGGCTGCGGGACCTGCGGCGCGAGAGGCACCGTCGCCGTCACCTCCAACTGCGCCACCTGCGGCGGCGCGGGCTCGCTCGCCTGCGGCTCCTGCCAGGGCGCCGGCACCTTCGTCTGCTCGAAGTGCAAGGGCACGGGCGAGGTCGCCGACATCGGCGTCGGCAAGCTCCTCGAGGTCAAGATCCAGTGCAACAAGTGCCAGGGCAAGGGCAAGCTCGCCTGCGGCGTCTGCAGCGCCCAGGGCAAGGTCGGCTGCACGGCCTGCGGCGGAAGCGGCAAGGTCACGACCCAGGCCAGGTGCGGGACCTGCCAGGGCTCGGGCAAGGTGGTCTGCCCTACTTGCCACGGCAATGCCTCCGCGCCGGTGGTCGTGAACCAGCCGCCCCCTCCGCCGTCGTCGAACGCGACGATCGTCATCGTCATCTGCCCACAGCCTCCGCCTCCGCCGCCCCCGGCGCTGCCGGAGCCGCCTCCGCCGCCGCCCCCGCCTCCGCCGCCTCCTCCCGCGGAGGTGATCGTCATCTACCAGTACCAGCCGGTCTGGGAGGACGTCCGCCTGGTCATCTGCCGGGAGTACTTCGGCTGCGAGGCCGCGACCTATGTGTACATGGGCCGCATCCAGGTCCAGCTCGCCTATACCGACGACGAGATGTTCTGCCTCCTCTGGTGCGCCCGGCAGAAGCGGGTGCCCCTGGGCGAGGTCGTCGACGCCTACGCCCAGTGCGGCCGGAGCCTGGCGCAGGTCTGTAATCGCTACGGCATTCTCCCGGCGAGCTACTACGTCGAGGTCGACGAGAAGTGCGACATGTCGATCCACTTCAAGCACCTCTTCATCACGCACTGGAGCCAGCGGACGACGGTCCACGAGTACACGAATGACGAAGTGATCTCGCTCCTTCACCTGCGGTTCGCGAAGGAGTACTACGGGATTCCGGCGGACGAGTACCTCCGCCGCGAGACCCACGGCGAGTCGTTCCAGTTCATCTGCGTCGCCCACTGCAACCGCGCGGGCAGCACGCACGTCGACTGCCGCGGCGAGAGGATCGTCGTGGTGCAGGAGCGTCCGTGGACCTGCAAGAGCCACGACGAGTGGGTCACGAAGCAGACCGTCTGGATGCGCCAGCCGCCGCCTCCGAACAGCCGTGAAGTGAGCCCGCGCGAACGGGAGATCGCGGCGAAGGAGGCCGATGCCGAGTGCCGCGAGCGCCAGGCCAAGATGCATGAAGCCGAGGCCCAGCGCCGGGAAAACGAGGCCAAGTACGCCCAGATGCGCGCCGAGCACGACCGGCAGGTCGCCGAGTACGACCGGATGCGCGCCCAGCAGTCGCGGGAGCGCGCCGAGGCCGACCAGAAGCAGCTCGAGCACGAGCGTCAGATGGCCGAGTACGACCACAAGAAGGCCGAGTACGAAAAGCAGAAGGAAGCGCAGCACAAGCAGCAGCTGGCGGCCGAGCAGAGCATGAGCGACAACGACCGCCGCGCCGCCCAGGCCAAGCGCGCCGAGGACGAGAAGCGCCAGCACGAGGCCGAGGAACAGGCCAAGACCCGCGAAACGGAGCTCGCCAAGCAGCGCGCCGACCAGCAGGCCCGCCAGCGCAAGGACGACGAGGACCGTCGCAAGCACCAGGAAGAGATGTCCAAGATGACGGTCGAGCAACAGCGGGCCGCCCAGGAGAAGGCCAAGAAGGACTACGAGGACAAGCAGAAGCAGCACCAGGTGGAGGTCCAGAAGCACGACCAGGACATCGCGGCCCGGAAGAAGGCCGACGACGACAAGGCCCGCGCCGACAAGGAGCGGACGGACGCCGCCGCTCGCAAGAAGGCCGATGACGATGCCGCCGCCAAGAAGAAGGCCGCCGACGACGCCGAGAAGAAGAAGGAAGAGATGGCCCGGGCGGATGCCGAGCGCAAGAAAGCCGCCGACGACGCCGCCAAGAAGAAGGCGGACGAGGACAAGGCCAAGGCCGACGCCGAGAAGAAGAAGGAAGAGACGGCCCGTGCGGACGCCGAGCGCAAGAAGGCCGCCGACGACGCCGCCAAGAAGAAGGCGGACGAGGACAAGGCCAAGGCCGACGCCGACAAGAAGAAGGAAGAGACGGCCCGCGCGGACGCCGAGCGCAAGAAGGCCGCGGACGACAAGGCCAAGGCCGACGCCGAGAAGAAAAAGGAAGACGAGGCCAAGAAGACCCCCGCGCCGGCGCCGGCACCGGCCGCGGACCCCCAGAAGGTCTCGCATTGCCGGACCATGGTGTCCACGATCGCGCAGGCGATCGAAGCGTATGAGAAGGACAACAAGAAGTATCCGGCCGCCGGAGGCCTGGTCGCGGCGCTCCAGACCAAAGGCAAGAGCGGAAAGCCCTATCACGAGTTCGGCAAGGACGAGGTGGCCGGCGGCCAGCCCGTCGACCCGTGGGGGCATCCGCTGATCTACAAGGTGGGCGCAAAGGGCAAGGGGAAACCCTTTGACCTGTATTCCGTCGGTCCCGACGGCAAGGACAACGGAGCCACCGGAGACGACATCAGCTACTAGACACGCCGACACTTCAGACCGCGGGAGCGGGCGACATCGCCCCTCCCGCGGTCTTTTGTTTTGCCGGAAGACCGAGTCGCCGGACTTCGCCCACTCGACGGCGACGGGCTCGTTGACCTCCCCGCCTGCCCGATGACCTCCCGGAGGATGATGGCGGCGACCCCGGCGACGGCGACGAAGACTCCCCCGACGACCATCTAGCCGGCGCGCCCTCCTGGCTGGAGGGGGAGGGCGCCCTGGGGGGCCTGCTTCCTTCAGCGATTTTCATCCGTCCCCCCGCCCAATTGTGATGAAATCTCCGGGATGGCCGCCGAGCTTCCGCGCCGCATCGGGTTCTGGGGCGGATCCGCCGTCATGGTCGGGATCATTCTCGGCAGCGGCATCTTTCTCGCCCCAACATCCATCGCGGGCGCCCTCGGCAGCCCCGCCCTCGTCCTGAGCTTCTGGGTTCTGGGAGGCCTCCTCTCGCTTTTCGGCGCCTTCACCGTCGCCGAATTGGCCGCCGAGCTCCCCAGGTCCGGCGGCCTGTACGTCTATCTCCACGAGGGCCTCGGCCCCCGCGCCGCCTTCACCTTCGGCTGGACCTACCTCCTCTTGATCAAGCCCTTCGCGGCCGCCGCCGTCGGCATCGTGTTCGCCAACCACTTCAACGCCCTCTTCGGCCTGGACTGGAGTCCGCCCGCCGTGGCCTGCGGCATGATCCTCGTCCTCACCGTCGTCAACGTCCTCACCGTCCGCGGCAGTTCTGCCGTCGCGATCGGATTCACCGCCCTCAAGGTCGCGTCTCTGGCCGCGATCGTCGCGCTCGGCCTGGCGTTGGGAAAGGGAAGCGCCGCGAACTTCGCCTCGAGCCCCGCACCCATGCCCCTCTGGAAGGCCGCCGCCCCCGTCCTGTACGGCGTGCTGTGGACCTACGACGGCTGGGCCGACGTCTCCGCCATCACCGGTGAAGTCGAGAACCCCGGTCGAACGCTCCCCCGAATCCTCTTCTTCGGCACGGCGGCCACGATCGGGATCTACCTCGCCGTGAACGGGGTCTACTGCTCCCTCATTCCGCTCTCCGAGATGCGGGACCTGAAAACCGTTGCGCCCCTGGTCATGGAACGGCTGATCGGGAGCGCCGGAGCCCGCATCGTCGCCGCGATGATCGTCGTCTCCACCCTGGGGGCCTCCCACGCCGCGGTGCTCACGGGCGCCCGCGTCACCTGGGCCCAGGCTCGCGATGGGCTGCTGTTCCGCTTCCTCGGGCGCGTCCATCCGGAGTTCCGCACGCCCGACGTCTCGCTGTGGATCCAGGCGGTCCTATGCTGCGCCGCCGTCGTCTACGTCCGCCGCTTCCAGGACCTGTCGGAAAGCTACGGGTTCCTGATGTGGATCTTTTATGCCGGCGCCGCGGCGTCCGTCCTCATCCTCCGTCGACGCCGCCCGGATCTCGAGCGCCCTTACCGGTGCTGGGGGTATCCGGTCGTCCCGGTGGTCTTCATCGCCGTGTCCGTCGCCATGACGGCGCTCTACATCGTGATCGAGGACTGGAAGAAGACCCTGCCGTGGCTGGCGGTCCTCCTGCTGGGGATTCCGGCGCACGCGGTCTGGAACCGATGGGCGTCGGGCCCGAGGGCGCGCCCCCGGTGATCCTCTCGCCCCCCGAGGGTCCGGTCGGGACCGGGGCGCGATGCGGGGCGATCCGGGACGCCTTCCGGCGATGGGCGGGACCTCTCCCCGCTCAGAGCGGATAGAGCGGCAGGCGGTCGGAGGGGAGCTGCGGGGCGTCGCTCAGATCGGGCAACTCCTCGAGCACGGGGGAAAGGGCGAGGTCGAGGCGCTCGGACGGCATCTCCATCGGTTTCCACTCGGCCGAGCGGTTCACCAGGACGGGGGCGTCGGAGATGAGCGGCGCCCGGTGGCCGCGGGCCCGGTCCAGGTCGGCGCGCAGCGTCTCATTTTCCGCCTTCAACCGGGCGATTTCCTGCTGGGCGCGGCGAAGCTGCCGGTCCCGACCGCGAAGCTCGTCGCGAAGGGCTTTTTTCTGCTCGATGTGGACCTGGAGGGGATCGCTCGGGACGGTGAACTCGGCGATCCGGAGGACGCCGCCGCAGGTGGGGCAGATCCGGCCGTCGGCGGGGGTGCCTTCCGGGGCCCGGAAGCGCTTGCCGCAGGCGCAAACGAACACCATGCATCACCTCCCGCTCCTCAACCCATGGGCACCCATATGGGGGACTTATGGGGATTATACCTCCCGGTCCGGAAAAATCGATCCTGGTTCTGGGGGGGAAGGCAGGGGGTGGAGCGTGAAGGCCTGGGGCAGCTCGAGGGAGCGGGAGCAACGGTCGCAGACCGGTTTCCGGACCACCCGGCAGCGGGACAGGTAGGACACCAGTCGGCTCGGCGGGGCCTTGCCGCAGAAGGCGCAGGTCGGCGCGGCCGTGGTCACTTCGCGGCGGCGACCTCGGGGATCTCCGTGAGGATCTTCTCCAGGATCGCGTCCGGCCGGATGCCTTCCGCCTCCGCCTCGAAGTTGAGGATCATGCGGTGCCGGAGGGCGGGGAAGGCCGCTTCCTTCAGGTCCGAAAAGGCGACGTTGTAACGCCCCTTCATGAGGGCGAGGATCTTGGCGGCGCGGACGATCGACTGCGCCCCGCGCGGACTGGACCCGTACCGCAGGTACTTCTTGGCGATCGCGCTGCCCTCCGCGGGATGCGTCGCCAGGACGAGACGGGCGGCGAACTCCTTCACGTGAGAGGCGATCGGGACCTCCTTCGCCAGGGCCCGCATGTCGAGAATGTCCTTCCCGCTCAGGATGGGCTGGACCCCCGCGACGTCCTTCCCGGTCGTCCGGTCGATGACTTCCATGAGCTCCTGGAGCTTCGAGGCGGGCACCTGGACCTTGAAGAGGAAGCGGTCGACCTGCGCCTCGGGGAGCGGGTAGGTCCCTTCCATTTCGATGGGGTTCTGGGTGGCCAGCACGAAGAAAGGCTCCTCCAGCGGGTAGCGTTTGCCGCTGACGGTGACGGTTTTCTCCTGCATCGCCTCCAGCAGGGCCGACTGCGTCTTCGGCGTCGCCCGGTTGATCTCGTCGGCGAGGATCAGGTTGCCGAAGATGGCGCCCCTCTGGAATTCGAAGGCCTTCCGGCCCTGGGCGTCCTCGACCACGATGTTGGTGCCGAGGATGTCCGCCGGCATGAGGTCGGGCGTGAACTGGATCCGCGAGAAGCGCAGGTTGAGGCACTGCGAAATGGTCCGGACGAGGAGCGTCTTTCCGATGCCGGGGACGCCCTCGAGGAGCGCGTGCCCCTCGGCGAGGATGGAGACGATCACCTGCCGCACGACCTCGGAGTGCCCGACGATCACCTTGCCGATCTCCCGGGTGAGCGCCTCGACGTGGTCTCGGAACTTCTTCGCCTGGTCTTCGATAGTCATGGGGAGCTGGTATTCAACACAATGAAACGGACGGGACAAAGAAAAGTTTGAGGCAGTCTAATACTGCTTCCGGAGCCGTGAGCTCTGGACGCCCATCTCTTCGCGGTATTTCGCGATGGTCCGGCGTGCGGCGGTGATGCGGTACTTGTCCTTCAGGATGCGCACGATTTCCAGGTCCGAGAGCGGGTTCTTCTTGTCCTCGCTGTCGAGGATCTCCCGGATCTTCTCCATGAGCGCCAGGCGCGTCTGCTCGTCGGGGGCATTGGCGGCGCTGCCGTCGGAGTTGGGGGGCAAGGCCGGCAGGCCGAAGGGCGCCGGCACGGTCTCCGATTTCGGCGCGGCCGAGGCGAAGAAGAATTTCAGGGGGAAGATGCCGCGCGGCGTCTCCACCCATTTCTCCGAGATCGCCCGGGAGACCGTCGACAGGTGGATCCCCAGCGCGTCGGCGACCTCCTGCATCTTGAGGGGGCGCAGGTGCTCGATCCCCTGCTCGAAGAAGTCCAGCTGGTGCTTCAGGATCTCGTTGGTGATGCGGTAGATCGTGCCGCGGCGCTGCTCGATCGCGGTGATCAGCTTCCGCCCGGCGTCCATCTTGCGCTTGATGAACTCGCGCTCGTCCTTCGAGAACGTCGGCTCCTTGGAGAGCTCGATGATCAGCTTCTGTTCGTCCTCGGTCAGCCTGCCGGTCTTGGCCATTTCGGTGAATTTGACCCGGTCGTGCGGGAGGATGCGCTTGCCGCGCGCGATCTCGGCCAGGAAGTCGCGCTCCTCCTTGGAGAACTTCGTCTCCTTCACCATCGCCCCGACGAATTCCCGCTCCGGGGCGGTCAGTTTCCGGTCCTTGAGGAGGTCCTCGTAGTTGCGGTTGACCGAAATCGCGGGCAGCCAGCCGTCCTCGAGCATGATCTCGTACTTGCCGTCCACCTGCTTGATGACGACCTCCGGGGTGACCCGGGGGATCGTGTCGGTCGAATACGTGGCGCCGGGGCGCGGATTGAGCTTGGCGATCTCGGCGATGAGGACCTTGACGTCCTCGAGGACCAGGTTGGGGTCCGGTTCCCCGCTGTACCCGAGATCCTTCATCATCTCGGCGTCGGCGATGAAAGACTTGACGATGCGGGGAAGGCGGTTCGCGCCGATGTCCTCGAAATGGTTCTCGACCATCTTGCGCAGGATCGGGTAGCGCGGATCCGTCACGTCGAGCTGGAGGATGAGGCACTCCTTGATCGAGCGGGCCCCGACGCCCTTGGGCTCCAGCGTCTGGATGATCGAGATGGCATTCTCGAGCTTCTTCGCGACCACCTCGGGCGGGGCGTCCCGGAGCGACTCGGGGAGGGACCCCACCATGTCGTCGAGGCTGACCTTGATGTAGCCGTGGTCGTCGATGTTCTCGATGACGTGATCGCAGAACTCCCGGTCCTCGTCGGGCAGCTCGAGGCCGACCAGCTGCCCCGACAGATGCTCCCGGAGCGAGGTGGAGTTCGCGCAGAGGTTGTTCATCATTTCCATGCGGCGCTCGGCGTCCTCGGCGGAGTCGCTGCGCCGCGTGCGCCGCTCGCTGTCGGACCACTGGTCCTCGACGGTCTCCAGGATCTCGCGCTTGGCGGTCTCCTCGGTGGTCTCCTCGACCGTGTCGGTGGTCGTCGTCTCCGGCTCCTCGACGTCCTGCTTCTCCTCCAGCGTGGGGTTCTCCTCCAGCTCCTGCTGGATGAGGTCGCGCAGCTCCATGATGGGCAGCTGGAGCAGCTCGAGGTTCTGCAGCATCTGCTGGGACAGATGCATGCGCTGCTCCATGCGCTGCTGGAGATGCACTTCCATGCGCATGGCTAGAACTCCCTCCGGCCCGACAGGGCGTCGCCCACCACGGTGCGATCCGAGTACTCGAGGGTGCTGCCGGCGGGGATGCCGCGGGCGATGCGCGTGACCTGGACGGACGCTCCCACGGCCTTCTGGATGTAGAAGGCCGTCGCGTCGCCCTCCGTCGTGGGGTTCGTCGCCAGGATCACTTCGCGGACTCCTCCCTTGCGGATACGGTCGATCAACGCGGGGATCGTCAGGTGCTCGGGCCCCACCCCGTCCAGAGGAGCAAGGTGGCCGTGGAGCACGTGATAGGCTCCCCGGAAGGCCCCTGTCCGTTCGATCGCCCAGAGATCGCGCGTCTGCTCCACGACGCAGATCAGTCCCTGATCGCGCTTCGCGTCGGAGCAGACCTCACAAAGATCAGCGTCAGAGATATTATAACATTTGGTGCACGATTTCACCTGCTCCTTCAGGTCGCGCACGGCGTTGGCGAGCAGCATCGCCTCGCTCTTGGGCTGGGCGAGCAGGTGAAACGCGAGCCGCTCGGCCGTCTTCTCCCCGATGCCGGGGAGCTTGGCCAGTTCCTGGATGACGCGGACGATCGGCTCGGACGTCGGCATGTGTTTATATCAGCCCGGGCATGCTCATGCCCGTGATCTTCGCCAGCTCGGTCTCCCGGAGCTTCTTGGCCTTCTTGATCCCCTCGTTCGCCGCCGCCAGGACCAGATCCTCCAGCATCCCCTTGTCGTCCGGATTGATCACGTCCTTCTCGATCTTGATGTCCACGATCTCCTCGGCGCCGTTGATCTTGACCTTGACCATGCCGCCGCCGGCGGCCGCCTCGACGACGCGCTCCTTGAGCTCGAGGTCGAGCTTCTGGAGCTTCTTCTGCATGTCCTCGAACGCCTTTCCGTACTTCCCCATTCCGCCGGCTGGGAACATAGTCTTTCCTCTCGATTATTCGATGCCCACGACCTTCGATCCGCCGAAGGCCTCCAGGATCTTCTTCACGCCGGGATCCGCCGCGGTGTCCGCCGGCCTCTTCGGAGGGGTCGCCGGCCCCGGAGCGCCGCTGGACTCCAGCGTGACGCGGAGCGCAACCCTCCGCCCGAACACCGACTGCAGGGCCGCGTCGATGACGGCCTTGTTCTTGGGATGCTCCAGCTGCTTGACGTGGAAGTCCTTGAACTGGGGCGGCATGGCGAAGCCGATCTCGTCGGCCGAGAACTTCGAGACTCGGCCCTCCCGGAGCAGGGTGGCGGCCAGGACGCTCTTCTCCTTGACGGCCGCGACGACGCGGGGCCAGGCGCCCTGCGCCTCCTCGAGGCTGGTGGGCACCCCGGAGAAGGACGGCGCTGCGGCGGGCGGGGCGGCCGGCGCGAGGGGAACGGGCTCGTCCGAGTCGGCGGACGACTCCGGCTCGACCGGCTTCGCCGCCGCGAGAGCGGCGGGCGCCGCCGCCGGAGCCGCGGGCGCGGCCGTCACGACGGTGCCGCGCAGGACCTCGGACAGCGTCACCAGGTCCGCGCTGCGGGACATCTTCACGAGCGTGACTTCCAGGACGATGCGGGGATTCGCGCCTTCCTTGATGCGCCGCTTCGCCTCGAGCGTGAGCTGGATGAAGTAGAGCAGCGCTTCGAGGGTGAGCCCCGACGCCTGCATCTCCACCTCGGCGAGATCGGCCTCCGGAAGGTCGACGATGTCGGCGTTCTTGCCCACGGCTTTCACCGCCAGCAGGGCGCGGAAGCGTTCCAGCAGCTGGTCGGTGAAGGCCGCGACGTCGACGCCGCTCCCGAAAATGGCCGCGAGGGTCGAGAAGACCTTCCCCGCGTCGCCGGCGCGGACGGCCCCCAGGAGGTCGGCGAGATGGGTGCCCCGGGCCTCGCCGATCACGGCCGCCACATCCTCCTCGGTCAGGCCCTTCGCCTTGAACGAGATCAGCTGGTCGAGCAGGCTTTCGGCGTCCCGCATCCCCCCGTGGGAGGACCGGGCGATGGCGGCCAGCACGCGGTCGTCGACCGCGATCTTCTCGCCGTCGACGACCTGCCGCAGGCGTCGGACGATGTCGGCGGTGGTGATGCGGCGGAAATCGAAGCGCTGGCAGCGGGAGACGATGGTGTCCGGGAGCTTGTGGGCTTCGGTCGTCGCGAAGAAGAATTTGACGTGCGGGGGCGGCTCCTCGAGGGTCTTGAGGAGGGTGTTGAAGGCCTCCCGGGTGAGCATGTGGGCTTCGTCGATGATGTAGACCTTGGAGCGGGAGCGCAGCGGGCTGTAGCGGATGCCTTCGCGCAAACTGCGGGCATCGTCGACCGAGCGGTTGGAGGCGGCGTCCATCTCGATGACGTCGGTGTCGGTGCCCTCGTGGACGGCGAGGCAGATCTCGCAGGCGTTGCAGGGGGAGTCGGTGGGGCCCTGGGCGCAGTTGAGGGCCTTGGCGAAGAGCCGGGCCATGGAGGTCTTGCCCACGCCGCGGGGTCCGCAGAAGAGGTACGCGTGGCCGACGCGCTTGTCGGCGATGGCGTTCTTGAGGGTGCGCGACACGTGCTCCTGGCCGACAACATCGTCGAAGCTCAGGGGCCGGTAGCGGCGGGCGAGGACGGTGTAGGTGGCCTCCGTGGACATCGCGCGATGATTATAGATCCGCCTGCCGGTCGGTGCCAGTTTACTTTTCGGCCAGGGCGTCGGTGATGGTCCGGAGCTCCTCGGCGCTCAGGTCGGCCGCCCCGGCCTTGGCGTTCTCGACCGCCTGCTCGGGCGTCCTCGCGCCCACCAGCGCGTGCGTGAGCCCCGGCTGCGCGATCGTCCAGGCGATGACGAGCTGACTCGTGGTGAGCCGATGGCGGTCGGCGATCGGCCGGATCCGGCCCAGAAGCGCCGCCGTCTTCTTCAGGTTCTCCGGCGTGAACGACGGGTGCCCCCGCCGCAGATCCCCCTCCTTGAACGTCCGGTCGGGGGAGATCGTGCCCGTCAGCAGCCCGTGATGGAGCGGCGAATACGCCAGCACCGCGACGTTGTTCGAGCGGCACCACGGCAGCTGCTCCCGTTCCAGGTCCCGGTCGAGCATGCTGTACCGCTCCTGGTCGGCGTCGAAGGCGCCCTTCGACCGGTAGCGCTCCAGATCCGCCACCTTCGCGTTGCAGGCTCCGATCGCCCGGATCTTGCCCTGCCGCTTCAGATCCAGGAGGAGGGCCATCGTGTCCTCGATCGGGATCGTGACGTCCTGCCAGTGCGTGAGGTACAGGTCGACGTAGTCCGTGCCGAGCCGGCGCAGGCTGAGCTCCAGGTCGGCGCGGACCTGGTCGGGGTCGAGGGTCTTATGGATGCGGTACTGGCCGGCATCGTTGCGGCCATGTTCGTCGGAGACGAAGAAGAGGGTCCCCTTCGTGGTGTTCCAGGCCAGGCCGCACTTGGTGGCGAGGACGACGCGGTCTCGCCGGCCCCGGATCGCCTTCCCGACGACGTCCTCGCCGCGTCCGAAGCCATAGGCCGGCGCCGTGTCGATGAAGTTGATCCCCGCGTCGAGGCCCGCGTGGAGCGCCGCGATCGACGTCCGGTCGTCGCTTCCGCCCCAGCGCCAGCCTCCCAGGGCCCACGCGCCAAAGGCGACGGCCGACGCCGGGATGCCGCTGGATCCCAGGGGTCGCATCTTCATCGCCGCCGATCATACGAATCTTCCGCTGAACACTCAACGATGCGGCGGCGTCTCCTGACCATGGGGGTGCCACCATGATCCTCTCGATCGCCGGCCTGCTCCTCGCGCTCACGCCCGGAACCGACCGCTCCGAGATCGACCTGGTCTCCGCGCTGGCGCGGCGCGGGTGGATCGACCTCGCCGACGAGCTGTGCGGGCGGATCGAGTCGCTGCCGGGGGCCTCGATTCCGCTGGCCGAGGTGGCCTCGGCCCGCGCGCGGCTGGCGCCCGACCCCGCCGCCGCGGTCCGGGAGCTCGACGGGGCGGTCGCGCGTCTGAGCCGGACCCTGACGCCCGACGAGCGCGGCATGGCCGGCCTGTTGCTCACTCAGAAGGCCAGGCTCCTCGGCGATACCCCGGAGGGGGTGAAGGCCTGGCAAGAGGCGGAGGCCTTCTATGAGAAGAGCATCGCCGCCCTGAAGGCGGAGCCCGACGGGCAGGCCGTCGAGGAAGCCCTGCTCGACGCGAGGCTCGAGTTGCCGAAGGCGATCGCCGCCCGCGCGAGGCTGGTCGCCGGGGACGCGGGCCTCCGGAAGACCCTGCTCGACCGGGCCATCACGCTCCTTCTGGAGTTCCAGTTCGACACCGGCACGCGCCCGATCACCTTCGAGGCGGTCTTCGAGGAAGGGCGGGCCCGCGCCGACGTGAAGGATTATGCGCGCGCCGAACGCTGTTTCCGGTCGGTGCTCGCGCTCCGCCCGAAGGGCTCCGGCCAGGGGACCTATATCCCCGCGCTCCAGGACGGCGCGTTCCTCTGGCTCCTGCGCACCCAGACCCTGGCGGGCGAGGGAAAGGAGACCATCGCGGCGGCCGACGTCTACCTGAAGGTGCCCGGGCGGGCGAGGACGGTGATGGGCCTCGGGGTGCAATTGGCGAAAGCCGAAGCGATGGCGGCGGGGGGCGACGCCGCCGGGGCGATCGTGCTCGCGCAGGCGATCGCGAGGGCGGATCCCAACGGGGCGGCGGGCGGCGCCGCGCGCGACCGGATCCGCGACTGGACCCGCGACGGCGGGGCCACCGCCGAACAGCTGCTCCTGATCGCCGACGGACTGATGGATCGGGGGCTCTACCGGGACGCCCTGGTCGATCTGCGGCGCTCGGTCGAGGTCTGCACGGATGCGGCCGACCGCGCGAAGCATGAGCCCCTCGCGTCCTTCAAGCGGGGCGAGTGCTTTCGGGCGCTCAAGCGCGAGGGGGAGGCGTCGCTGGCGTTCCAGGACGTCTTTCGCAAGTATCCCAAGCACGAACTCGCCCAGCGCGCGGGGTTCGAGGCGGTCCGCGCCCTGATCCGCTCCGCCGCCAGCACGCGGGACCGGCGCGACGAGGAGCAGCAGGAGGCGCTCCTCAGGGATATCGAGGAGCGCGGGCTCCAGGGACCGTTCGCGGACTACTTCACGTTCCTCCGCGCGGAGATTCTGGAACGTCAAGGGAAGTGGAAACCCGCCGCGGAGCTCTACGAGAAGGTCGGCGAAGGCTGCGAGGTCTACGTCGAGGCCCTGGTCTCCGCGGGCCACTGCCGGCGACGGGACGTCGAGTCCAAGGGCGACCCCCACCAGCTCTCCGGGGCGGAGACGCTGCTCCGCCGCGCGGCGGGCCGCCTGGAGAAGGCCCCTCAGCCGCGCCTGATGGCGGTCGCCCAGTTCGAGCTGGCGATGATCCTCCTCCACGACAGCGTCCACCGACCCAAGGAGGCCCTGAACTTCATCGTCGGCTGCGCTGCGCTCCTGCCGGCGGACAGCGAGATGCTCCCGCGGCTGGGCGAGATGGAGATCCGCGCGCGGCTGGCCACGGGGGACCTCGCCGGCGCCTCGGCGCGGCTCGACCAGCTCCTGGGGGCGCCGGGCGGCGGCGCGGCGATCCGGTCGCTTCGGCGCGTGGCCTTCGCGCTCGAGACCCCGGAGCCTGCGAAGGCCTCCCGGTACTATCGCCTCTGGCTGGACCGGGCGGCGACCGAGGATACCTCGCCGGGAGACGTGAAGGCGGTGGCCGACGGCCTCTATCGCCTGGCCCGGGAGCTGAACCGCTTGGATGCGACGACCGTCTCGGTGCTGGACTTGCGCGGAACGCCGGTCGTCAACCGGTCGGTTTGGAACGATGCGGCGGAAGCCCACGAGCGACTCCTCGCCATCGCGGGCCTGTCGCCCTCCGAGCGGAGCTCCGCCCAGGTCCGTCGGATCACGAGCGAAGGGCTGGGGGCCTCGTCGGCAGCCGACTGGGGACAGGTCAAGAAGCACAGCGAGGACGTCCTCCGGGAGTACCCGCTGGTCGAGCCCGGGGGGCTCAACCGGGCGGTCCTGCAGAAAAACCTCTGGCTGGTCGGGATCTATCTCGACTATGGGCACGCGCTCTATCAGCTGGGCAAGGCCGGTCAGAAGTTCCAGTACGGCAACGCGGAGACCGTGTTCAGCAACCTCGGGCGTCTCGCGGAGCCCGGGTCGGCGCCTTGGTGGATCTGCAGGGAGATGGGGCTGCGGATCCTGTTCGACCGGGGCGAAGGAAACGATCTCCGGACCGCCGACGCCGCCATGTCGCTGCTCGAGGGGAATCATCCGGACTTCGACGAGGGGAAGTACGGCCGGAAGCCCGGTCTCGTCGAACTCCGGGATCGGATCCGGGCCGCCGTGGGAGGGCGGAAGTAGCCTTCCCCGGGGTAGCATGACCGCCGGGGGACTACCGGCAGGTGGGAAACCGCTCCCCCGGTCCAGCGCAGAAGCCCCCCGTTCCCCGGGAAGGGGCGTGGCATGAGGATTGCAGGATCCTCCCTCATGGCCTGACGGAAGGGCAGCAAGCGGCGAGGGCTCTCGGGCGGCGCAGGCCCCCTTGAGCTCAAGCCGGCCTTTTCAGAAGGGAAGCCGGCTTGTCGGCTTTAAATGGAGGTCAGCGATGAAACGGCCCGAGCCAACGGCGAGGACGCTGAGACGGCAGGAACGGTCCGAGTCGAGAAACTTCCTCCTGCTCCTACTTTTCATAGTGGGGGTCGTGGCGCTGATCCAAGTGCTCCTGTTCCTGACCTTGACGCACGTCGAGGCGGGGAGCGCGAATTTCCTGGAGCATGTCCGCCGGGCGCCCGCACCGCTCGTCGGGAGGTCCCAGGTGGCCTGAGGGGGAGCTGGATGAAGCGCCAGGACGGACCGATCCGACAGGATCCCGGGCGGGTTCCGCTGGTCTTGGACGGCCGCCGATGAGCCGGTCGCCCTGGGGGTGGATCCGTCCTTTGCCGAAGGGTCGTCCGTCGGGGGCCGCGGGCCGGTGGCACCGGACCTGGCGATGGTCGAGCGGAGGGCGGCCCCGCACGAGACCGCGGGCGAGCGGCCTGGAGCGGCCCATGCGCGCGTCGCCGTGGCAGGAGCCCTGGCGCTGGGCTCGGAGAACCTCCTGACGGGCGAAGGCGTCCGGCGGGCCGATCGGCCCAGGAGAACGATTCCGGCACCGACCGCGCGGACCGCCGCCGGGAGGCCGGGGACCTTCCCTGACCCGGCGACCGCACGTCCCGAAATCACGGTTCCCCCTCGACTCCGACCTGAGCGCGGTCGTCCGAGTTCTCCCGGCGCGCGGCGATGCCGGCGCGGCCCACGGTCGCCGACCTTGGCCCCGGCGAGGGTCGGTTCCTCCTAGGGCAGCTTGATCAGGCCGTTCTTGAGCGCGTAGCGGGTGAGGCCTGCCATGCTGTGAATGCCCAGCTTCCGCTTGATGTTCCGACGGTGGGCGTCGATGGTGCGGATGCTGACGGACAGCCGACGGGCGATTTCGGCGCTGCGCAGCCCCTCGCAGGCCATGCTGAGGATCTCGCGTTCCCGGGGGGTGAGCTCCTCCGCGGGCAGCTCCGACCCCCGGCCGATCTCTCCTTTGACACTCTCCAGGAGGAGGCGGGCGGTGCCGACGGTGTAGAAGGGATCGCCGGCGTAGACGGCCTCGATCGCCCGGGTGACGTCGCTGGGAGCGGAATCCTTGAGGATGTAGCCGCGGGCTCCCGCCCGATAGCTCTCCAGGATATACTCGCGCTCCTCGTGGATGCTGAGGATCAGCACCTTCGCCGACCCCTTGGAGGAACTGAGGTGCCGGGTGGTCTCGATCCCGTTCAACCGAGGCATCGCGATGTCCATGAGCACCACGTCCGGAGAGAGCGACGACGCTTTGTCGAGGACGTCCATGCCGTCGACCGCCTCGCCGACGACGTTCAGGGTCCGCTGGGTGGACAGGTAGGAGCGAAGCCCTTCGCGGACGATCGGATGGTCGTCGGCCAGGAGAACCTTGATCGCGCTCACGAGCGCCTCCGGGTTCCGTTCGACGACCACGGAATCTCCACGGCGATGTGGGTCCCCTTGCCGGGGGCGGTGCGGATCGTCAGGGTGCCGCCGGCCTGCTCCGCCCGGTGCTTCATGTTCCGGAGCCCGCGGGTGGGCTCCCATTCGTGGCCGCGGGACGCGGTTCCCGGCAGGAATCCCTTGCCGTCGTCCCGGAGGCTGGCGCGCACCACGCCGCCGTGGCGCCGGATCGTCAGCCGGGCCTGGCGGGCGGAAGCGTGCTTCTCGACGTTCTGCAGCCCCTCCTGCAGGATGCGGTAGAGGGTCCAGGCGATTTCACCGGGCAGGTCGGCGGGGATGTTCTGGATCGAGACCCGGATGCCCGTGCCGGTGCGTTCCTCCAGATCGCGGCTGAGGATCCGGACGGCGGCGCACAGGCCGAGCTCGCTCAGCACGTCGGGGGCGAGGTTCGTCGTGATGCGGCGGACCTCCCGGATCGACTGCTCCAAAAGCCCCCGCACGCGGCGCATCGGATCCCGGTCCCCCTTGGGGGTCCCTTCCTCCAGCCCCCGGAGTCGGAAGAGGGCCGTTCCCAGGAGCTGGGTCACGCCGTCGTGCAGCTCTCGGGCGACGCGCTGCCGCTCGCGGTTCTCGGCCTCCAGTTCGTAGCGGGATCGCTTGAGAGCTTCCTCCGCGACGCGCCGCTGGATGATCTCCCCCAGGTGGGCGGCGACGGCCGTCACCAGCTGGATCAGATGCTTGTCCTCCCGACGCTGCTCGAAGACAAAGAATTCGATGACGGCGATCGTCTCCTCCGGCGACAGCACCGGGATCGCGAAGCCCGCCTTGATGCCGGCCTGCCGGGCCAGCTTGCGCCGGGGGAAGTTCAGGTCTCGTCGAACGTCGGTGACCCAGGCCGGTCCGCCGGAGGACCAGACGCGACCCGGCAGCCCGCGACCGGGACGAAACTTGAACCGGGTGCTCCCCGCGGCGAAGGCGTCCAGGCGATCCGAGGGGATGTGCCAGACCGGGCCGAGCTGCAGGACGCTGTCGTCGGGAGAGGGCAGCCAAGCTTCGCCCAGCGCCCAGCCCGTCGCCTTGCACACTTCGCGCAGGACGATTCCCAGCGCAGAGGACAGGCTCTCGCACTTGTCCAGCGCGATGGTCAACGCATGCAGGAGCCGGAGTTCTTCCACCGCCTTCAGCGCTTCCACGAAGGGGAAAGTGGAGCAACTGGGGTGCCACGGGAGTCGCCCGCAAATCCGTAAAGACAGATCGCTACTTCTTTACAGGGGGCCTACCGACGGGTATCGAAATGTAGGCAATCGCACCTACGAGTATCCCGTCCCCGACGCTCTCCTGGGGAAGCCGGTGGCATGAGGATTGCATTTAGGACGCGGACGGCACGGAGCCAACGCGAACTCAAGCCGACATCCCGACCTCGGGATGTCGGCTTTTTTCGTTGATGGGACCGATGCAGAGCTCCCGTCCAGCCCTCGACCGGGACGAGGCCCGGCGCCGGCTGGGGGGGAGGGCGGGCTCCGGACAGGCGTCCGGGTTGCCCCAAGGCCGTCGGGTGCGGCAAAGGAGGGCCGCCCCAGGTCAACACCGGTGGAGGACGAGGGGTGCGGCCATCGGAGGGCCCCGGTCGGGCGGCTCCGCGCGTGAACGCTGATTCACTCTTTAGAACTGGAATGAGGAGGATGCTTTGAAACTCGTGCTGAGTCTGATGGTGGCGGTGGCGATGGGGAGAGTCGCTCTTGGGGGAGATGACGGAGCGGACGAGAAAAAAACCCCGCCGGCGCCGCCCGGCGACCGCGAGACGTCGGAGCGGATCGACCGGCTGGAGAAAGAGCTCCAATCCCTGAAGGCGGAGCAGGCCACCCGCAACGCCGGTCTTCCCCCGGCCCTGGGCGTCCCGCAGCAGGCGCTCCCCGCCGCGCGTCCCGGAGACTCCGACTTGACGGCCTCCTTCACCGACGGATTCCACATCAAGTCCGGCGACGGCAATTTCGACCTGCACGTGGGCGGCCGGGTGGAAGAGGATTTCAGGGGGATCTTCGATCGCCCGGTCGACGGGCCGACGGGTCCCGCGGCGAAGGTGCAGCCCGATACCTTCTTCTTTCACGAATTGTTCCTTTCGGTGGACGGCACGATCTACAAGGACTGGGGATTCAAGCTCAACGGGGATTTCTCCCCCCAAGGGGCGAATGCGACCAATCCCCTGGTCGGAACCGGGGCGATCAGCGCGGCGATCCCGGAGCAGGCCTGGGTGGAGTGGAAGCACTTCGACGAGTTCCGGCTCCAGTTCGGCCAATTCAAGTCCCCCAACGAGGCGGAGTCCATCGAATCGCCGCTCTTCCAGGAGGTCGTGAACCGATCCCCGATGTCGCGGTTCGTCGAGAATTGGGAGCTCGGGATGCAGGCATATGGAAGCATTTGGGAAAGCCTCTTCACGTATCAAGTCGCTCTCATGAACGGCCGGGGCCACCTCGCCAATGGGGGGAAAGGGCTCGTGGACGACAACGACGGCAAGGAAGTGGATGCCCGGATGACGGCGGCGCCCTGGGTCGGGGACAAGCAATCGTTCCTGAAGGGCCTCCGAGTCGGGGTGTGGGGCTCCTACGCGCACGAGGGGGAAGGCAGCCCCCGGACCGGCCAACAGCCCCAAGGCTTTCCGCCGGGAGTCGGCTTCCAGTCCACCGACTTGAGCGTGTCCTATCTCGAATTCGGCGGGGCCGGCGGCTTCGTGTTCCACGGCGTCCGCCTCCGGGAAGGGGCCGAGCTGACCTATGCCGTGGGTCCGTTCGAGTTCCGGGGTGAAGTCATGCAGCGGCGGGACGAGTTCTTCATGACGGCAGGGCCGTTCAATGGCGCCGACCGGATGCTGGGAATGCACGGGTACTACGGACAGGTCTCCTACATCCTGACCGGGGAGGAGAAGATTCCCGATGCCCGAATCACTCCGGCCCATCCTCTGGATCTCTCCAAGGGGGATTGGGGAGCGATGGAATTGGCCTTCCGGTATGGCGGGGTCTCGTTCGCGCAGGCGACGCTCGACGAGATGTTTGCCC
>Ga0070731_10001717_pt1 | contig 22117 bp, 31 predicted proteins | sample Coa_R1_2_FD_66448 | JGI IMG/M metagenome (GOLD analysis project Ga0070731, IMG submission 66448) | Surface soil microbial communities from Centralia Pennsylvania, which are recovering from an underground coalmine fire - Coalmine... | ecosystem: Environmental > Terrestrial > Soil > Unclassified ... | reverse complement strand
TGGATAAGTGGGTTTGGTTGGTTAGCGCTTGCACTCCGACCAAAATGCCGTAGAATTGTCAATATCCAGGTGGGCCGAATCAAGGCATCACAGTGGGCCACGCCGGAGCATCACAATCACTGCGCACCGCCGCCGTGGCACCGCGGGGGTTCAGCGGAAGGCACTACCTCAGTCCGGCCGAAGCCGACGCCTGGCGGGACTCTGCGCATACTGTGCAGTCGGGTGAATGTAGTGCCTACAGATCAACGGGTCTATTCAAGCTGTTCCGTGGTCTCCTAACGGCTGGTGGCGGGAGGGCGGTGAAGGGGGCCGGATCGTGTCCAGACAAGCGAGGCAACGGCCGATGACGCCGGCTGTGACAACTCCCCGATTTTAGGCATGTTGCAGCCAGGTGGCCTACCCGTCTGCATCAGCAGACCGCATTTGAGCTGGTACTAACCCCTGAGAAAGCGTACGATAAGGCCGTACGTGTCCGGTCCGTAGATGGCCGTAGTGACTCCGGGCATGCCAACCAGAATCCTCGGAAGCTTCGTGCGGGCCTCAAAGATTAACAGGACTCTCTTTCTTGCGGCGGCTGCTAATGCGCACTCAACGGGTGTTGACTGGTCTCCGGGAAGGAAAACGGCGATCATGCTATCGGCACCTGCGATACGGCGCATGAGTTCCGCCGCGAAGCCGCCTGCTTCCATGCGCTCCAGGAGCGGTTCGGCGACAGGGAACTGTGCTTCGAACCGAGGGCGAACGACTGCGGCTATCACTTGGTAGCACTCGATGACCCAGTTGGGTGGCTGAGCAACAGGGCGGATAACGGGGCCGGCGACGTAGATAGGCATTACTATTTACCTGCTTCATTGCCACAGTCTTCAGGAATGCGCGCGTAAATAAAGGCGCGTTCGGTTTTGCCGTCGCTAAAGAACACGGAGGCTTGAATGAGCATCGGACCCCAGTAGTCAAAGCGAGCGCAGAAACGAGTATCCTGCTCTTGAGTGACGGTGACGTACGAGTGAAACTTTGAGCCCGCGGACCATTCCACCTTCGCCGGTCGCTCGACTTTTTCTTGACTTGAATGTGACGTAATCCAAACGATGGCCTCGTAGCCTTGATCGGGCTTCAGAGAAGGCCGCACGTCGACGCATAACATGTTGCCCCGGAGGCGAGCATATTCGTTGTGTCGGAGATCGTTTGCCGCAAGGGTCTGCTTGTCGCACGGTGTAGCTGTTACCGTCGGACTTACGGTCGGGACACATTGTCCCTTGAGGAAGTGGAGGTCCTCTCGGCGGAGGATGTTCCATTTCCAATGGCCCGGGAGGGCTTCGTTCCCGTCCTCGTCGAAGACGCTCAGGCCAATCGTTTCAATTAGGATGCGTGCTTGTCCGGCGGCCGGGTGCCACTTAATGGAAATCCGGTTGTAGCAGTTCTGTCGATTCAGGGGCAGCTGATTACTGCCCACAGACCCGCCAGCTGCCACCAGAATGGGGTTCTGGTTTGTCTTGCGGAATGCAGACCGTGAATCTTCCGTGAAGACGTACGGGTCATGTTTATGGCCATGAAGAATGACGTGGAAGCCATGGCGTCTCAGGATAGTGAGGAGTTTGCCGGAATTATGCACGGCATCATACCCATGCTCCGGCTCTGCGAGCGCAGGGATGAGGACGGGGTGGTGGTGGATAAGGGCAATCTTTATTGCTTGGTGCAGCCGATCAGGTGACACACTCTTGAGGGCATCGTCGAGCTTCGTGAGTTGCTCGATGTCCAGATGGCCGCGGTCCTGGTCTGGCTTGTCCTTTTGGACGTGGATACTGGAGTTCAGGGTCACGATGATGGCGCCGAGATCCCCCGTCCGGTCGTAGAGGAGAGGCCAACTCCATGGGTTGTCGGCGGGTGTGTGCGTCTTTGTGAGGCCCCCGAGAAACTGCGCGTATCCCGTCAGACGCTCGCGCGGCGTAGCACCGCTGTACGCCGCATCGTGATTGCCTGCAATGAGAAACATATCCTTAAGGGGATGGGTGTGGCCGAACACCTTGGTGTTCGCGAGTTGCCGGATGAAGAGTTCTGCGTCGCCGAACTCTTTTGAGTCACCAGTCTCTGCAACATCCCCCGTAATGCAGATGATGGTTGGGCATTTGGGGTCGGGTTGATCTAGATCCTCGGATAGTTTTTCAAGGAGTGTCGGGTAGCCATTACGCACAGGAATGTCTCCTGCTGTCGTAGGTGGCGGATTGAAGCGATGATGCCTGCCGAAGTGCAAGTCTGACAGGTGTACGATCACGACCTGCTTCGTCAAATGGAGTTCATCTACGAGCCCTGTTGGCATCGGGATTCATTCTATCAGTTTTTCGAGAAGAACAATAAACTGAAGGGCGTGGATCTTCACAAAACTCAAAAGTCGCCATGCCTCCGATTTTGACAACTACTGGCGCTCCGCGCCGTCACAAGGAAGGGTCAGCGTTTCACGTTCAGCGCCGCAGCATGCCAAATCGCTGGCCCCAAACCGACTTGTCGCTGATTCACTAGCTTTGGACTCGGATGATACCGGTCGTCCGCGGGGTCAGCCATTAAGGAGCACCAGTGCGGCCTGGACGGGCATTTCGTCCCACGTTCTGCCTTCAAGGGTACGCCCCGCTTTTGTTTTCTGCACTCCACCCCATTGCTTGAAAAAGAACGGAACGCCTGCCCTGAAGCACTGGTCTCGAAGGTCTGTCACCCAAGCCGGATTGACTAGCCTTGCACCAGGCCCCGATTCGCCACCCACAATTGCCCAATCGATGCCATGCAGATTCAGTTTCCGAAGCGGACCCAAGAGCGGCTCGAGCGACAAGAATTTGATATGTGCACCTGTGTTGCGAAGATCGTCGATCCGGGAAATGTATTTCTTGTTTTCGACACTGACACCCATCCAAATCTGTGGCATCCACGGCAGGTTCTTGCTCAGCGACCTCGCGCGTTCGGACCGTTTTGTCAGCACCTGATACTGATGCCAGTGTGCCCGAACCATTACGTCGAAAACCTTCATGATGTGAGATTCCGGCACTTCTTCGTGAAAGAGATCGCTCATGGAGTTCACAAAAATGCGCCTGGGAGTCTTCCAATGAAGCGGCAGTTCCAACATCTGCGGTTGAAGTGTGACCTCGAAGCCGTTCCGGTAATTGGCTTGGCCCATGGCCTTCAGACGCTTCGCCAGGCGCTCCGCGTAGCAGTGCCTGCAGCCAGTGCTGATCTTGGTGCAACCCGTCACGGGGTTCCATGTTGCGTCCGTCCATTCGATGTGTGAATTACTTGCCATCCTCAGAATCCGCTGCCCGAGAAGAACGGTTCGTCCGGGATTTATTCAGCGACAATGACCATTGTATTTGATTTAATGGATATCGTGGCTGTGCCCCGCGACACAATCTGGCCGATTGAGCCTCATACGGCAGCGAAGCATCAGATTCTGCGCAAATATCTGAATGCCTGGTTCCCCATACTTGGGACGTACAACAAGCGGATAGTGTACGTAGACGGCTTCGCCGGCCCGGGTCGATACACCGGCGATGAGCCCGGGTCGCCCGTAATCGCCATGCAAGCAGCGCTTTCCCACCGAGCCAACTTGGGTGGCGAGGTTGTGTTTCTCTTTATTGAGGAACACGCAGGCCGGGCCGCCCACCTTGAGGGCGAGATTACCAAGCTTCAACTGCCCGCATATTTCAATACAAGGGTAGAGTGTGGCCCCTTCGCGGAGAAGCTCGGCAAGACTCTCGATGAACTCGATAGCGATGGTAGCCAGATCGCGCCGACGTTCGTGCTAATCGACCCGTTCGGCTTTTCGGGCATCCCATACGCCCTGATCCGGCGGCTCTTATCCAATAGAAAATGCGAAGTTCTAATCACATTTATGGTGGACGCGATGAACCGCTGGCTCACGCATCCTGACCAAGATATCAGAGCGCACATAGTCGAGACGTTCGGCACCGACCAAGCCGTCACGATCGCTGCTGGCGCATGTGACCGCTCCACTGCCCTGAGGGGCCTCTATCACCGGCAACTCACTAGGGCGGCGAAGTTCGTTCGGTATTTTGAAATGTGTGATCGCGATGGCAGGTTGGTATACTATCTGTTCTTCGCCTCCAATAACGCGCTCGGGCACCTTAAAATGAAGGAAGCCATGTGGAATGTTGATCCCCTAGGCGACTTCATTTTTTCTGATTCGACTAATCCGTGCCAGCAACTTCTCTTCGGCGCCCCCTCCACTGTGCCGCTTGCGGAAGACCTTTTCAATACATTTCGCGGTATGGCACAAATTCCGGTCAAGCAGGTCGAAGCGTATGTCCAGGACCACGCCGCGTATTTGCGAAAGCACATGGGGGACGCGCTAGGCCAACTCGAATCAGAGGGCAAGGTGAAGGTCGCTGATTCGAAAACGGACGGGAAGAGGCGTCGCGCACGGACATATCCAAACGAGGCGCTGGTGTCATTTCTCTGAGAAACCAACGCGCATTTCGCTTAGAACAGCGTGACCACTCGGGCCGGACGGCAAGACGCGAGGCGTGAGCCGTCGGAAGCCAGATACCTGACCCGGAGATGTTCGTCACCCTCCGGTCAACGAACCCAGCAGTGGGGCGTGTGGTCGTCGACGGCAAAATGAATTTCAACGGGACCAGGACTTCGCGTCGCCAGATATTCCCCAGTGTGGGGCAGGCCGATCGCGCCTCGCTAGCTGAAGGCTCCTCAAAATAGAGCCGATGATGGCGCAGGGACACCCACTCTCGAAGATTGGATGAGCGTCGCTCCAGCCCTCGCGTCCATCGGTGGTTCGCCATGAAAAGTCGCTACCGGTTGAATTGGTTGCTCCTCGACGAGCAGCCCGCCTCATGCCGTGGGTGACATTAAAAGTGCGATTCTAAACACCATTGCATGTCAAATCGGTCTTGACGGCACCGAGAATCGCTTGCAACCGGAAAGTTACGGTATAATACCGTACAGTCAGGGGGTTCAATGCCGGACAAGCTCAGGGTGTTCGTCTCTCATAGCTTTGAGGATTGCGACCGAGAGTTTGTCGACCAAGTCCTCGCGCTGTTGAAACAGAGACGGTTTCACTTCGACGTTCGGACCGCGCTGCCCGCCGAGGGAGGACCATTTCCAGAAAAGATCGAAGGCCAAATCGATTGGGCAGACATTACCTTCGGTGTGTTCACGAAAAAGTTCGCAGACGAGGCCGGGCACGCCGTTCCCCCGCCCTACGTCATCAGCGAATGTTCTTATGCGCTAGGTCGGTATAAAGACGTAGAGCGCAAGGCCGTTCACGGAATTGTCGAGAGGGGCATCAATCACGCGCACTTGGGCTTGCCGACGGGGAACGGCGCCGAATTTCCCACATTCACCCGCGAACAGGTCATCAATGGAGAAACGGCACTTCTTGAGCACTATCTTACGGATCTGTACCATCGGTACGGAGGACAAGGTCAGGGGAGGCCACATCCGTACCGGCAGCGGTACCTCAAGAAAACAGTTGAGATTTATCGGACGGGTCTCGGCGTGTTCAAGAATACCGTCACGATGGCTGTCAGCGATGCCGACTTCATAAGGAAGCGTGGCAACTATTTTGATCACTCGATTTGGCTGCCATCGGATTGCGCCGTCTTCCCGCCGTTTCAGAGGATGCTAGAAACCCCTATCTCGCAGCGTCTCCAGAACCCGATGTTTTATTGCCGATTTATCAAATTGGGCAAGGTGGCGATGGAGGAACCCCTTAAGGTTGAGAGCGTTTCTCAGCGTGACCGTCACATCGCGTTTCGCGTTTACATGCCACTCAACGTAAAGTCAAATGACTTGGTGACGTATAACTACGCGTGGAGCATGCCCGCAGTATTCCGGTCATTCGAAGAGGAGTTTTCCGGGGAAGAGGACTATGACCAGGTAGCTTTGCGAACCAATCATGGTGCGATTCGAGACGCGGTTTTTCGACTCAAGTTTGAGCGCGAAGGACAGCACGCGTACAGTCCGGGCCTTTTCAGCAAGGCGCCCTTTGCGCTTTATTCACTCCGGCCGACGGAAGACGCGTTGGCGGCTGCCGACCCCGAGGAAGTGACAAGGGTAGAGCCCGAATCTACGTGGGAAATCTACGAAATACGTCAGCGCGACCTGGATGGCGCAGTGTCCATTCGATGGCGACCGGGTAGCAAGGGCCGATTCGAGCGAGAGTTGGGAACCGCGAGAAAAGGCCCTGGCGGAGAAGAGGCGCGGGCCGTGCCTAAAATCAAGGAAGCCTGACTGGCAGAATCGAAACCCGCAGCGCGCATTCGTCGCCGCGCGGTTGGGCGTCAACAACCCGCCAAACTGGGCAGGGGACGATCACATTCGCGTGGCAACCATTACGAAAACGTATCAGGCCGTTCAACGTCTCTTCCACAACGGGAGCAACCAGGAAGAGGACAGGACAATTGATAACTGCCAACGAACAGGACAATAGATGGAGCCAACTAAGAAGAGCGGAACCATCTAAATCAAGGCACGGGATTCCCCCTGTAGAGAATTACGGCACAGACGAGATAACGCTGCCGCACTTTTCGCTAAGGGGCGACGTGAACAAGCACACTGCCGGAGAAGGCCGGTAGCCTGCGTATGTCAGAGCAACTGGCACTCATGCGTGGCAATAACGATACAGAATGTCGCAGTTTTGCCACGCTTTTGGTATCTGATAGCGGTAAGTCATTCGGGTTCTACACGTTGCGAGACACTACGAAAGCGGCGGCGCCATCTGGCGAGGGCTTTTCTGGACTTCCTGGTGGATGAAAGGCCCAATAGAAAGGGGTCCAGCCAGCGGCTCAGACGTTCCGCAGGACTTCCGTTCAACTTCCACCGGCAGAAATCCCCAGCATTCGGACTCTTTTGAGAGGCCACGAAAACCGTAGAGCCTACGAAGAACCCGACTGCATACTGTGCAGTTCCCGGCCTAAGACGGAAAAGAGTTCGGCTTGATGATCGTGGAAAGGTGGGCTGTCCCTGGGCCTTACCCCGATCAAGATTCGAGGGAAGAAGTCCTGCTAATTCGGACCTGCGTAGCTCTTACGAGATCTTAGAGCCTACGAAAAGACCGCATCTGCACACTGTGCATACGGTTGAGATGAAGGCCGGATGCGGCGGTTGGCACCCATGAGTGTTCTGTCGGCGGACGCCAATCAGCATCTCCGCTTAACAAGGCAGCACGGCGATCACTCCCTAATACCGCCGATGCGCCTCTGAAGCTCCTGGCGCCTTTTCGCTAACAGCTCCTTTTGTCTTTCGTAGCACCAGGCCCTATTGGCGCCTGGTGGAACCGCTATGTTGTTTCGCCGCATTATCAAGAGCTGCATTGCGGATGGCGGCTGATTTCCCCATGACGACCAGCCCCAGGGGTGGCCGCCACACTGCTGGATCCTGACTTCAGCCTGCTGGATGGCCGTTTGGAGATCTTGAAAGGGAACTTGAAAGATTCTTTTCATTCTGCCGGCACCGATCCTAGCTCCCACGTGCCAGTTGTTGTTGCGGTCCTGCACCACTCCAGCGAGGCCGCCGCCAGCCAGGAGGACCCCGTAGGAGCTATCGCTAATCTTCACCCATTTGAAGTCAGAGATTTGGATCACTTCCGGCAATAGGGCTACATGCTCACAGTATGCCTCCAGCGTGTCGATATCTTTGACTCTGGTGAAATCCAGCAGGGGGTACTTTGCCTTAAGCTGCTCAAGACGGTACGTAACCCGGCTGATAGCGTTACCCCTCAGGTCCGCTTCTGGATTCATTCCGAAGAGCGACGGCAGTGTGATCAAGGAATGCCTAGAAGTGTTGTCTACGAGATCAATGACTACGCAATCTTCCTTCAAAAGCTGGATCCCCTGCTGCCGGGCCGCCAACAGGTTGTCAATTCCGTCCGGCAATCGCGTCCCGCGGCCGACGATCTGACAGTACAGCGATTCGCTCTGTGTCGGACGCGTCATCAATACGCAGCCGATGTTCGGATCATCGTATCCTTCAGTCAGCAAGGCGCAATTCGCTAGGACCTTCAAGTGACCCCTTTTGTGCCGCAGCAGCTTTTCGCTGCGGTCCGGGTCGCCGCCCCAAATCGCGTCTGCGCAGACACCGTAGCGCCTAAACGCTTCAGCCACATCTTTAGCATGTCGCACATCGACGCAGTACGCAACGGTCTGGCGATTCTCACCCTTATCAAGCCACGCCCGAACCGCCAGATCGTTACGCGCCGGCGTGTTCACTTCACGGCCGAGTTCCCCTATTTCGAAATCGCCCGCTAGGCTGTGAACGCCGCTCAGATCCGTGGCGGTGCGAATGCGGTAACCGTTAAGGTCTACCAGATAACCCTCTCGTATCGCCGGCAAGATTCCATAATCAAAAGTGATTTTCTGAAAGATCTCATGGAGGCCCCTGCCATCAGCACGGTTTGGGGTCGCCGTCAGGCCCACAACCAGAATATCTTTCCGGCCCCATACCTGGAAATGTGACAGAATCGCTTTGTAAGTACGACTTATGCTGTGTTGGCACTCATCAACGACCACGTAACTGAAGTCTGCCGGCGAGAATTGTCTGATGCGCCCGTTGTTACTGCGGCCAATCGTTTGAATGCTCGAGACCACAAATTCGTCGGCCGGAGAGCAGTGCTGTGCCGCCATTTCGATGCCAACAGAGGCGCCCGGATTCCACCTCCGCAGTGTCTGGGCGGCCTGGGTGATCAATTCCTCGCGATGAGCAAGAAATAGCTTCCGCTTCGGCAAGGCGAGTCTGCGCGGCAGAGCGGCGGCGACGATCGTCTTACCCCCACCGGTGCAAATCCTTAGGAGCAGCCGATTCTTGCCCGCGCGGAAATCCTGCTCGATGGCCTGTACTGCTCGTTCCTGTGGCAGACGTAGTTTCATTTCCATGTTCTTCTTCCTTTAACCGAAGAGGCTGTCTCTTTCCGTCCTCGGCGAAACGCTCTTAAAGGCCGAGCCGGCCCGCGCTGTTTTCTCGAAACAGATTGCCGTCTCGAATGTACCGGCGGACCATCTGAACCGATCGATGTCCAGTCTGGTTCATAATCGAGCGCTCAGATGCCCCTGCTATGGCCGCGCTGGTTGCATGTCCAGCGCGCAACGAATGGCCCGCATATTGGGTTGGGTTCAAACCGGCGCGTTGGGCCAACTTTTTCACGATGCGTGCAACGTCGATGCTGGACAACGGGTTTGGCTGAACATGGCCGTGCCTAATCGAACGGAATAGCGGGCCGTTAGCGATACCGGCCATTTCTACCCACGATTGGAGTGTGCGGACCGGGCATGTTTCCGGGTTGCAGCCATAAGGGATTCCGACCTTGCGACCGGCGCCCTCCTGATCTGTCTTTGAACGACGCAGGGCAACAACAAGGCCGTCCCGGCCAAAGTTGCAGTCCGCCACATCGAGCGCTACCAGCTCCGAGCGGCGGAACGCTCCCGCGAAACCGAGCAGGATCAGGCTACGGTCACGGAGCCCGATTGCATCGGTCCCCGTAACAGCCACCATAGCGCAGATGTCAGCCGTCAATGCCGGCGCCTTTTGAGCCGGTGCCGTTCCAATTGTTCGGCGGATTCCCTTCATGGTATTGACCACGATCGGGTGGCGTGTCGGGCTCTCCAAGCCGGCGGCTTTATGGGCCGCCCCGATGGCGTTTAACCTGCGCTGAATGCTCCCCGCCTTAAGGCGTGCTGCGGATTCGGCTATATAGGCCGCAATCGTCTCTGGAGCCGCAGGTAAGGGCGTCAGGGCCCTACTACTGGCCCACGCACAGAAGTCATGCCAGTCGGCGGTATAGCCGCGCAGCGTGCTTTCTGCCTTCGAAGCCCGAATGAACTGCCGAACCCCAACTGGTAGCCGAACAACGTCGGCCCCAGTCTGGACAGGCGGGCACACCACTTGAAAACACTGCCTATCTTCGTTCATGAGTCCCCTTTGTTAGTGCTTCCGGTACGATACTGGCGTCTGCTTTGCGTCCCAGCAAAGGCGGCAGTCGCCACACTGGCCGGCTTGCGCATAGGCTGGACACTGGCGCGCTCGAAACACGTCGGGCATGTCCGCGGTAGTTCCAGCCTGTAGGCCCGGAACGCTTGGCGCATGATCACCGAAATCAAGGGCAGACGGCCGTACGGTCACATTCGGACACTCCGCCAGGTCTCGCAACGCGTTTAGCAATGGATCTAAAACAGGTAACGGGCCGGACGGCTGCTGCCATGCGCGCGTTGGAATCCAGAATTTGACCTCTGGCATCTGCCGGCAGACTTCGAGCCAACATTTGGCATATGCGACATTAAACATGTCGCCTGAGTCATGGATTCGGAAATATCGGCAGCCGGTCTGCCGAATCGCTCCAATCATATGGGTTATCCATTCCTGGCGCCCTTCCGTGGTCCGCATAGACTCTACCGTCCAAGCGAACCTGGCAGCTTGCGCGTTACGTACGCAATGGCATCCATAGCGGCCGCCATGATTTGGATCCGCGTAGCAATGATCACAGATCGTGCCATTTGCCCGCGGACAGGCCCTGCGTGCTGGCAGACTCCAGCTAGGACCAGGCATTTTCTGGGTTTGGGTTAACAGTCGGACCGTTGTACCTGGTACGGCTGCGCATCTGGATTGACGGGGTCCTGCATTGTGCAGACAATTCTGCGACAATGCCAGTAGATCTGACATGTGCTTATCCCACGTGTCGGGTTTAGGGGCTGGGAAACGTTAGCAGCGTTTCTCAGTCCCGTCTTGCTAACCCGGAATCGCTCCAATGTTCGATTCCTTTTACTAATCGAACATCAGAACCAGCTACATACTAACTCCACTGCAGGACCATGTCAATGCATTTAACACTCAGCCGTGCACTTACTAAGAATATAGTTAGTGCAATCGTAGCGCGGTACTAGGTGTAACGATGGGTGGGTGAGCTTGAGTCACGGCGGGTCGCGGCGGTTGCGCATAAGTTTTTCGCCGCCAAACACGGATTAATAAGATTCGACCGCAAATGGGTCTTCTTCTGGAGACTCACGAAATACTCCGAGTACAATCACTCCGGTCCACCACCGATGATTAGTGTTAGATCGAACGATTCTCGTAAAGCCCCAGTGTTGTGCGCTGCACACCATCGGCATTGATGCGGGTCTCTTTTTCGGTAAGTCCCGGCACGACCAAGATCTAGTACGGACCCGCCGGCCCGAGGCGGACCGAGCTATGCCTCTTTCATACTTGTTTGTCTCACATCCCCAAAGCCACGTCGCAAACAAGCGCTAGAATGGTGCTGGAGTAGGTTGGAACTATTCCGAGCGTCTCGAATAGTGCCCGGAAAGGATCAGGCCGGCATAAGATCGTCTGGACCGCGATAATCTTCCATTATCACACCATTGATAGCGATGTGTCAATTGCTACTACACACTTGCTGCTGCTGCATTTTGCCCATGCGTGCAGTAACGCATACAGAGCCAGGAAGCGCCCCAATTGCCACTTGCGAATGAGCTAAACTCAATCCTGACATGCCAAAGCGGACACCCAAGCCCAAGCCGGAACAACCAGAACGGAAGCACGTCACCAGCGGAATCAACCTGCCCGTCGATATCTACGAACTCCTGAACCGTGTGGCATTCAAACGGAGCCTAAAGTATGGGGGTAGGCCGAGCGTGTCAGGGTTGCTGGTGGATCTGGTACAGCGGCATCGGAAGGAACTGGAGAAGGAGTTGGCTGACTGATCGAGATGGCGGTGGCGACGTGGGTGAACCAACGAACTCCGGGAACGATACCCACAATGACGTACTCCTTGGCGCATCTGGGGCGAGATTTGGTTGGAGACAATTACCGCCCGCATCGCAAGACGGATCAGAATCCATTTCGCATCCACCGTGGTCTCTCGAACCCGGTTGGCAGTCCCGAAGGACATTCCTGATGCTGTTTCGTTAGACGTTGCCCGAGAGCGCCGGGTTTCAGAGAAATCGGTCCGGTTGAACGATCATGCGCTACAATTCCAAGCATGGGCAGAATGCTCGTGTGTTTATTTCTTGCCGTCATGCTGATCCCCTTGGCCGGTGCCGCCGAAAAGCATCATGGTTGGCAGACTGGCAAGGTGCTCGACCCACAACAGTATTTCGCTGCGAACTCCCCGGAACCCAAAGCGAACGTCAGATATGCCACCTTCATCATAGAAGGCGAGACCTGCGTTTATCTGGTACGACAACAGCTTCGCTGGAACTGGTCAAAGCCAGCAGATCTAGCCGTGAAAATGCCGGTGAAGTTTGTCGTGGATGAGCGCAGGGTGTTTTATCTGGGCAAAGACGGGAAGAAGCACGAGAGACAGTGGCTTAAGATGTTCGTTATTGATAATGGCGGCAAGGAGCACGAGTTGGAGATCGTTAAGGAAGTACCGTAGGCAACACCGGATCAGTCCCACTGAATCGTCGACTCGAAAACCACCGCCCCAATCGCTGCGTTACCGGCCCGTAGGTCCCATTCCGCAGCCAGAGCATCTGCGGTGGCGTCCAGCAGGCCGATCAACAAGGTCCATGTTCCGTGCGGCATTCGTCTTCCGGCTTCGCATGGTTTCTTCTTAGTGTAGAGCGGAATGGATCATAATGAAGGAGAATGCTCGAATTCTTGCTCGAACTGTTGCTGGAACCCTTACTGCGGCGACCCATTGTCTGTGTAGCGATGCTGTTTGCCGTCGTTCTATACCTTTGTTCCACGTTGATTGGAGTCGCTCCAGCCGTTTGCGCACTGGCGATTTCTGCCTGGATCGGCTGGCGGTTCCCACGGCCAAAGCTAATCAGTCTGGATCTTTCTCGTCAGGAAGGAACGCTCCCTTCCACCCGCCAACATGCTGTGGATGGCATGGCGAAAGCCACCGGCACGCACGTCACCAACCTTCGCCAACTCCTCTTGGAACAGGACGAGAGGCGTACATTAGAGATTCACAGGACGCCAGCCACAACTGAATAGGCATGTTGGCTCCATGAACTCGGTACGGGTCTACTTCCGGCTGCTTTTGGTGAAGGAGCAGACCGGGCGATAAGGTATTCTGAAGGCTGTGATTGTTCGTATTCTGCTCGGCATTTTCTGGCTACTCGCATTGTCGGCCCTGGTGGGAGCATCATGCTGCCGGGAACCACCGACATTTACATAAAGGACCGTTATTTCGTCGTTCACAGGGCGTCCGTGATTTTGGCGCTGCTGCTGCTCTTCGTTCTTCCGTTGCTTGTGCTGACCGCTTGACACAGTCGATCTAAACACGCTTAATCAAGGAGCGATGACCGAATGCCCCAATGATCGCCGCGACCCAAACGAGACAACGCCAGCCTGTGGCAGTACGGTGGCGAATCGTTCGTTATGGTCGCCGTACTCCAGCAACATTCCCATAATTCTGCGTCCATCATAACGGCTTTCTAAAATGCTAACGCTCTTTTCATGACTGTTCGATCAGTCAATCTCATAGAAAAGATACCAGTTGCCCTTGAGCAGCTTGAAAGCGATGCAGTTCTTCCGCCCGACACATGGCCGTGGCATCGCCGTGTCGAGTGAATCGACAGTGGGTTCCAGTTGCTTTGTAGAATAGGCGTAGCCCTTAGCTGTTCCACGTCCAACGATACCCGTTGCACTCACGATCAACATCACACCGTCGTTCCTGTCGAGTCTGTTCATGCCGAGATCGATACCAAGGTCTCGAAATAGAGCACGGTACTCATCCCAACGCTGCATCGGGAAGGAAACTTGCTTGTCGCTAGGATATGTAAAATCCGGGGCAATCCTTGTCATTTTGAAATCTTCATTCGCCATCTGGACGAGTCTGTTGAAAGACGCCTCTTTCTTGAAGAACCGTTCATACAGCGTGTTGTCGCTTGGGTGAGAGCCACAACCGGGGAAGAAAAGAGCGGCGGCGACCAAGAGAACTTCGATGGCCTTCATCATTGCTCCTCCCGATCTCTAAACCGCCGAATAGCAAAGGCGATGAAAACCCCGCAGACAATAGCGCCGACCATGAACCACCAGATCGCCGGGACCTCGAAGTACAGGCCGACAACGAATATAATCCCGTAGACGATCAATCGAGCGATCAGCCCTTGCCGCATTCCTTTTGGCGAGGTATTCGGAAAAGGCTGGGTGTTCAAAATACGCTTGATGACCCCGCCATGACCGGGCCCACAGCGAATATCGCTTGCCATGTCGTTCTGCATTTGTTGGGAGCCGATGAACGACGGATGATGGTTTGCCATACGGAATGTTCTCGCCATCCGCAGCAATGATCGCCAGCAGAGTGGACGGCGAGATCGTCTCACCTTGCTTGACGAGGCGTTTTCGCAGAAAGCCGTCACCGTTCGCCCTGACCTCGTACCGGACGCCGGAAACCAGGATTATGGCTACGGCCGAACCTTTGTGAATGGCGGTGTGTTCCCTGACCAGCCATTTCTCCAGCTTGATCGTGCCGTCAGCGGAGCCATCTGGCAACTTCGGAACCGGGAATTCGTATGTGAACGGCATCGCAAGCCCATGTCCCTTTCGTTGTAGCACGGCGACACACGACGGTGAGACCAATACCGATACCTTGGCACCGAACAGGAAATCCAGTCATAGAGCGCCAACGTGTCCGGTAACGGCTTGCCAAATAGCAACCCCGATACCGATCAAATTGAATGCCAACGGCGCAATCGCCCACGGGTACCACCGCAAGAACCTGACTTCGGGTCTAAGCAGATACGCTCGATAACACAGCCACATCGACACAGGACCAGAGACTATTGGCGAAAGCAGCAACCAACGATTAGGCCACACGTCTCCGAGTAGAGGAATCGTGGCAAGAATCGTTGCGCATGTTGTCAAATAGGCGATGCGTGTGTTTACCATACCGCCTCGGACAATTTGTCGTCATGGTCAATAAACTGTGACGTACCGGGACACACAGAATAGTGCCAACATCTGGGGTGACACTCCACTGCGTAGCCGACTACGGCGGATAGCAACATCGGATTCAGCTTATCAAACGGCTCGAATCGGTGCGACAATCGAAGAGGCGTAAACCATGCCCAAGCACCAGCATCGGAAGTCAAAAGAGCCATTTGTTGAGCCACCGATCTCGCCGTTCGCATCCTGGGAATATCAGCGTATCGTGGCGTTCGTCTTCGGCTTCTTCGGATTGTGCAGCCTCATCAAGAGCGGGATTCGCCCTGGCCCGGCGACCCCAAGGCATGGTACGACAGGAAGATCCGGGTTGTCGGCGGCAGTCTGATTGTGTTGTTCATCGTTGGCGGTGCCGTCGCTGTTATCGTTGAGAAGGCTGCGAAATGATGATCGGCGAATTCCACATATGGCCAGGAGACTACGAGCGTAATGAGGAGCAGAGGATGACCCGAAGAACCTTAGCGCCAAAACCTTCAGCTATCTTTCTTCGCTCGATAGTAAATCACCCGCTGTTGACGAAAACGAAGTGATTCAATGCCACTCGATGCCCAGTGTTTCGTGGTACACTCGGCTAACACTATCTCTGAGGCTCTTAACATACTGTCGATTAGATTATCTGCCCTGACCTCTAATTCTCGGTTTACTTGTTCACCCGATAGTCGAGTTCCCATCAGTTGCGCCACCCAAACATCACGCTCGTTGGCGAATATGGCGACCTTGAATGCTCCATCCATAAATAGCCATTCAACGGTGCGCTTTTCTCCATTAATCAGGGCCGCAAGGGATTCAAGTCACCAGCTAAGTACAACCAAGGGGAAATCGGACCACCTAGAATGCGGAAAGCTCTCGTTGCCATAGTCGTACCAGATTTCACCCACGATAGAATACTTTGCGGAGCGACGAAGAGAACCGGGCGTGACCCTCAATTCCAAATCACAAGGTTTTGCCGTACTGTCCATTCTATTCGGCTCAATAGCCTGAGTGTACACAATTCCGCTTGTAATGTTGTTTTAGCATAACGAAACGATGAGCACGGAGACTTGCGCTTCGTCGCCGTGCGTTCACCATTCCGCCCTCACTCGCTTGCCGTCGTCTGCGGTAAACTCAACAAACCCCGGTCCCGCCACAATATTCCGTTCCGGTGGGTTCGGCGTCGGCGTGTCATCGAACAAATATGAGCATGGCGGGTTTACATCGCCAATCGAGAACAGTGGGAAACGTGGTGCTGTCCAACCGGCGCACCGCTGCGTACTCGGTCTTCCTACCGAATTGCGCTCAGACGGCACAGCCTGGGAGTTGGGTAGCCAGATCCGGTACGTAGCAGTTTGCGACCGCTGGAGCACAGTGAGCATAACGGCCCCTCCGTTACTGCCGCCTTCTCCCCAATGTACGTATCCTGCGTTGAGTTTGCCATCCAAGGTCAATCTGGCGGCTGGCATCATGAAATACCAGACCGTGTAGTGATTGAGAATGGACGCTGGAACAACAAAACTCCAGAACGCCACTGTCAGAACAGCAAGCAATGTCAACCCTTGCCTAATAACTACGCCGACGCCCCATAGCGACCGAACGATTCCGACCGTAAGGACCGATGCACTCACGAACAAGAGCGAGATGAGAAGATAGACTACGAACCATGTCAGCGTTCCGAATTCGTCTGTAACGGCATTGAGCGCCAGCAAAGTAGCCACCAAAGCCGCCGCCCCAACAGACATGACGACGATCTTTCGGGTCCTAAGCGACCACACGACGGCACCAACCGCTACGGCAACCGCCAATCCGATGAACAGAAGCGAAACGAAGCTGTGACGCAGGTTCCAGGCAGTCCACACGACGAGCAGCCCGACCTGGATTGCAAATGACCACCCCACGATTTTCATCGTCCTTCGCATCACCGACCCGACACCATTCCGCATGATTGGACACCGTTTCAGCGCCCGATGTTCCGCACATGAACCGGACAAGGCCATCCGGCTGACGGTAGCATTTGGCTCGGTGCGGTGGGACAATTAGGAAGGATAGCCGATGAGGATAACGGAGCTATACGAGCGGAGAGACCGTTGAAACCGAAGCCTAAACTCCTTCTAACGATTGCGGTTTCTGCGACCTTCACCGTCATCGCCGTGCTCCACTTCCGCTACAACGCTTTCGCACGAGCCGCACTACCGTCAGTTTGCAGCGCCACGAGTACTGGCGATCTCGGCATGGATCTCTTGACCTTGGCGGGTTTTCACCGATTACCGGACGGCATACCTATCCCATTCACGCACGAATCCGATGCGCAAGGGCATCAAGCCGCAACGGTCGTTTACCGTGACCGGGCGTATGGCGTCACAATGCGGAAGGACGGACTAGGTGTTTGCCTGAATTTTAATCCACCACTGCCATTGGAACGAAGCAAACGCACGATCAAAGCAGACGTTGAGAGTGTACAGGGTGTCGTCTACGATTTCTTCTTCGTGCGCTGGCCGTATGCCTTTGGCCTCGGACTCATCGTGGTCTGGTTGGGTCTTCTGGCAAAGCGGAACAGGCGGCTGGCGATGGAAACCGGCGAAGAATTCGCACCGACAGCACTCCTCGATGTTTGCCCTGACTTGGCTCACGAACTCGAAGCACTTCTGGCGGCTCAGGGCGAATCCGATCTAGCCGCTCAAATCGCCGGTCTAAAGATCGTGGACCGATGTCGCTGCGGAGACGATTTCTGCTCGACATTCTACACCCTTCCGAAACCAGACGGAGCGTATGGCCCCTATCACCGAAATGTCGAACTGGAGCCGGAAACGGGAACGCTGGTCGTTGATGTTAATGACGACCAGATTGCCGCCATCGAGGTTCTGTATCGGGACGAGATTCGAGAGAAGATCCATGCGCTGTTGCCTTAATTTGTCGGTCTCTGCCGTTTTCGTCGTTCTCCCCGGCATTGCGGTCGCCCAGGTCGAGGCCGATGAGCCGATCAAGACTACGTTGTGCGAACTGGTGAAAGATCCTGTCCGGTTCAGTGGCAAGATGGCGACGATGCGTGGCCGGGTTCTGATCGCCTTCGAGGACTTTGAACTCGATGCCACCAGATGCAATGTGAACACGATTGGGCAAGTGTGGCTCGAATACGGAAAGGGACCGAAGAAACAGCCGACGATTTGGTGTTGTGGCGACATGGTTCCACGAGACCCTTTGGCCGTCGTGCAGGATGGCGAGTTCCGCAGGTTTCATCACAACCTCACCACAGAGAAATCGGCAAAGCAATACAAAGTGACCGCCACACTGACCGGAAGATTCGATGCGGTGAGGGCCGAGCCGTGCCCCGGAGACTCCAGAGCAAGATGCTGTCCGACTGGTGGCTTCGGTCATTTAGGGATGGCCTGTGCTCGGCTGGTAATCGAGTCGGTGTCAGACGTGGTTGCGCAGCCAGTGAGTGGAATTCAGACTGGCACCCATGAACAGCCTCGAAATTAGTCTGATCGACAGCCGAATTCGATGGCGGGTTCTGAAATGGTTGGTGCGGAAAGGTCGGCCATGTTGGGGTTGAATACCTTCACCATCGTCGGCGTGCTTGCCCTAATACCCGGTTGCTCGATCTTGGGACGCAGATGTATTATCAGACATCCTTGTGTCCAGTATCCTATCGAAGTGGAGAAGGTTGATGGCGTAGTTCTGTTCGAAACGGGCGGCAAGACGAGTCCGCTGCCAGATGTGATGGTTGCGATCTCGCCGTACACCGAGCGCAGTGCTCAACCACTCGCCAGCACAGTAACCAGAAGTGACGGGCATTTCTCGATTTCGTATGCCATTCCAGGTCGCTACTTGTTATCCGTAAGCGACAAGACGCAAAACGGATTCAGCTTTGAGCTTCGCCTTCGACCACGCCGCACCCGTCCCAGTGACTTTTTGGTCGCCACTATTCGCAACGATCCAAGCAAGCCATGCGGCGGTGACTCCATTCAGTTGTCGTCTGCACTTGATGAAAGTTGTCGGTCAAGATGAACAATGAAGATCCTCTGGTGCTGGCGCTGCAAAATGGAAATCCCAATGCTGGACGACGAGGAGTTCGGGCGTGCGATGGCGCTTCGTGGCACCGGCATCGGAGACCTTCGGGAGCGCCAATTTGGACCAGTTCTCCGAGAATATGAGAGGATCACCGGATTTCATGAGACGAACATCAACGCCCTGTACCATCATGTCGTATCCTTGTACGGTCCGCCGTGCTCGAAGTGTGGAAAGCCCTTACGCACGCCACGAGCGAGATTCTGTGCGGCGTGCGGGTTCCGGCCAGTGACCGGATAACGGTCCATGAGCGAACTCGAAGAAACAAATAGCCTTCCTCGACCGTGACTCTGACGATGGCAAGATCCCATCACGGTGCAAGATCTTGTCGATGCTGCGAGGTCGGCCAAGTGGATGATGCCGTATGAAACGAGCGACATCCAATTCCGAACGCTTCCGTGATGTTCCAGGCAATATGATCCGAGCCAAAATCAAGACCATTGAAATCACAGAAGCCCCAGATCTGAATCCGAACGCCAATACCCCGGACGACGTTGAGGTTTTCGGTTGCACGTGAGGTTTGACGATTGGTCCGAGTGATGGCGACGGCGGCGAAATCTCTTGCCTCACCGTCTGCACAGCCAAATGGTTGATGAAGGCGTGTGAAAAAGACGGCTTCGTTTGGGGCCGTCATCACCTGATCGTGCCTGAATACAATCTGGAAACGATCACAGCATTACGAAGTTCGTGGAGCGATCTTCTGGAAACTCGTGCCAAGAAGTAGCCTCGAAATTGAGTCGGATTGCGAGTTGGGAGTTCGAGGATTACCGATCATGAGCTTTGACCTTGCCGTCTGGGACACGGACTAGGCGCTCTCCATCAAGGAACCACAAGGGTTGTACGTGAAGCTCTGTAAGCAGCGGTGTGCATTATGAACCGTGAGGATTTCTCTGCCTTTGTAGCAAGAATGCTGGAAGACGTTATTCAACTCGCTGAAAAGGAATGTGGCAAGGAGTTGTCTCGTAGGATTGCCTTTCGATGGCTTGATAGTTCACATTCAATCGTAAGCGAAAACATAGTCGAGCATATTGTGGAACGAGTGTTCGTGGACGAAGAGCATGTGTTTCCATGCGTTGACATCGGAGTGGGCGATCTTCTCGAGGACGGTACACTTCTGATCGTTGGTATCGTGGCTGGCTACCCACCCCGTAGATTCGGGCGCAACTGGCAAGGCGGGGAGGGCCATTCGTTCACATTGTGGGAACGCCTGTTGTGACCAAGATCGCAGGGAAGACAAACAACTGACAGTAAGCAACCTGTAACGCTGCGGATGGCTTCACCTGTGTGACAGCACTATTGTTTCGGCCAGTCGGTAATAAGCATGTTCGTTCAGGCCGAATATCAACAAGCCGCATAGTAACGAACACACGACGGACCCTCCGACGAACAAGGGACGTTTATTGAGAAACATGGTTTGAGTTGGGAAGGCTCCGTATAACACCCATCCAGCCCCGACAGAAATGACTAGAGTGGCCCAAACCATTGCATTTGCGGCGTGAGTCATTCGCAGATAGCTTTCATGCGGCATCTGGAATTCGCTGCCTTCAATCGCACATGCCATTTCGAGCGGCACTACCACTGCCGAAAGAACCACCAGGATTATTAAGGCCCAGGTCGCACGCCAACGGTTCATGGACAGAACTCTCTCGCTTTTCCATGATAAACCAGACAGAACCGCCTGAAAGAACGGCGACACGACGAATTTCACCCTGGCCCGGAGAATTGCACATGCGGCTTCGCACAGCCCTCTGCGATGATCCTTGTGAACCGACTGGACCGGCGCTACCATTAGCTGGATGGCACACTCTTATGAACATGCGATTCCTCATGATGCTCGTTACTGCCCTTCTTGCTGGTTTAGCAGGCGGGTTGTCTTCACGTCTTCTGACGCCCCAGAAGTCGTCTGACGACCATTACGGCATTCTTCGAGCAAACCGGATCGAGTTGGTCGATGATTCAGGCAGGACCAAGGCATTCATCGGCACGGACAAGGAACGAGACACGGCACTTGTTTTCTTGGATGACCAACACCGGGAGCGGGCGGTGTTCGGGGTCGGGATTGGCTCTTATGGACCCACGCTAGTGATGAGGGGTGGCGACGGCGAGGATCGGGTCATATTCCGCCTTTCTCCCCGTGTCGATGATAGGCCCACAATCTTTCTACGGGATCATGACACCACTAGGGTGAGTCTGGGGTTCGACGAGAATGATGCACCCAGTCCAAAGGATGACCTTTGGGCGCTCCGGTTTTCCCCACCACATAGTGACGGCCAACACAACTGGGCAGGCATTGGATTCAATAGGGACTCTGGTGACAAGATGGAAGGGTTTGTTTTTGTAAAGGGGAAAGATGGTCAGAAATGGTACGCACCGAAATAATGGTTTCGTGACTAAATAGAGCCGAAGTTGCTGGAAACACAATGACCTAGACCCGTTGGCGAATGCTCACAATCACCGGATGATCGCACCAGCGGCTTCTTATTCCGTTTAGCGGTGGCCCTGGTGGGCAGGTTGGACTGGCGCTACCATGGGCATGGATGAGGATCGCTATCCAGGTCGTGGTGGGCACGTTCATCGCGGCAGTCCTGGTCCCCGGCGTGGATGTCGCCCAGGCGAAGGCTGATGAGCCGATCAAGACGACGCTTTGCGAACTATTGGAAAGCCCAGATGCATTCAACCGCAAAATCATATCTGTGCGGAGCAGCATCAAGATTGGCTTCGAGAAATTTACGCTCCCTGGTTCTGCGTGTGAGGACAGGAACATCGACGACATCTGGTTGGAATACGGGAAGGGACCGAAGAGGCAGCCCACAACATGGTGCTGCGGTGACATGGTTCCACGGGACCCATTGGTAGTCGTGCAGGACGACCAGTTCCGCAAGTTCCACCACTATCTCACCAGCAAGAAACCAGTGAAGGAATGCCAAGGCTGCTACCTTTACCAATACCAAGTCACTGCCACGTTACCCGTACCGGTATGGGGCCTGATCGAGTCGCCGTCACCCTCAAAAACATTCAGCCGACACGGATTGCATCCCAGGCTGGCATAGTTTAAGATAACGATCTAACGAACTCGGTGATCGAGTGTTTTTTGAGCGGGTGTACAGTTTCTGGAAAGGACAACAACTTTAGTATGAAACGGATCTTTCTTGCAGCGATATTGATGGGGGCTACGGCCTTG
>Ga0070731_10001716_pt1 | contig 22118 bp, 22 predicted proteins | sample Coa_R1_2_FD_66448 | JGI IMG/M metagenome (GOLD analysis project Ga0070731, IMG submission 66448) | Surface soil microbial communities from Centralia Pennsylvania, which are recovering from an underground coalmine fire - Coalmine... | ecosystem: Environmental > Terrestrial > Soil > Unclassified ... | reverse complement strand
TATGGCAAAGGAAAAATTTGATCGCAGCAAGCCGCACGTGAACATCGGCACCATCGGGCACATCGATCACGGCAAGACCACGCTGACCGCGGCCATCACCAAGGTGCTGGGGAAGAATAACCCCAAGGTGAAGTTCCGCAGTTTCGACTCCATCGACAACGCGCCGGAAGAGAAGGCGCGCGGCATCACCATCGCGGTGGCCCACGTGGAGTACGAGACCCCCAACCGGCATTATGCCCACGTGGATTGCCCGGGGCATGCCGACTACATCAAGAACATGATCACCGGGGCGGCCCAGATGGATGGCGCCATTCTGGTGGTGGCGGCCACCGACGGACCCATGCCGCAGACCCGCGAGCACCTGCTGCTGGCGCGGCAGGTGGGCGTGCCGTACATCGTGGTGGCGCTGAACAAAGTGGACATGGTGGACGACGCCGAGTTGCTGGACCTGGTGGAGCTGGAGATGCGCGAGCTGCTGACCACCTACGAATTTCCGGGCGACAAAGTGCCGGTGATCCGGGTATCGGCGCTGGGGGCGCTGAACGGCGAGGCGCAGTGGGAAAAGACGGTGACGGAGTTGATGGAGGCGGTAGATAGCTACGTACCGCTGCCGCAGCGGGAGATCGACAAGCCGTTCATCATGCCGATCGAGGATATCTTCTCGATCCAGGGGCGCGGCACGGTGGTGACGGGCCGCATCGAGCGGGGCATCGTGAAGGTGGGCGAGGCGGTGGAGATCGTGGGCTTCCGGGACACCCGCAACACGGTGGTGACGGGCGTGGAAATGTTCAAGAAGCTATTGGACGAAGGGCGCGCCGGGGACAATGTGGGGCTGCTGCTGCGCGGAATTGAAAAGGACGACGTGGAGCGCGGGCAGGTGGTGGCCAAGCCGAAATCCATCACGCCGCACAAGAAGTTCAAGGGCAGCGTGGTGGTGTTGAGCAAGGAAGAGGGCGGACGGCATACGCCGTTCTTCAAGGGGTACCGGCCGCAGTTCTACTTCCGGACGACGGATGTGACGGGAGTGGCGGAGTTGCCGGAAGGCACGGAGATGGTGATGCCGGGCGACCACGTGAACCTGACCATCGACCTGATCACGCCCATCGCCATGGACAAGGGGCTGCGGTTCGCCATCCGTGAAGGCGGACGCACCGTGGGCGCCGGAACCGTTACGGACATCATCGAATAGAAAAGGACGGAAGTCATGCCGCGCGAGATTATCACTTTTCAATGCACTGAATGCAAGAACCGCAACTATTCGGGCACCAAGAACAAGAAGACCTCCACCGAACGCCTGGAGCTGAAGAAGTTCTGCCCGTATTGCCGGAAGCACCAGCCGCACAAGGAAATCAAGTAGAATAGGAAAGGCATGTCCCGCCGGGTTGGTTAACCGCAGGGGCGTAGGTTTAACGGCAGACCAGCGGTCTCCAAAACCGCGAGTGGGGGTTCGAATCCCTCCGCCCCTGCCAATCCAATTTGACAGCCGGTAGAGCCTGGAAACGAGGCAGTATGGAAAGCACCAGTTTTGTGGAGAACGTGACGAAATGGCCCACGCGCACGCGCGACTATTTCAACGAGCTGAAGCTTGAGATGCGCCGGGTTTCGTGGCCCAATCGCAAGCAGGTGGAAGGCACCACTCTGGTGGTCATCTTCACCGTGTTTGCCTTTGCGGGGTTCTTCGCGGTAGTGGACGCGCTGTTGAACGACAGTATCGTGCGCTTGTACAAAGCGCTGTCGCGGTAGCGGTATGGACGAGGAAAACGTGAACCCAGTGGATGAACAGGAGCCGGAAAACATCCCGGCGGTGGAAGAAGCCGAACCCCAGAGCGAGCCTGCCGCGCAGGCGTCGGCTGAAAAGGCGGGCGAGCCGGCCGAAGCTCCCGCCGCGGCTCCGGCGCAGGGTTACGATGAAACATCTTCCAAGAAGTGGTTCATCATTCACACTTATTCCGGCTTCGAACAAAAGGTGGCCGAATCGCTGCGCAGCCGCGCGGAAGCCTTCGGTTTCGCCGACAAGATCGGGCAGGTGCTGATCCCCACCGAGGAAGTGGTGGAATTGCGCGGCGGCAAGAAAGTCACCAGCAAGCGCCTGGTATATCCCGGCTACGTGCTGGTGGAAATGGAAATGAACCGGGACACCGAAGAGGCCCGGCTGGAAGCCGACAAGCTGTGGCATGAAGTGAAAAACACGCCGCGCGTAACCGGCTTCGTGGGCGGCGGCACGCATCCCGTGCCGCTCAGCGCCGACGAAGTGAACTCCATTCTGTTCCGGCAGCAGTCCTCCACCGAACGTCCCCGCCCCAAGACCACCTACGAGAGAAACGACGGCGTGCGCATTGTGGATGGTCCGTTCGCCAACTTCCGCGGCAAGGTGGACGAGGTGAATGCAGACCGCGGGACACTGCGCGTGATGGTCATGATATTCGGCCGCGCCACACCGGTCGAGCTGGAATTTCTGCAAGTGGAAAAAGAATAACGATACGTAAGGACTCTAGCGATGGCAAAGAAAGTTACCGCGCAGGTGAAGCTGCAGATTCCGGCTGGAAAGGCCACCCCGGCGCCCCCCGTGGGGACGGCGCTCGGCCCGCAGGGCGTCAACATCATGGATTTCTGCAAGGCCTTCAATGCCAAGACGTCGGGAAAGGATCAGGAAGGCCTGATCATCCCAGTGGTGATCACGATTTTTTCGGACCGCTCGTTCACCTTCATCACCAAGACGCCGCCGGTGCCGGTGCTGATCAAGCGGGCCGTCAACCTGGCTAAGGGCTCTCCCGAGCCGCACAAGACCAAGGTCGGCCAGATCACCGAGAAGCAGGTCGAGGAAATAGCCAAGATCAAGATGCCGGACCTCAACTGTTTCACGCTGGAAGCCGCCATGAACTCGGTGCGCGGCACTGCCCGCAGCATGGGCGTGGACGTCATCTAGGCGTGGCCCTGCGCTTCGAATGCCGTATATCCGGCGCTTGGCCAGGCTGACCCCTAAAATGAAGTTGTGCGCGATTCGGCGTGCTTTCAAGTACTCGTTTCCCACCGCTGACCTTGCACAGATGCTGAGAGAAATCGAGCAAGGTTATCAGAGTTGGTCTTCGTCGATTCCAACATCCCATCCTTGATATCGTCGACGCAGTGCTCAGGAAAGCAGAGGTTTTGCGCGCTGGCGGGACGAGAGGCCGGATCAGCAGTAACAAGAGCTTCTCCGCCACTTTCGACTTGTCGAAGGCCCCCGACGGACGGCCCATAGGCGCCGCTCCCTCCAGAATTCTCCCGTCCTTGCGCCGCCCCGTGCTGATGTATAATCCGCATTCATGACCCCAAAGCTGTGTCTCTTCCTCCTGCCCCTGGCCCCGATGCTGGCGCAAGACCAGGCGCCACCGCCCGAGAATCCCGTGTCTCTCTACAACGGTCTGGGCGCCTGGCATCACCCCATCCACACGGCAAACCCCGAGGCCCAAAAGTACTTCGACCAGGGCCTTGCCCTCACCTTCGGATTCAACCGCTACGAGGCATTGCGCTCCTACCGCAAGGCCGCCGAGCTCGATCCGCAGGCCGCCATGGCGTACTGGGGCATGGCCATGGCGCAGGGTCCGTACATCAACATGGACTTTGACGCCGAATTCAACATGAAAGCATCTTGCGCCGCCCTGGAGAACGGCTTGAAAATAGCCGGCACACCGGAACACGACCGGGCGTATCTGCAGGCTGCCGCCACCCGCTGCCCGGAATACCAGCCGGAGTCGTACATCAAGGCTATGCGCGAACTGGCCAGGCGCTGGCCGGACGATCTGGATGCCCAGACCCTATATGCGGAGAGCCTCCTCATTCCCACGCGCTGGCACTGGTACAACGCCGACGGCGTGGTTGCGGCGGGCGGCGCGGAAGCCGAGCGGACCCTGGAGCAGGTGCTGCGGCGCTGGCCGGATCATCCCGGCGCCAATCATCTCTACATCCACGCAGTGGAATCCTCCCTGACCCCGGAGCGCGCCATCCCCAGCGCTCAGCGGCTGATGGGCGTCATGCCTTGGGCCGGCCACATGGTCCATATGCCGGGCCACATCTGGCTGGTGCTAGGCGAATACGAGATGGCCGCCACCGTGAACGAACGCGCCGTGGCCGTGGATCGTGAATACCTGGAGCAGTCCCACACTTCCAGCGGGTATGGCGCTTACTACGTTCATAATCTTCACTTCGTGGCCTACTCCCGCTGGATGCAAGGCCGCAGGGCGGACGGGTTGCGCGCCGCCGATGAACTGGCCGCCGCCATGGCCCCCATGATCGACGCCATGCCGGATATGGCCGACGCCTTCAACTCCATCGCCGTTTTGGGCCGGGTGCGCTTTCGCGATTGGGACAGCATTCTGAAAATGCCCCAACCCAAGGATTCTTTGCACGCCAGTAATGCCACCTGGCGCTATGCTCGTGCCCTGGCTTTTGCCGGGCGTGGCGACCATGCGGCGGCCGCCCGCGACCAGGCTGCGTTCGAAGTTATCCGCGCAGCGATACCCGCGGATGCCCCTTGGGGCACGAACAACAAGGCGGCTGACGTGATGACGGTGGCCGCGGAGATCGTGGCCGCCCGGCTAGCTTCCTCACCCGCGGATGCATTGCCGCACTGGCAGCGCGCGGTCACCGTACAGGACGCGCTGGTGTATGACGAGCCGCCCGCCTGGTACTATCCCGTGCGCGAGTCACTGGGTGCGTCTTTGCTGCTGGCAGGCAAATCCGCCGAGGCGGAAAACGTCTTCCGCGAGGGTATCCGGAAGTCGCCGCGCAATGGGCGGATGCTCTTCGGGCTGATGGAGTCCCTGCGCGCGCAAGGGAAGAATGAGGATGCCGACAGCGTCCGGCGTGAGTTCCAGGCGGCCTGGGCGAAGGCGGACATTACGCTTAAGGTAGACGAGCTGTAACCGCTCAGCGGTTCTCCAGCGCGAGCCGGAATGCGGCCATCTCCTGGCCGTTGCGCACCAGCAGTACGTCGCCGGCCAGCACCGGATGATTCCAGGTCTTCCCTTCGATCGCGGGAATCCGCGCGAACTCCCGGAACTGATCGGGCGTGGCCCCCACCAGCACCACTTCACCTTCCTCCGACAGCACCAGCAGCAGATCTTGATCGGCCAGCAGGATGAGCTGGCCGTTGCCATAGCGCCCGCCCTTCCACTTGCGCTTGCCGTCCGTCAGGTCAATGCACGCCAGAATACTGCCGTCGAAGCCGAAGGCATAGCCCTTGTGCACCACGAAGTCGTTGAAGTAGGGTTTCAGCCCGATCGACGTCCAGCGCGGCTCGACAGTCCAGCCACCGGCGCCATGCGACACCGCCAGGCGGCGTGTACCGCTGCTGTCGGCGACGGCGATCAGGATGTCGCCGTCCGGGGTCAGTGCCGGCTGCACGATGGGGTAGCCTGGCCATGCGTGTTCCCAGAGCACCGCGCCGTCGGCCAGAGCCACGCTGGTCATGCCGGCTGCGCTTAGCAGCAGGACCTGCGGGACTCCGCCGATAGTCGCCAGGTGCGGCGAGCTGTAGCTCGCTCCATGCGCCGGGCCGAACCATTTCTTGACGCCGGTAGCACGATCGTAAGCAGCCAGTTGGCCGGCTGTGGCCACGATCACGGAGTCGTCCACCACCAGCGGCGAGCTCGCGAAGCCCCACTGCGGCGTCTTCATGCCGGTGTCGGCGGCCGCGTTGTGCGACCAGACCAGGGTGCCGTCCTGGGCGTTCAGGGCGTTGACGATTCCGGTCGCGCCGAATGTGTACGCGCGGCCATCGCTCAGCGTGGGCGTCCCGCGTGGACCAGGGCCGCCATTCGACTCCCAGAACCGGGCCGCATCGACGTGCGCCCACACCGGCTGTCCGGTAGTCAGTCTATAACAGGACACCACCTCGTCGGCACCGCGCTGCTCCTGAGTGTAGAAAAGATCGCCGTGCACCGCGAAGGACGACCAGCCCGGTCCCACCGGGCGGCGCCATAGCGCCACGGGCGGCGAAGCCGTCCAGTCGGTCTTGATGCGCACGCCGGGGAGAACATCGTCGCGATGCGGTCCGCGAAAACCGGGCCAACTGGCGCCTTTCCCGGCGTCTGGCGCAACCGGCGGCACCGTCGGCGAATTGCGGACCTCGGCCACCAGCCTCTTCTCGCGAACCGCCGCGGTTGCCGGAACTGGCGTGACCATCGCGGGCGCCGGCGGTTGCGCGGCCGTCTCCGCGGCAGCCCGTACTACCGGCAGTGCTCCGGGCGCATTGCCCGACAGCTCCACGAGCCGTTCCTCGGGGGTCTTCGTCCAGCGCCAATGCAGGTCGTTACGGAAATCGGAAGCAGTAAAGCCGCCGGTGCGGACCAGAGTCCAACTGAAACAAGCGATCAGGATCGTCGCCGCCATCGACACCCGCCGCGCTCTATCCGGTAGCCGGCGGGCGACCACCGCCCACGCGACCAGGGCGTAGCCCACGAAAGGAAGAGCCAGAAACGGAAACAAATAGCCCATCGCACCCGTTTTGATGGACACATCGATGAAGCGGTATGCCGCCAGCAGCCCGACGATCATCAGGCCGATGCCGCCCAGCCGCTCGGACCAGGGGGCCCGGCTGAAGAACAACCACCATAGGACCACGAGCACTCCGGCGATGGGTCCCGACAGCACCCCGAAAATCAACGCGTCGGGCATCACGACAGGGACGGCAAACCGAAGCAGCAACTGCAGTACTACAATGACCACGCCCGGCCACACACGGAGCGGTTTCCTGGCTGGAGTTTCCATTTTAGTCACCTGGGCTGATCCCGTATACGAAAGGGAACGGCGAATGGTTCCGACCAAAGTTGTTACTTTGGCAATTGCGACACACTTAGCACGTTGCCGTCGGGATCCTTGAACCAGGCCACCTTGGCGCCGGCGTGCACGGCGGCCACGCCCGGACCGCTGGGCGACGTCCAGATGCCGAGCTCGTTCTGGTCCTTCATCCACGGGTAGCGCTCGAACTTCACACCCGCGGTCTGCAGATTCCTCACCGCCGCCCCGATATCCGGCACGTCCCATCCCAACACGGTGAACTGCGGTGGGGTCCAGGTCGGCACGGGGCTGAGGCGCAAGGTGGTCCCGTAAGCGTCGAAGATAAGGGCGAACTGGTCTTCGCCTAATAATTGAAACCCCAGCGTATCGCGATAAAAGGTACGGGCCGCGTCGCGGTCGCGGATGGCGACAAATGCCACTACTTTGCCGTTGGCCAGCACAGAGGACGTAGTCATGGAACCAGTCTCGACTACCCGGGTTCTGTAGTAAAGCCCGCCGTGCGGCATAATATATCTCTCATGCGACACGGTTTCACGGACTGCTACGATCCCAAACGCGGGACATCCGTTTCCACCCTCGCGTGGGAGTACCCTGCGGCTTCCGAGGTGCCGGAGCACGCGCACGGCGCCGACCAGGTCATATTCGCCACACGTGGAGTCATGGAAGTTTCCGCGGGCCCGAGTTTCTGGCTGATTCCGCCGCAATTCGCCATCTGGATTCCGGCGCGGACTGTGCACCGCATCCACATGCCCGGCGCGGTTTCCATGCGCACCTTGTACCTGCGCCCGGGTCTGGCGACGAGTCTTCCGGCGGCCTGCACCGTTTTGCACGTGACCCCGCTGTTGCGCGAGTTGATCGTGGAGATCGTACGCATCGGGCAACTGCGCACGCGTAATCTGCTGCACTGCGCCTTTCGCGACCTGTTGATTTCCCAGTTGGGAAACGCGTCTCCGGTGCCCACCTTTCTGGCATTGCCGCGCGACAGCCGGGCGTTAGCCGTGGCCCAGGCCGTGATCGCCAATCAGGCGGGCAATCCGTCGCTGCGGTCGCTGTGTGCCCGCGCGGGCGTCAGCGTGCGAACCATCGAGCGCGTCTTCCGAAAAGAGGTCGGCGCCGATTTCACCGTGTGGCGCCGGCAGGCTCGCTTGATGCGGGCGGCGGCGCTGCTGGCCGGCGGAAGCTCTGTGAAGGAGGCCGCATTCGAGACCGGTTACCGGCAGCCCAGCGCCTTCGTGGAGATGTTTCGCCGCACCTTCGGCGCGACTCCCAAGGCCTGGGCGGCGGCGCTCCCCGGGCGCGGTCAGGATTAGACTTGAAGCATGGGTACCAAAACCGCACCCTCCCCGATCGCGAAGCTCGATCTGTACCAAATCTATAAAGCGGAATATGTGACGCCACGCGAGCCGTTGCTGCTGCGCGTGGCCAAAGCTACCTATCTCGGAATTGCCGGCCGCGGCGCGCCGGGCGCCGACGCTTTCCAACAGGCCATTGGGGCTCTTTACAGCGTGGCGTTCACCATCAAGATGGCCAGCAGGTTCGCTGGCCGGGATTACGGAGTCTCCAAACTCGAAGGACTCTTCTGGGCTGACTCCGGAGCATGCTTTGCGGCCGAGCCCAAGGACCAATGGTCGTGGCGGCTTCTGATCCGTACACCCGATTTCATCGGCAAGCGCGAACTCGCGGCCGCCAGGCGGACGCTCTCCGAAAAGGGCAAGGGTCCGCTGTTCAAACAGGTTGAGCTGACACCGCTCAACGAGAAACTGTGCGTGCAGGCGGTGCACCTGGGGCCTTACGATCGCGCACCCGAGACTGCCCGCCGGATGGAAGCCGTTGCCGCGGAACAGGGTTACCGTCTCGACGGCTTGCATCACGAGATCTACTTGTCCGATCCGCGCCGCGCGGCGCCGGAGAAGCTGCGCACGATTTTGCGTATTCCGGTCAGCCCAAAGCCCTGACTGCCCATGCGGTCCATAAGAATTTTGGATTGGACCGCCGCATAGCCAGTCTTTAGACTGGATATATGCGGACCGCAACACCGGCCATCATTTCCGAGGGCGCTTCCCAAGTCGCGCTTTTGCATCATATCAGCAGTATCGTCAGTTCTGACCTGAGCCTGGAGAAAATGCTGCAGGAACTGGTTTCGCTCACGCTCGAAACTACGCGCTGCGACGCCTGCCTGGTGTACCTGGTGGATCACGCCAGCAACGAAGTCGTACTGCAGGCTTCCCAGCTTCCGCACGCGGCCGAAATCGGCAACATACGGCTCAAGATGGGTGAAGGCATCACCGGATGGGTGGCACAGCACAAGTCCGTGGTGGCGCTTGCCAACAATGCTTCCGCCGATGCTCGGTTCAAGAATTTTAATACGCTGCCGGAAGATACCTTCCAGTCATTTCTGTCTGTCCCGCTGGTGAGCAGCGGCGACCTGATCGGCGTGATCAACGTACACCATCGCGAATCGCACGCGCACTCGCCCGAGGAAGTGGCGCTGGTCAGCTTCATCGGCGAGCAGATGGGCGGCGCCATTGCCAAGTTCCGGCTGGAGGAGCGCTCCGAAACCGCCGCCAAGCGCATGGAAGCCCTGGCGGCAGTAGCGCAGACCATTTCGGCTGAGAGCTACCTTGACCGCATCCTGCAGGCCATCTCGGAGATGGTCGCCGAGACGCTCGATTCGCCGGTGTGTTCCATCATGCTGATCGACGAGGACCGCCGCGAGCTGGTCATCTCGGCGGCGCGCTGCTCGTCGCCCGACTACCTGCACAAGATGCCGCTCAAGATCGAGGATTCGCTGATTGGCCGCGTGGTGCGGGAAGGCCGCCCCATCACCGTTCCCAACGTGCTTGCCGAGAAACAGTTCCGCTATCCGGAACTGGCGCGCAAGACCGGACTGGCGTCGCTGCTGTCCGTGCCCCTGTTCACCCGCGACAAAGTGATTGGCACCATCAACATCTACACGCGCGAGCAGCGTACGTTCGGCGAAGAGGAGATCGGGTTTGTGAAGGCGGTGGCGGGCCAGGCGGCCATGGCCATCGGCAATGCGCGCCTGATGTCGGAAACCCTGGAGATGAAGCGCACCCTCGAGGCGCGGAAGCTGGTGGAGCGCGCCAAGGGCATTTTGCAACAGAAGTACAACCTCACCGAAGAGGAAGCCTACCTGCGCTTACGCAACGAGAGCCGGCGGCTGCGGCGCCCTATGCGGGATCTGGCGGAAGCCGTCATCCTGGCGGACGATTTGCGGCGCGTGGGCGAGCCCGGGCGGGGTCGCGCCGAGACCGCCAAAGAGCCCATCGAGGAAGCCGCCTTCAGTTCTGGAGAGGTGTAGAATTGCGCTATCGCAATGTGCGGCGCTGGGCGACGACCTTCTCGAGCGCCTGGTCGAGCGAGCCTTGAAAAACCAGCATCTTCACTTCTGCCGCGGCCGATTGGTCCGGCGGCAGCGGGATCTCAGGGTCGACGTGCTGGCAGGTAAGTTCCGGATTGCTCCAGACGTTGCCGACGGTGCGAGTGAAGCTGGCGATCACCCACTTTTTGTCTGTTGAAAGCGTTGCGAGCATCGGCTGATCCACCGCCCGCGATTTGTTGTAATACGTAATGCCGTCCGCGCGGCGCTCCACGAGCTGCGCCGGAACCGGCCAGGTGAACGAGACCAGGTAGCGCGCCGGCAGCCAGCGATCCAGCGGCATGCTGCGCCGGTCGGGCGTTTCCGAAGCCAGCAGATCGAATCCGTCGTGGTGGTGGACGTAAGTCCGCTCCAGGCGCACATCGTGGAAGATCCCGGTTAGGCGCGGATCGGTCACCGCGTAGATCATGTCGTAGGCAGCTTTGGACCGATTCGTAAATTCGTAGGTGAATCGCACGCCGTCGTCCTCCAAACTGGCGCGCGCCCGCAGGTGCACTTGGCCGGCAAAATCCCGCTCATATTCGAGGGCATGCTCAAGCCGGCGCCAGGACGGCTGGTCGCTTTGCTTTCCGGGACGGAACATGTACAGATGCTCCGGCTCGGCGTCGTGCCGCCTGGCGGTCACATGCTCGGGAAAAAGGACCCGGATGGATCGGTCCGTATCCGGCAGTCCGGGCAACCGGATATGCAGCGCGGGTTGCGTGTCTTCGGCCGCGATCAGCATCTTCAATCCCGCGCGATTCCAGACAGCTTCGATGTCTGGGCCCGGCGCCGAGGCCATCGTGACGCAGATAAATGCCGGCAGAAGGCGAATTCGCATGGTTCTCTCGGGACTAATGTAACCGTTATGGGATCGCGCTTGCCATCCCTCAGCCAATTGCCCTATACTGGCACTTTGCGATGTCTTTCTCCTACGCCAGCTCGTTTAGCTACCGATTCCGGTTTAGCCGGAATCGGTAGAGTGGCGTTGGACTGAGACATACCCGGTTTTTGACGGACCAACCCACTCGCGAGAGTGGGTTTTTTATTTTGAGCCAAGGAGATTACAGCCATGATTATCTCAATGCGCCCGCACGCCACGCGCGCGGAGATCGAACACGTTTGCGAGCGGATTCAGGAGTTCGGATATAAAGTCCACTCCATCGAAGGAGAGGAGCGCGTAGTCATCGGGGTGGTGGGCGTGGGCGACGTGACGGCCTGCCTGGAGTCGCTCGAGGCCACGCCCGGCGTGGAGCGCGCCGTACGCATTTCGGCGCCCTACAAGTTCGTCAGCCGCGAGTTCAAACCAGACCACACCGTGCTGCGTGTCAACGGCCTGGAGATCGGCGGCGACGAGTTCATCGTCATGGCCGGTCCCTGCTCGGTGGAATCGGAGCGGCAGATCATGGAGACGGCCGAAGGTGTGGCCGCCGCCGGCGCCCGCATGTTGCGCGGCGGCGCGTTCAAACCGCGCACTTCGCCTTACGATTTCCAGGGCATGGAGTTGGAGGGGCTCAAGCTCCTGCGCAAAGCCAAGGATGCCACGGGCCTGGCCATCATCACAGAGGTGATGAGCGACAGTGACGTGCCCATGGTGGCCGAGTACGCGGACGTGATGCAGGTGGGCGCACGCAACATGCAGAATTTCGCTCTGCTGAAATCCCTGGGCGGATGCGGACGTCCGGTGTTGCTGAAGCGCGGCATGAGTTCCACCATCAAAGAGCTGCTGATGTCCGCCGAGTACGTGGTGGCGCACGGCAATCCCCATGTGCTGCTCTGCGAACGCGGGATCCGCACGTTTGAAACCGCCACCCGCAACACCTGCGATATATCGTCCATTCCGGTGCTAAACGAGCTGACGCATTTGCCTGTGATTCTCGATCCAAGCCATGCGGCGGGCAAGCGCAGCCTGGTTCCCTCGCTGGCGCGCGCCGGAGTGGCCATCGGCGCGGACGGGCTCCTGCTGGAGGTGCATCCCAATCCGGAGAAGGCCGTTAGCGACGGCGCGCAGTCGCTTCGCCTCGAAGACTTCCGCGCCATGATGCGGCAGCTTCGCCCGTATCTCGGCCTCTGGAAGGAAAACCGCCTGGCCGCCGCCGCCGCGGCTGTGTGATACTGCCTTCGTGAACTATAAACAAAGGGCTGCGCTTCTGATCATCGTTGTCGCGTCGCTCTGCGCAGTGGCGGTCTGGGGCGTGGCGCGCCTGCGTTATCGCGGCCTGCGCACCACTGCGGACTGGCTACAGCGCCTGCCCACCCGCGATTCAGCGGTGTTCTACGTGGATTTTGCGGCGCTCCGAAAGACCGGCTTGTTGGAAATGCTGGCCGGATCGAAGGCCGCCGAAGAGCCGGAATACAGAGTCTTCGTGATGAAGACCGAATTCGACTATACCCGTGACCTGGACGCGGTGCTGGCCTGCTTCACGCCGCGCGCCAAATACCTGGTAGCCAGGGGACGCTTCGATTGGAACAGTCTGCAGTCCTACACGCGCGAAGAGGGCGGGACCTGCCGCGACGTCGTATGCCGCATGAGCGGCAGCACTCCCGAGCGTAAGATCTCGTTCTTTCCGCTGCGGCCGGACCTGATGGGCCTGGCTGTAAGCCCTGACGATTCCGCCGCCATCGATCTCGAGTCGCGTTCGCCGCAACGCCGCGCGCTCGAGATGCCCGACGCCCCTCTGTGGGTCTCAATCCCGCCCGCCATGCTGAAGACCGGCAGCGATCTGCCGGCGGGCACGCGTATGTTTGCGCGCAGCCTGGAGGATGCCGACGACCTCAACATCGCCATGGCGCCCGCCGGGAACCGCTTCGAAGCGCGGCTGACCGTGCAGTGCCGGTCCGAGCAGCAAGCCACCACCCTCGCGGCGCAGCTTGGCAACACCACCATCGTGTTGCGGGATATGATCGCGCGAGAACACCAGACCCCCAATCCCAACGACCTGAGCGGCGTGCTGACCGCGGGGACTTTCAATCATCTAGGCACGCGGGTGCTGGGCAGTTGGCCGATCGAGCGGGGATTTGTCAACTCGCTGCTGGGCGGGAGGCCTTAGGCCGCGCAGCGCAGCGCGGGCGGCAGACGCAGGCGGCCGATGCCCAGATCGATGCTGGTCGCGCTTTCCGCATAGATAGATGCCCGCAGCGTCCGCGCCGCCCAACCCACTTCCCATAAAGGCTTTACGGCGGGAAAGGCGAAGTTCTTCTTGAGCAGGATCGGAGACTCCCAGGAAGTCCTGTGGTGTTCGGCGTTAGTAGTGAGAATGCATGTGGCGATAACGGCAATCGAATGGCCACGCGCTGCTACGTTTCGTTTAAGAACGCCATGGTCTTGACGCCGGAGATATCGAACCGCTTCCGGCAGCGCAGGTTCTTGCACGCCACCTTATCGTCGAGCAGCACCATGTAGCTCTGGGACTTGGCGAAGCGGGCCCGGTCACGCTCGTCGCCGCCGGGAGGCAGGCGATCCTTCTTCTTGCGCACCAGCCAGTGCAGATCGTAGGTCTCGGACGACCGGCAGAACGGGCAGTGCAACGACGCCGGTTTGGTCGCCTGCGATTCCGTGTAATACGCGCGTTCGTCCATCAGCGTTGGTCCATGGGAATCCACTTCATGCCGTCCGGATTCCCTTTATACTCGGCGCGCGGACGGATGAGGCGATTGTTCTTGTACTGCTCCAGGGTGTGCGCGGTCCAGCCCGACATACGGCTCACGGCGAAGACCGGCGTGAACAGATCCACCGGGATGCCCAGCGCATAGTACGAAGATGCCGAGTAGAAATCGACGTTGGCGATCAGGCCTTTCTCCGCCTTCACGGTCTGCTCCATGGCCTGGGACATGTGAAAGAGCTTCTCGTGGCCGGTGCGTTTACCCAACTCTTCGGAAAGCACCCGCAGATGTGTCGCCCGCGGATCTTCGGTACGATACACGCGGTGGCCGAAACCCGGGATCTTCACCTTACGCGCCAGCGTGCTCTTCACCCGGTCAATGGCCGCTTCTTCGCTCGAAAGCTGGAGCAGAATCTTGATCACGTCCTGGTTCGCGCCGCCATGCAGTGGACCTTTCAGTGCGCCGATGGCCGAGGTGATGGCGGAATAGATGTCGGACAGCGTGGCGGCCGTAACGCGCGCCGCGAACGTGGAAGCGTTGAGCTCGTGATCCGCGTGCAGCGTCAGCGCCACGTCGAAGGCGTGCTCCATAATGTCGTCGGGCCGCTTCCCGGTGAGCGTATACAGGAAGTTTTCGGCGAAGGTCATGGTAGGGTCGCCGCTGATGATGTGCAGGCCTTTGCGCAGGCGATCGAACGTGGCAACGATCGTAGCCGTCTGCGCCATCAGGCGCAGCGCCTTGCGCGCGTTGGCGTCCGGCGTCATGTCGGGTGTTTCGGGGTCGTAAATGCCGAGCATGGAGACCGCCGTGCGCAGCACGTCCATGGGGCTAGCCTGGGGCACGGTTTTCAGAAAATCCACCACCGGGGCCGGGATTCCGCGGTTGGCGGCCAGGTCTTTCTTGAGCTGATCGAGTTCGGCCCGCTTAGGCAACCATCCGTTCCACAGCAGATAGATGACTTCTTCGAAGGTGGCGTTGTCCGCCAGAATATGAATGTTATAGCCGCGATAACTGAGGATCCCGGCGTATCCGTCGATGTAACAAATCTCCGACTCGCCGGCGACCACGCCTTCCAAACCCGCCACTATTGTGCCCATGCTGCTCCAGTCTTCTAATTACCTATTCTATGATGCGCGCCGGGGTTCGCACGGTAACCGGGTCAGGACCCCAGCCCGCAAAGAGGAAGCGGCGGCGAGAAACCGATGGTCAGGTCGTCGCGCTGTATCCAGAGCACGTCCTCCCGGCTCCGTGTGGAATCCACAATCACGATCACGCCCGAACCGCAGGATCGGCTCCTGGGTATGGTGAACCGGGCATCGTGGCGCGGGCTGTCCGGACCCCAGTCTTTCAGAAACTCCGGAAAGGGATACTCTTTGCAGGGGTGCTCGTCCGTACAGTTCCAGAGCGCGTATGCCGCCTTATAATCCTGCCGGTGAAGCAAGTCGAAGAAGGTCTTAACACGGCTCTCCTGCCGGTGGTTGCGCAGTACCTGAGCCAGCCTCGCGACCGATCCCACGCGCAGGACTTCGGTCTTATCCCAGACGAAGAAAAAGAACCAGAGGAAAAGCACAACCAGCGCGCCGGCTCCCAGAATGAGGATCAGCTTGTTGCGCTTCTCGCGCCGTTCGTCGCCGGCTCCGTATTCGTCGAGATAGCCAGCCATCGCTTCGCTCGCCTATTTGGCCGGATAAGCCTTATCGTAAGCTGCTATGGCCTCGTTCGTCAGATCCAGCGCGGGCTTGAAGAATATCGTGCTTTGGGCGTCCACTACCACATCCAGGCCCTTTTCTTCGGCCAGCTTGCGCACGACTTCCTGCATTTTGCGGCCGCTGGTGCCCAGCACTTCGTTGCGCTCGGCGGTCACGTCGGCTTGCAAATCGTCGTTCAGGCGCTGCAGATCGCGCTCTTTGCGCTGACCCTGCGCGGTCAGGTCGGCCTGCGCCGCCTGCGTGAGCTTCCCGGCATTGGTCTGCAATTGCTGCTGAATTCCCTGTATTTCCTTTTGCAGCTTTTCCATGCTTTGTTGCCGCGGACGGTACTTGGCCTCCATTTCGGCGGATGCCTTCTTGATCTCGGCGCATCCCAGAACCGCTTGTTGCAGGCTGACGATGCCCACCTTCGCCGGACCAGGACTCCCGGTCTGACTCAGACCGGCTGTACTTAATGAAAAAAGGGCGAGGCAGGCCACGGCCAACCGCCACCCAGACCTTACTGACATGCGCAGCTAACTCCTTGTTGAAGTGTTTGAACTCATAAGCGTACCACAGGGGAACGCGCTCGCTATAGCCAATACTGCCATTGATCGAAGCGAAGCACGTAAGCGGCCAGCAACGCATTGGTGACAGCGTGCGCCAGGATGCAGTCCGCCAGGTTGCGGGTACGCACGATCCACCAGTTGTAAGCCACGCCCGCCACCAGCCCGACATCCCAGTACGGGCCATGCTCGGAGGCGAACAGCACGGCCACCAGCCAGAAGGACGCCGCGCTGTATTTTCCAAGTGGAACGGACTGGAAATCGCCGCGGATGAGCCACCGCATCAACCAGCCTCGCCAGAAGAGCTCTTCGAGAATCGGTACGAGGACAGCGGTCTCGAATACCCGAATGACGATGAACAGTGCGTTCGATTTGAGGCGCACGGGCATGGAGCTTACGGCGGCGCCCGTAATGAGGTTATGGAAGAGCCGGGTATCGCGGTAGCCGGGCCAGAAGTGGTCCGGACCGATCCAGATCAACAGCACCGCCAGCCCCAACAGGATGGAAGCGATGGGCACCGCGGGCCGCCACGGTATCACCTCCCGGGCAAACACCAGCATGCTGAGCGTCACCGCAAGCGCGCGGACAGGCGCCAGCCATTCGGGCGCCACGGGCAGCCACCGCAGCGCGATGAACACCGCGAAAGGGGCCACATATGCGACTGTGGGCGGCGATTTCAATCCCAGTATCGCTCGCCTTCCGCCAGGTTGGCCTTGACCGCATCGGAATTCAGTTCGACGCCCAGGCCCGGCTTCCGCGGTACGCTAATGTACCCTTGCGCCACCAGCGGCCCGTCGTGCACGATCACGTCGTCCATCCAATTGCGCCGTCCGACAACCGTTTCAGCCACCAGGAAATCGCGCACCGTGGCGGCCCACTGCACAGTTGCCATGGTATGCAGCACGCTACCTGTATTGTGCGCAGCCATGGGAAGATCGAATGTCTCCGCCAGGCTGGCTATCTTCTTCGACTCGAGCATCCCGCCGGCGTTTCGCAAATCGGGCTGCACCACGTCGCAACCGTGATTCACGATGAAATCCTTGAAGCCTTGACGGCGCGGCAGATTCTCGCCCGTGGCAATGGGGACTTTGGAAGCCTGCGCCAGCCGTACCCAGCTCCCTGAAAATTCCGGCGGCAGCGGATTGTCCAGCCATAACGGCTTGACCGGCTCAAGAGCTTCGGTCAGCTGCACGGCCGCTCGCAGATCATATTCGCCGGCGCACTGGACGATCAGGTCGCGGTCCCAGCCGATGGCGTCGCGGCAATATTCGAAAGCTTGCCGGATTTCCCGCAATTCGCGCGATGTAAGCGCCCGGTTGGATGGGTCGCGAGCATTGTCGAGCTTGGGCGCGGAGCGCGGCGGCGAGACCCGGAATGCGCTCCAGCCGGCCGGATCGCTCTTCATCTTGTCCGCCCACTCATTGCAGGCCGAGCGGTCGAGCATGTTGGATGGGCCTTCGTCGTGGTACACGCGCACGCGGTCACGGTAGCTTCCACCGAGCAGCGTGGCCACGGGCTGGTTGAGCAGCTTGCCGGCGAGGTCCCACAAAGCGACTTCGATGGCGCTGGCAGCGCGCACCAGCGTGTTGGCGGATCCGTTCACGCGGTCGCCCAGGCCGTTGTAGAGCGTCTCAATCTCCAGCGGATCTTTGCCGATGAAGTACGGCCGCAGTTCCAGCACGCCTGCCTTGACGCCCACGCCGGGGCTGCCATAGCCCTCACCGATTCCATACAGGCCGGCATCGCTCACGACTTTCACCAAAGTATATGTGCGGGGCCCCTGCAGAATCATCACCCGGATATCGATGATGCGCGCGCGGCCGCGCTCGCCGGCGGCCCAGAGGTGGAAGGCTGCCAGCGGAGCGGCCGAGAGCGCGCCCAGCAGTTGGCGGCGCGAGATCGAAAGCATAGAATGCAGCATTCTAACAGACACCGCCACCGGAGGCCCGCTGGAAAGTATAGTGGAGTATACATGCAACGTCTTCTGCTCCCGCTCGCGGCGGCCTGTGCGCTGCTGGCCCGCGAACCAGACGTCATCCTCAGCCGGCGTGCCGCCGCCGACTTCCCGCTGACGGCGAATCCCATGGCGCGCCAATGGAAGGACACGCACGGCATCTTCGCGGAAAACGGACCGCGCGGCGAAGCCGTCCCCGGACACCGCACGGAAATCCGCTCCCGCTGGACTCGGGACAACATCTACTTCCTGTTCATCTGCCCTTACCAGGTGCTGAACCTGAAACCCAATCCGTCCCGCACCACCGAAACCAATCTCCTCTGGAACTGGGACGTGGCGGAGGTTTTCGTGGGCAGCGATTTTAAGGAGATCACGCGCTATAAGGAGTTCGAGGTCTCGCCGCAAGGCGAGTGGGTGGACCTGGATATCGACCGCGTGAAACCTCTGCCCGAAGGCGGCTGGCTCTGGAACTCCGGATTTGGTACGCAGGCCCGCATCGATGCCAGGCATAAGGTATGGTATGGCGAGATGCGCATTCCTCTCCGCTCCATCGATCCGCGCCCTCCCGCCGAAGGCCTGGAAATGCGCATTAATTTCTACCGCTGCCAGGGACGCGAACCCGGCCGCAAATTCATCGCCTGGCAGCCGACCGGGGAAGCCAATTTCCACGTGCCGCAAGCCTTCGGCCTTTTGAAACTGGTGCCATGATGTCTCCCGCGGCCTCCAGATCGCTCCGTATTTCGCATGTGGGCTTGCGCGGCGTCGTAGGTTCCGGGCTGACCGCCTCCCACGTGCTGGATTTCGCCGCGGCATTCGGCACGTTCCTGGACCCCGGCGGCGCGGTGGTGATCGGCCGCGATCCCCGCGCCAGCGGCGTCATGCTGCGCGAAGGTCTGCTGGCTGGATTGCTGGCTTGCGGGCACGACGTGATCGATCTGGGGATCGCGCCCACACCCGTAATCCAGCATTCCATCCGTCGGCTGGATGCGGCCGGTGGCGTCTCCATCGGCGCCAGCCATAACAACGCCGAATGGAACGCGCTTAAGTTCTTCGGCCGCGAAGGGACTTATCTTTCGACCGCGGAAGCCGGCGAGTTGCTGGATATCTATCACCTGAAAAAGTTCTCTTTCACGGAATGGACCGGAATCGGCAGTGTGGCGACGGAAGCGCATGCCATCGATCGTTATCTGGACGATCTGGCGGCCAACTACGACTTCCCTTCCCTACGCAAGTTCCGCGTGCTGGTGGATTGCTGCAACGGCACCTCATCGATGATCCTGCGGCGTGTTAACGAACGCTTCGAGACCAAGTTCATTCTGATCAACGAAAAGATCGAAGGGGTCAGTTTCGCGCACGAGCCATCCACCACGCGGGATGCCGTGGCGCTGCAGCTTGCGCCCCTGATCAAGCCGGTGGGCGCGGATGCCGGGTTTCTGTTCGACGTGGATTCGGACCGTGTGGCCCTGGCCGCCGAGGATGGCACGCCGGTATCGGAGGAGGTGGTGCTGCCGCTCCTCGCCGATTATCTGCTGCCGCGCGGGCCGGGCAAACTGGTCATCGCCAACATATCCAGCACGGCGCTGCTCGAAGAGGTCGCGGCGCGCCACGGCGGCAAGGTTGTTCGCGTGCCCGTGGGCCGCCAGGCGGCCATCGACGCGCTCTCCACCTATCGTCCCGAACAGATCGCGCTCGCAGGCGAAGGCACCGGCGCGGTGATGATGCCGCAGTTCCGCTTCGTCTATGACGGCATTGCGTCGATGCTGGCGGTGCTCTCTATGCTGCACGAGAGCGGCCGCACCTTGAGCCAGGTGCTGGCGTCCTACCCAAAATACTCTCTCCTGAAAGGCCAGGTGCCACTGGTAACGCAGCGCATCCCGGCCCTGTTGACGGACCTGCGCGAGCGCTATGCCGACGGCAAGGTCAGCATGCTCGACGGCCTGCGCGTGGATTGGCCCGGACGCTGGTTCCATGTGCGCGTCAGCCAGACCGAGCCGATCGTGCGGGTCATCTGCGAGCAGCGTGGAGACCCGCCCCGGCAGCTCTTCGATTCCCTGCTGGAAGATGTCAGGAGCTTCGCTTAAGATGCCACGCGAACATCTGCTCAAAATCGGGGTATCCGGCATCCGCGGCGTGGTCGGCGACTTTCTCACTCCCGGCCTGGCCTGCGCTTTCGCCCAAGCCTTTGGCACGTACGTGGGCATGGGACGGGTGGTGGTGGGACGCGACACGCGATCGAGCGGCGAGATGCTTTACCACGCCGTGGCATGCGGGCTGCAGGCCGCCGGTTGTGAAGTAGTGGATGTCGGCATCCTGCCCACCCCCACCATCCAGATGTATGTGGGAGCCACGCGCGCGCGCGGCGGCATCGCTATCACCGCTTCGCACAATCCGCCGGAATACAACGCCCTCAAGCTGTTCAATTCGGAAGGCCTATTCTTTAATAGCTACGAGCGCAGCGAGCTGCTGGACCTGTATCACCAGAGCGATTTCCGCCGCGCTTCCAACGCGGAAATTCGCCGCGCCACCGCCGACCATGTCACGCCGCCGCGCCTGCATATCGAGCGCGTGCTGCAGCACGTGGATGTGTCACGCATCCGCCGGCGCCGTTTTCGGGTGGCGCTAGACGCGGTGAATGGCGCGGGTTCCATCATGACCACCGGCTTTCTGCGGGACACCCTTGGCTGCGATCTGCACGCAATTTCCATCGACCCCACCAAGCCGTTTCCGCGCATCGCCGAGCCGCGGCCCGATACGCTCGGCGATCTCTCGAACCTGGTTCGCACCGCGGGCGCCGAGATCGGATTCGCGCAGGACCCGGATGGCGACCGCCTGGCTGTCGCGGACGAAACCGGCCGGGTGCTCGATAACGATGACGTGCTGGCGCTCGCCGTGGATGCGGCGCTGCGCCGCCTCCCCGGCGACGTGGTGGTGAACCTGACCACCTCTTCCGTCATCGACGCGGTGGCCGCCGCGCATGGCCGCCGTGTTTACCGTACGCCGGTAGGCGAAGCCAACGTGGTGGAGATGATGCAGGCAGTCCACGCCGTGATTGGCGGGGAAGGTTCCAATGGCGGCATCATTTTCCCCGCGGTGCACCTTTGCCGGGATAGCTATACGGGGATGGCGTTCCTGCTGGAGCGCCTGGCCGAAACCGGCGATACCATGTCGGCCCTGGCGGCCCGGCTGCCGCGCTTCCACCGCAAGCTGGGCAAAGTATCATACGAGCACGGGCGGCTCGGATCGTTGATGCAGGCTCTCGAAGAGAGCTTTCCCGGCGTGCAGACGGACCGGTCCGACGGCCTGAAGTTGATTCTTCCGGATGCGTGGATTCACGTGCGGGCCTCCAACACCGAGCCGCTGCTGCGTCTGGCCGCGGAGGCGCGGTCGGAGCCCGAAGTGGAAGAGTTGTACGCCCGTGTGCTCGGGCTGTTCGAGCAGGGCGGCTAACTGGATTGCCGCGCGCTGAAAACCGGCACGCGTTTCAACGCGGCTAATTTGTCGGTCGCCAGCGCCTTCACTCGGCGCACATTGGCCAGCTTGATCTCTTCGTAACCGCGAATCTGTACCGGCAGGGCGACCAGCTCTTTTGCCAGCACCAGCGTATCGGATGTCGCGGCATCCAGGCAGTCGCGCACTAATTGTTCGTACCACAGGACCAACGCGCGCTCCTCGCGGCGGACGGCCGCGTAACCGAACGGATCGAACACGGTGCCGCGCAGGCCCTTCATGGCCGCCAGCATCCGGAGAGGCCCGCGGAACCATCCGCCGAACTTCATCTTGTTCTTGAGCCCAAGCGCGCGAAGTAGCGGAGGATGCAGGTTATATCCGATCGACTCCACTGCCTCCCACATGCCCCGGATCTGCGCTTCCCGCGCCGGATTCGTCAGCAGCCGCGCCACTTCGTACTCATCTTTGTACGCCATCAGCTTGTAGAGGTTGCGCGCCACCGCATCAGCTAATGCGGGCTGCCGCGCTTCCACTTCCCCGACGAACGCGGCATAGCGGTCCGCGTAAGCCTGATTCTGGTAGGCTGCCAGATCGGCCGTGCGCCTTTCGACCAAGCCGCCGGCTGGCGTGTCGGCCTGCGGGGGCGCCAGCAGCGCCTCCACGCCGCGCGCGTCGCAATAATACTTGCGCCCCCACGCGAA
>Ga0070731_10001715_pt1 | contig 22125 bp, 23 predicted proteins | sample Coa_R1_2_FD_66448 | JGI IMG/M metagenome (GOLD analysis project Ga0070731, IMG submission 66448) | Surface soil microbial communities from Centralia Pennsylvania, which are recovering from an underground coalmine fire - Coalmine... | ecosystem: Environmental > Terrestrial > Soil > Unclassified ... | reverse complement strand
GAAGCGCTCCTTACACACTCCCACCGACCGACCAGGAGCGGCTTCCCGAGGACACCCCGGGGCCGCTCGACACAGGCGGCGCCCTTCCTAGACGCCGCCTTCACCACGGGAAAACCAATGTCTCTTCTATTCTCTCGCAGCCTGATTGTCAGAGAGCTTCCGCCGGCGGGCGCCGAAGCGCGCCGCTGGTCGTACATCGGGATCGAAGGCGCCGGGACACCGGCGCGGGACACCGGCGCCAGGGGCGGCCCTGGCGGCGTCACTCCGCGCCGTCACCCCACGGGGATCTTTTGGGCCGAGAAGCGTCGGAAGGCCCCGACCAGGCGCTCCAGGTCGGGGAGGGATGTCGCCGCCGTCGCCAGGGCCGCCAGCACATGGAGCCGGATCGCCGACGGCGAGCGATCGGGCCGGAAGCCGGGACAGCGACAGACGTTCTGGGGCAGAACTCCGCCGGGCCGCTCGGCGTGAGCCGTCCCGTAATGGGCGAGCATCCGCAGGAGCGCGGCCCCCGGACCGGCGTCCCCATCCGACCGATCCGGCAAGGAGCGCGGATCCGGGATCCGTTCCAGGGGATCCTGATCCTCCTCGGCTGCCCCGGCCGGACCGGCGTCCTCCGCCTCCCCGTCCGCGTCCAGGCTCCGGACCTCGTCCGGTTCGCCCTCCACCGGCTCGAGGTCCCCCGGGCCGAGCCGGGTGAACCCGCCCAGATCCCGGCTGGCTTCCGACCACCCGATCGCCGAGTCCTTGAAGAGGATCACGTCCTTCTCCCATCGGTTCGAGGCGAGGACGCGACACCGCGCGTCGTCGATCGGACGAGCCAGAACGTACGCGCCATCCGGATCACGGAGATCGACGGTCGTCATGCGCTGGGCACCTCCATTCGGAGTTGGGGGGTCCGGGGCAGGATCAGGCACACCTCCTCCGCCGCGCGGTTGATCCGCTGGCGAAGGGCGAAAATCGCCTGGAGGATCTCCGACTTCTCCTGGGCGTACTCGCGGAACGTGATCCGCCCTCGCGCCGCGGCGAGCGGCCCCTCCTTCAGGTAGGCGTGAAGGAGCCGTCCGGCCCCCACGATGCCGCGAACTTCCTTGAAGGTTCCGAGCAGCGCGTACACATCCCGCCGCTCGTGATCGGAAAGCTGCCCCAGGAACCCCGCCGGCTGCGCGGGCAGAAATCCCCGGTACTCGACCATCCGGACGTCGTGGCCCCGGCCGACCGTCCCCGGAACCTGCCGCTCCTGGGGTCGTTCGGGGCTGATGGCACCGTTCATGCGTCGCCTCCTTCTGTTGGATTCACCACCTCAAGCCCGGGGCCTTCCCGCCCGCAGCGGGCCGGGCGGGAAGTCTCCGAACTCGAACACCGTTAGTGCGTCACATCCCTCACCTTCCGGGCGCAGCGTCCGGAGCGTCGGGGGTCCTCCTGTTGCAGCAGCCCTTCGGCCACCGCGTCCAGGAACGCCACCAGCTCAGGCGCCCGGTACGTCCTGGCAAGCCGGTAGATGAGGTTGAGCCTCTCCGCCGCCTCGCGCAGGACCACACTGTCAAAGTCTTCCTCCCGGAGCAGCCGACCGTCGATCATGGGGAGTTTCCTCCGCCCAATGCCCAACCGTCCCGGCGGGATCCGCCGCCGCCGGCCTGGTTGCGGCAACCTGGAAACCTCCAGCCCCGGCGGCGTCCGGGGCGCCCGAGGCCTCCCCCTCCGGTCTTGTGAAAACCCAGGGGGAGTCAGACGAGGGGAACACTATGCGACCAACGTGGTATGGGCCGTCCAGGGAAGGGAGAAGGCTCGGGCGGGTTGCCGCAACGTCGGGCCACCTCCGTGAAGAGGGACTCTACGTGCGATCACGTCTCCGTCTCTCACTCAGACGGAGAGTTCCAGATGTCAAAGAGCTCAAGTCTTCGGCGGCCGCGTCCGGTGACGCGCCGGTCAGGTCTTCTTGGGGAGCGCGGGGGCGCGGGGCTTCGCGATCTCCGGGGCGATCCCGCGCGGAGCTTCCTTCGGGGGCGGCCGGTCGGCCCGCGGGGCCGCCGGGACCCGTTCCAGGACCATCCGGAACTCCCGGATGCCCGCCAGGGAAAGCAGGGACTGGAGGGCGTGGCGGACCCCGTGGATCGAGTCGTGAAACCTCGCGTACGCCTTGTCGATCTGCTCGGCCACGAGTTCGCCCTTCCCCACGCGGCCCATCAGCTTCGCCGGGCAGAACTTCATGACCCGGTTCACCTCGGGGAGCATCTCGATCAGCTCCCCTTCCTCCTCGCTTTCGATCAGGAACGCGTGGATCCGGGGCCAGTCCCTTTCGGGCAGCGACGTCAGGAGCTTCGCCACGGCGGGAGAAAACTTCGACAGGATGCCGGGATCCGCCGCGGCCGGCGGGAGGTCTTGGGACGCCTTAGGGTCGGTCATGGATTCCTCCTGTGTAGTCACGAGTCCAGATCACGGAAGCCTCCACCCCCTCGATCCGGCGAGGCCTGCCGGGGGACCTCCCGGCGCGAACCGGAGCGAGCGCCCGGATTTCTCCGCGGGGAACCCGGGGATCCCGGACCGCGGGCCGAACCGGGAGCGCCCTCCCCGCCGGGGGGGGCCCGAGGCCCCGGCGTTCTCTCGTCTCCCGTCGCAGGCGTCCGGTCGTGTTCATCACTCGGTCCTCTCACTGGAGCAAGGGAATGCCGAATGAAAAGCCTGCAAAAAATCGACATCGGGGGGTGCAAATAGGCCGAAATGCCGTCGAAACTCGCGTGCCCCCCTGCGCCCTCGCCCGCGAGGGCCCCTTTTTTCAGGAACTTTCCCCTCGCGGGACGAATTCTTGCAGGCTTTTCATTCGGCATTCCCTTGCTCCAATGGAGGAGCTGATGAGCGCATCCTTGCCGGTCCGTGGATTCGTGGTGTTGCTGGGCGCGCTGGGACTCCCGGCCCCCGTCCCGCTCCCCGAGCGGCCCTCCCGGGAGGACGCGATCCTTTACCTGTTCACCACTCCCGAGGCCGACGGGGGGCCTGAAGGCGCCCGGCGGGCTCGGGACTTCGTTCGGAAGCGGCCGGGCCAAGTTCGCTTGCGAGCGGTCCTCCTGATCCAGGACTTTCAAGGGCTGAAACCCCTGAGCGACACCAGCCCGCTGGTCCGGACCCTGAAGGAACTCCAGGCGGGCTTGACGCCCGGCACGCTCGACCTGCCCCTCTACGACGAGGAGGGAGTCCGACTCGCGGAGACGTGGGAGCTCCGCTCGGTGCCGGCCTTCGTGCTCGTTCGCCGCGGGCGGGCCCACCGACTGTCGGGGGCCGCGTCCAACCTGGACTTGCTTTGGGAGTGCACGCCGTGAAGAGTCCGAGCCTTCGAGCGGGAGTGCTCCTCGTTCTGGTCCTCGCCGGAAAGCTCGAGGCCCAAGACCCGGCGGAGCCGATCCCGCGGGACACGCCGGGCTCTCCCTCCCGGTTTTTCGATCGCCCCATCGACTACTGGCAGCGCGGCCTTCGGTACGAGAATGCCGGAGGAGGCGGGAGGGATGATCGGTCCAGGGCCCTAGCGACGGGAGCTCCCCCTCCGCCCAGCGACTGGAGCCAGGTGGTGAAACAGCCAGACGGGTCTTTCGCCGTTCACGAGCTTCCCAAGCCGCTCATCCAGGTTCTCGACAACCCGAGCCCCGAGAACATCCGCGCCTACCTCGAGTGGCGGAGCACCCGCGCCGAGAAGATCCTGCGTGCAGCGGAACTCCTGAGGGAGTATCCGCGGCCCTCCCGGGTCCAGCCGGGAGACGGCGACCCTCTCCGTCCGAACGCCCCGTCCCCTCCGGAGGGAGGCGCGCTGAGGCCTCCGGACTCCTCCCCCGCTCCGGAGCCGGCGGCTCGAGAGGCCCCGGCGAGGCGGCCCTTCACCCTTTGGTACTTCCATAAGCACGGTTGTCCTCACTGCGACCATCAGGACGTCATCCTCCGGGAGTGGTTGAGCGACAAGCCCGAAGGACGCCTCGAGATCGTGGAATTCGGATCCAGAGCCGATCTCTGGCGGGCCTACCAGGTTCGGGGAACGCCCTCGATCGTCCTCGAGGACGGCGCAAGCCGAGCCGGAGCGTTCCTGGAGGGACTGTCGAGCCGCGAAGCCCTCAGCGCCGCGCTGGGAGAGTGTCAACGCGCCGCGGTCCGCGGCGTGCCTAAAACGGGAGACCCACGCCCATGAGACTCACGACCAGCCCCCCTGTGGACCGGATTCGGGGAGTCCTCCTCCAGGTCGCCCTGGTCGCCCTGGCGTGCCGGAGCGCGTCCGCTCAAGGATTGAGCGACCTGGTCGGACAGAACGCAGCTCGGACCGACCCCGCTCCTTCGGGCGATCTCGAGCTCCGACTGGGGCGCGGGCGGGTCGATCTGGGGCTTTCCCCGACCCTGCGACCGGTCCTCGGTCCGGAGCGAAAGACGGTGAGCCTGTCGGCTCAAGCGGACCTGCGGATGATCTGTGGCCAGTACGACCTCAAGGCGAGCTTCCAACACCTGCTCGGGCGCGAAGCGAGGGAGGAGTTCCTGGAGGGAATCCTGGGGACCCTGGTCCACGAGCTGGTCGGGTCGGGCATGGACCTCCTGTGCCAGGCCGAGCCGACCGTGTGCACGCTGCTTCAGAATCACAGCGTCTCCGCCAACCTCAAGCTCGGCTACTACAAGGACCTCTGCCAGGCCATCGAGACCGCGGCGGTCGACTCCCAGAAGAAGGCCTACGCGACCGCGGTCGACCAATGCCTGAAGGACCAGAAGGACGAGGGAGTGCCGATCGACCGCGCGATCGATCTGTGTCAGAAGAAGCCGGCGCAGCTGACCGGCTTCCGGGGAGAAGCTCTCGGCGAACTCGATCTCGGGAAGGAACTCCACGGGCTCTTCCAAGGGATGGGCCTCACCCCCGGCACCCAGAAGCTGGCCGAGCGCCTAAGCGACGACACGAAGCTCGGGACCCGGTCCGTGGCCGCTGATCTGGATCCGAGCGCCGTGCCTCGACTCTTCGATGACGCCCAGGCGGACTACGCGAAGCGCCTGAACGACATCCTGTCCCAGGCCTCGACCCGCCAGCCCCTGGCGACGGCGGATCTCCGGGCGCTCGTTCCCTCGGGCGCCGCTCCGATCACGGAGGACGAGATCCGCAACGTCGCCCGGCTCTCCCCCCGGGAGCAGGCCGTCGTCGTGGGGTCGATCTCCTCGGCGCTGGCCGTCTTCGAGATGGGAGACCAGATCCGGGAGCTCGAACGCGCGATCGAGGTGCTGAAAGGCGCCCCGACGACCGACGAGGGGAACCGGAAGCTGCTCGAGGACCGTCTGGCGCGCCTCCGGGCGGAGAAGAACCGCCTGATCGAACGCTTCCGGGACCAGGAGCTGGTCATGAGGGCGGTGGCGTCCGCCAAGGGGCTGGCGGAGCAGGAGCTCGCGAGGCGCGTTGCGACCCTCGAGGCCCAGGCGGGTGAGCCGGACCGAAAGCGGGACCTCCTGAACGAGACTCGCTCCTACGGCACCCTTCCCACCCAGACCACCGGATCGGCGATCGGAGCGTCCCCGTCGTCCAGTTGCGAGGGCTGCGGGCTCAACGTCAGCTTCGGTTCCTACGGGGCCCAGAAATGACGAACCCGATCCTGCGGACGTGGTGGATCTTCGGAGCGCCGGCCCTCCTCATCGGGTGCGCCGCGATCGCCCCCGCTCCTCGGGAGGCGCCGATCCGCTGGATCGTCGTCGAGAAGAGGAGCGAGCAGCTGTTCCCCCCGGGAACGCTCGGGGACGGAATGATCGACCCGGGCGCGAGGGTCCTGGCCCTCGAGCCTCTCTACCGGGAGGACCTGGAATGGGAGGTGGTGGTGGAGGCTCACGACTATTTCGTAGACGTCCTGGACCTTAGCCCGGGAACGAGAGCCCGTCCCGGCGAAGTGGTGACCGCGAGAGTCCGCGTCGGCCGTGCCCAGAAGGGGGATCTCTACCGGCTCACGGCCGTCGCCTCCCGGCCGCAGGTGCAGGTGCTGGGCCTGACGGAACAACTCGTTCGCGAAGGAACGACGGCGATCTTTCGCTTTACGAGCAGCTCGCCCGGTGCGGGAGGGATCGCGGTGAGCGTGGAGCGGGTGACCCGGACGCCTCCGTAGCCGAGGCGTGAGCCACCGGCGTCACCGCCGCCAGGCCGCCTCCCCTTTTCTGAGAATGATGTCGAGCGTAGTGGCGCCAGCCGCCGCCCCTCCGCGGGCGGGCGCCGCCGGGCCAGCCACCGGCCGGTGGGTGGCCTGCCTGGAGCCAGTGCGACCGGGTGTTAGCGGAAAGGACGCGACGCTGACCGGTTTCGGACCCGCTGAAGCCGTTGCTTACTGCGCTGGTGTGACCACAAAGTGATCGCAATTTGTTTTCCCGTGTCCTTAGATGAGGCAACGGTCGCCAAGAGGATTCGGTTCGACGTGGTTGGGATCCCGGGACGGACAAGAAAGGAGATCAACATGGCGAAACACCTGTTGCGGAGCCTTCTTTTTGCGGTAGCGATAGCGATCGGGGTATCGGCGATTTCCTGCAGCGGCGGAGCATCCGCCGCGCCTCAGCCGAAGAAGATAACCTACAAATGCCTCATGTCGTCCTGCGACGCCACCGTGGTGTGCAATGAAGGGGATCCCGTTCCCCAACACCATGGCAAGCCGATGATACCATAGACCCGGGATCCCGAAGCGTCCCCCGCTCCCGCCGTCCGGCCACCTCCGCTTCCCCAACGATGACGACCTCGACTGTGGCCGCGGGAGCCGCCGGCCCGCCTCCGCTTCTCTGAGAACGATGTCGAGCGCAGAAGCATGAGCCGCCGGGCCGCCGCCCCGCGGACCCCGCAAGATAGCCACGCCGTTCACGCCCTGACGAATCGGGTACAGTGCCCTGATGAGGGCCGTAGCAAAGGCAGGCGTAGGCGGCTTTTTGGTGTGGATTACCGGTATAGGCCTCATCGTCCTCTGCGCCGATTCCTTCTTCAAATGTGCAGAGCACCCCCCTTTGGCAATTCTTGGTGCCCTGTGTCTGGGTTATCGGTGTTCCGATTGCCCTCTCGTTATGGCTTCGGAAGCTCTATGAGCGGGAACAGTCGAGATAGCCGGTATGAAGTTCCGCCGCTCGCACGCTGTGATGGTTGGGTCTCTGGCCCTTGGAGGAATTGGCGCCTTCCTGATCACTTGCACGTCCTCATTTCTTGAGCCGGCTTCGGCTTCTCTGGATCGAAAGGTCCCTGCAGGCTCGGCAATAAATCCGGCCCAAGACTTGATCGGCATTCCCCGAATCGAAATCATCGGGGTAACTCACCGTCTGGCGGAAGTCGCACAGGCCACGTTCGACCATGGCCACTCGTCCTGCTCGCGAGCACCCGGAGCGTCCGTCCGAGGTCCTGATCCAAGGGATCCTCCGAGGGGATCGGGAAGGCCGCCCGGTGCCGCCCACCCGACCCTCGGGCAGGCGGCACCGGATCTTGACGTCTCCGGAACGGAAGGACTTCCCGTCCCGGAGCTCGACTCCGGTTCAGAACCGACGGCCTAGCGTTGCAGCTGGAGAGGTTCCGCGAGTTCTCCCCGCGACAGCTCCAGCTGCGTGTTGATCACGTGCAGCTTGGAGTACAGCATCCAGGCGAGCTCCCGGACCTCCTTGAGAGCCCTCGGATCCACGGACCGCTCGATCATGGGGATCGTGGCACGCTCCTGCTTCTGGTTCAGGATGAGCGCTTCGCTGATGTACACCGCCCAGCCTTCCAGTTCTTGGAGCCGTTCCAGCACCAGGGGCCGTTCGATTTCGATCATCGGCTCACCGAATCCATCGTGGCCGTGTCGAGCACGCTGTTGTTGCAGCTGGTGACGGCGAGGCCGATCATCACCGTGCTGGCCATCGGGATCTGGGCGCTCCCCTTCACGCTCCAGGTGAGGCCATCCGCTGAAATCGAGCCGGTGAAGGTATTCCCCGCGCGGGTGATCCGGATCCAGTAGGGCTCGGTGACCGCCACGCCTCCGTCGTTGAAGTTCGTGCTCCCGACCTGGACCCGGCCCTGGAACGAGGCCCCATTCTGGGGGGTGATCAGCATGTCGGCAAAGCGGGAGCCCGCGTCCAGCGTCTCCCGGATCATGACTCCGGCCTGGGCTTTGGCGTTCGTGTTCCCCAGGGCGGCGACGTGCGCCGTCAGGCTTCCGTCGCCCGTGAGCGGCTGATAGACGTACTGGAATGCGTCGACGGTGCCGCCGATGTCGGCCCCGGAGCCTTTCACCGTGAACGTCCCGTTCGAGAACGTCGCGCTTCCGGCGACGCCGACGGCGCCGACGTCCTGGTGCAGCCAGGGCGAGGGGAGCGCGGTGGACACCCCTCCCCCGCCGCCGCTCACCGACACCGAATCAAACGTCGCGACATCGAGCACGCCGTTGTTGTGGCTGGTGACGGCAAGGCCGACAAAGACGTTCGCCGACATCGAGATGGAGGCCGTCCCCGCGACCGACCAGGAGCTCCCGTCGGGGGACGTGGAGCCGGTGAAGGTATTCCCGCTGCGGGTGACCTTGAGCCAGTAGGGGGCGACGACCGAGGGGCCGCCCGTGCTGAACTCGCCGGTCCCCAGCTGAGAGCGGCCCTGGAACTGGGCTCCGGCCGGCGTGATCAGCATGTCGGCCCAAGGAGAGGAGGGATCCAGCGACTCGCGGATCATCACTCCCGCCTGGGCTTTCGAGCTGGTGTTTCCCAGGCTGGTCACGTGAGCTTCGAGCGTGCAGTCGCCGCTCAGCTGCTGGTAGACGAAGTTGAAGGAGTCGATGGTGCCTCCGATATCGCTTCCGGAGGCCTTCACCGTGAAGACGCCGCCGGTCGCGCTCGCGCTGCCGGGAACGCCGACGCTCCCGACGTCGCCGTCCTTCCAGGGAGCCGGCAGCGACCCGCCGCCCGAGGCGGCGCCGACCGTCAGCATCGCGGACGCCGAGGTGACGCTGCCGGCGGCATTGGTGACGACGACGCGGAACAGCTCGCCGCTGTCGGCGAGCGTGGTGGGAGGCGTCGTGTAGGAGGAGCCGGTCGCGCCCGAAATCGCGGCGCCGTTCTTCTCCCACTGGTAGCTGAGCGGCGCGGTGCCCGAGGCCCCCACGCTGAACGTGGCGGTCTGGCCCGCGGTGACGCTGCGGTTGGAGGGCTGCGACGTCACGGCCGGGGCGACGGGACCGCCGCCGCCTCCACCGCCCACCGGAGTCACGGAGACGTCATCGACGCGGAGGATCCCGTTGGCCGGGATATTCGCATCGAAATCCACGAAGAGCTGCGTGTGGGATCCGGAATTGAACGTGAAGCTGTAGAACTGGTAGCTCCCGGAGGAGTTGTTGGTGATCGTCACGTACTTGATGATGATGGACGCATCAAACCCCTGCGTGTCCCCGTCCCCGTCCGGATCCGCGCCAGGCGTGGGGATGTGCACCCCGAAGCCTCGTTGGGTCGGATGGCCGCTCGTGTCGTTATTCGCGGGCTGCCCGACCGTGGAGAATCCGGGCGTCCCGCCGATCCAGGCGCTGGCGACATAGTCGGTGTTGGCCTGGCAGCTGAACATCTGCATCAGCTGCCCTTGATTGGCCACGCTTCCCGGCCGGAACACGGCTTCCTGGGAGCCGGAGTGCGCCTGGCCGTCGTTCACGACCAAGGCGACGTTGGTTTCCTCGCCCACCCAGGGGGACGTATGCCGGGTGAGCGTCAGGGGTCCCGAGTTCTCGAAGCCGCCATCCTGGAGCAAATTGACGGCACGCCGAAGCCTGGGCAGGGGCAGATCCGTCGCCATCGCGGTCATGGCGAGCGCCAGGAGAAGAACTCCCGCGGCGGATCCTGCTTGGTGCCATCTACCGTTCATCGGTCCACTCATCGCGATCTCCTTTCAAGAGGTCCATCGTCAGGTCGAAACCCACCCCGCCATCCTCGAGACCGCTCGGCCCCGGGAATGCCGGGATCCCAATCGCCCGGGGGTCCGTCGTTGATCAGGCGGCGGACCGGCTCCGGGCAGAGTATCTCCGGGGAAGTCGTCGCAGACTTCGAAGCGCCTAGCGGACGAGCAGCCGGACGGTCAATCCCGTCCCGACCGTTCCCGTCCCCTCCCGTTTGTTGGCCGCGGAAGGCCCGCTGTAGGGGGTCACCGTCAAGGTGTGCTCCCCAGGAGTCGGGGTCCAGGCTAGTGGCTTGCCCCTCGTATCGTTGCCGGCCAGGAGATACGGCGCTCGCCCCTCCATGACCGGAATTCCATCCCAAAGGAACAGCACGCTCCCGACCGTGGCCGGAGACGTGCTGGCTTGAATATTGAGGGCCCGGGTCGACAGATCCGCCAGGGTGATGACGGTCCCGTCCTCGAGCGGATCAAACTGGAGGAGCGGCCGGCCCGAGTCGGCGCTGACGATCGAGAGGCCGGCCAGGACGGGCTTCTCCGGAGTTCCCGTTCGGGTCTGGGGGATCGGCCGGCTCAGGAGCGGGATGCCCAGCGCCGCGACGGCATAGCGTCCCGCCGTCACGTCGACCGAGGCCTTCTTCTCGACCTGGCGCGTGAAGCGCACCTTCCCTTCGAGGACCTCGAGGCGGCTCGCCCCCTTCTCTCCCGGGTCGACCAGCAGCCGGAGCGAGGTTCCCAGAACCATCGCCTCCGAATGCGGGGTGCGGAGGATCAGGGGCCGACCGGCGGGCTGTTTGGCGACGTCGGCGACGAGGGTTCCCCGCACCAGCTGGATCTGCTTCCCTGGAGGGCCCCCGGGGGCGCCCTCGTCGGTGAGGTCGCTGATCGACGTGTCTCCCCGGAGCTCCATCCGCGTCCGGTCCGCGAAGCGGAGGACCAGCCGTGCCGTCCCGCTCGCGGTTTCCAGTCCGTCGCCGGGGAGGATCTCCGAGCCCTCGCGGACCGGAAACCGACCTTCTTTTCGAATGAGGGTGCCCTCCCCTTCCACGCGCTCGACGGAGGCCAGCACTGCCGACTTGCCGGGCATGGGAGGGTCTTTGGCCGGAGGGGTGGCCTCCGCGGTGGTCGTCGGCCGGGGTGGCTCCGGGTGCGCCCGGCGGGCCTGCTCGATCGCGCTTCTCATGTCCTCTTCGATCTTGCGCTTTTCTTCCTGGAGGAGCCCGAGATCGGTTTTCTGCTGATTCAGCACGGCCGGATCCGCATCCTTGGGCGCGGGCTGCTCCAGCGCCGCGCGGCGGCGCTCGAGATCCGCCAGGCGACGGGAGGCTTCTTCCCGGATCCGTTCCTCCGGAACCGGGTCGGCGCCGGACTCCGGATGCCCGCCGGGAGCAGGGACGTTCTCCGGAGCTGCGATCGGCGCGGTCGCGTCATGGCCGCGAGGGGCCTCGCGGCGAGCCTGTCCGGGATTCCGGCGCTCGGAGCCGGTCATCAGGAAGAATAGGACGAGGCCCAGGAGGATGGCCGCTGCGGCGATTGCCGGAGCCCAGGACCCTTCCCGGAACTGAGACGGGAAGCGCCGGGAGCTTCGGAGGGTCGCCGGACGCCGTCCGGCAGGATCTCCCGTCTCCGGAACGTCGAGCGCCACGCGGTCCGCGGCCTCCCGGGCCGGAAGTTCATGAAGGACGAAGAGCTCCTGGTGCAGCGCCGACGCGAGCAGGAGTTCCCGGCGCGCGTCGTCCTGATCGCGCAGGGTCGCTTCCATCTCCCGAAGCTCGTCCTCCGACAGGGTCTTGTCGAGGAAGCGATGAATGAGCGTCCGCAGCCGTTCCCGATCGTAAGGCGGGCTCATACGGCCCCCTGACGCTCGACGCAATCGAGCAGCAGCTGACGGATCCGGTGGAGGGCCATGTTGACCGCGGACAGTCCCCGACCCAGCTTCTGGGCGATCTGGGCCAGCGACCGCTGCTCTGCGTACCGGAGCGCCAGAAGGCTTCGCAGGTGCCCCGGCAGCTTGTCGACGCAGCTCTGGAGGGCTCCCTGCCGCTGATCGATCTCTCCTTCCATCCGGGAGCAGGTCTCCGCCACCTGATTGGCCACCTCCGGAGACAGGAGGTGGGTGGCTTGCGACGCCTGGCGGGTTTTCTGGATCAGGTGGTGGGCGATCCCCAGGGCCCAGGGCAGGAACGGCCGCGACCGATCATAGGAGTCGTAGCGGCGCCAGAGGACGAGAGCCCCCTCCTGGACGAGATCGTCCGACTGCTCCCTGGACAGCCCGCAGGCGAAGGAATAAGCCCGCAGCTTCGGCTCCGCCGCCAGGAAGGCCCTCATGAATTCTTCGTGCCGGTCGGGCGGATTGGTCATCTCATACATGTATTCCTGGAGCCCCCGCGAGTTGCACAAGAATCGGGGAAAATAATAGCGGGGAATGCGTCCCGAGGGCTCCCGAAAGGATCTTACTAAGACGAATGTTTTCGAATGGCCGAGACGGGCTTGGGCGTTGGTAGTCCGTACCTTGCGCACGGAGAGTCGAAGAGGAAAGGGGTTCACCCATGGCATCTCAGAAACAGCACTCCCCCACGGGGGTGCTTCCCTCCCGGCAGGCGATCCTGTCCCCCGGCAGGCGCGCCCCGGACTTCAGCCTCCCGAGTACCCCCGATCAGAAGGTCGCGCTCAGCGAATTCCTGGGACGCTCCGTGATCCTGGCCTTCTACCCGGCGGATTGGAGTCCGGTCTGCGGCGACCAGATGGCGCTTTACAATGAGATCCTTCCGGAGTTCAAGCGCCTGGGGGCCGATCTCCTGGGGATCTCGGTCGACGGAATCTGGTGCCATCTCGCGTTCGCGAAAGACCGCAAGCTCAAGTTTCCGCTGCTCGCGGATTTCGAGCCCAAGGGCGCCGTCGCCCAGGCCTACGGCGTCTACGCCCCCGAGTCCGGAACCACCGGACGCGCCCTCTTCGTCATCAATCCCAAAGGCGTCATCCACTGGAGCTATCTGTCGCCGGTCGGCATCAATCCCGGCGCGGACGGCATCCTCGGGGCGCTCGAATCCGCCCAGGGATCTTAGAAAGGACTCCGCCATGGCCAAACTGAGCCTTCCCGTCGGCACCCGCGATCATGCCCAGGGCCCCGCCTCGGCGGCCGTCACGCTGGTCGAATACGGGGACTATGAATGCCCTCATTGCGGCGCGGCGTATCCGGTCGTGAAGAAGATCCAGAAGAAGCTGGGGCTGAAGCTCCGCTTCGTCTTCAGGAATTTTCCGTTGAACACCATGCACCCGCACGCCGAACACGCGGCGGAAACGGCCGAAGCGGCGGCGGCCCAGAACACGTTCTGGGAGATGCATGACTGGATCTTCGAGCACCAGGACACCCTCGAGGACCCGGATCTCTTCGGGGCCGTGAAGACGCTGGGCCTGGACACCGCCAAGTTCCTCGCGGACATGAAGTCGCCCGCCTTTCTGGCGCGCGTGAAGGAGGATTTCCAGAGCGGGGTCCGGAGCGGCGTGAACGGCACGCCGACGTTTTTCATCAACGGCGTCCGGCACGACGGCGCCCCGAGCTACGAGGATTTGCTCGCCGCCCTTCAGGCGGCGATCCCCAACGTGTAATCGAGGTCCCGAGTGTCGAAGACCGCCGGCGAAACCCTCTTCCAACGGATCCTGGTTCCGCTCGACGGATCTCTCCAGGCGGAGACCATTTTGTATCAAGCCCAGCAGCTGCTGTGCGGGAAGAAGGGGGACGTCCTTCTCCTCCACGTCTGGGATGCCGCGTCAGCGGCGGAGCCCGGCGCCCTCGCCACTCCCGCCGCCGCCGAGAAATACCTGAAGGGCGTCGAGAGCCGTCTCACCCCCTTCGGCGCCAGGGTCCGCCGGGTCCTCCGCACGGGAGCCGTCGAAACCGCCCTGCTCGAGACGATCCAGGCCGAGGCAATCTCCCTCGTGGCCCTGTCCTCCCACGGCCGGCGGACGTCGGCGCTCGCGCCCGTCGCGGGCACCATCGAGCGAATCGTGCGGGTCAGCGACGTGCCCGTGCTGGTCGCGCGCGCCTTCCAGTCGGGCGAGGACGGACAGCTCGTCGCCGCCAGATGCGAGCCCTCCTCCATCCGCCGGATTCTCGTGCCCCTGGACGGCTCCAGCGCTTCCGAAGCGGTGTTGCCCTACGCCCGCGAACTGGGCCAGCTGCTGGGCGCGCTCATGGTCCTTCTTCACGTGGATCCCATGCGGCCCGGCGGGTCGGAGGAGTTCGTGGGGAGCCGGGTGAGCGGCGCCCCGACCGGGCCCAAGCCGGGGACGGAGGCCAGCGGGGAGGAGCGGATCGCCTACGCGGCCAAAACGTTCTCCTCCGTGGGACTCGAAACGATGACCCTGACCCAGGGTGGCGACCCGGTCTCGACGATCCTGGAGTTCGCCAAGCCTTCCGCGGTCGATCTGATCGCCCTGTCGACGCACGCTCACGGCGGACAGACCGACCGGTTGATCGGAAGCGTGGCCCACCGGGTGCTCAAGGATTCCATCCTGCCGACGCTGCTGCTGAAAGCGCCAGCGCCAGCGTAGAGCAGGACCTAGCCTGACGCAACCGGCGCGCCAACACCGCGTCCCAAGGCTCCGGTCCCACCGAGGATCGACCGGAAGGCGAGCGGCCCTTGGGAGATCGCGACGCGAGGTTGACCCATCGATCTTCAATCACCGCGCGGCTTCGGACCCTCACCGATCCCGACCCGCGTCGCCTAGAACGGCATCCACCCCTTCTGGAGAATCCGGTCGACCAGCCAGAACGAGCCCAGAAGAAGAATGGGAGAGGATCCGATCCGCACCAGTCGCCACTGACGCCGACGGGACGCTTCCGGGGTCGCGCCGTTCCGGAGCCACGCCAGGACAGGAAAGGCCAGTAGCAGGATCGCCAGCTGGCCGAGTTCGACGCCCACGTTGAACGAGACGACCGGCAACACGATCGAGTCCAGATCCTGCAGGCGCTCGTGAAGAACGCTCGAAAACCCCAGGCCGTGCACGAGGCCGAAAGCAAAGGTGAGCACCCAGCGATGCTTCGCCTCCCGGATGAAGAAGTTCTCCGCCGCGACATAGACGATGGACGCGGCGATCAGGGATTCAGTGACGGCCGACGGCACTCGAAGGACGTCCAGGGCGGCCAGGAGCAGCGTCAGGCTGTGGGCGACGGTGAACGAGGTGGCCACGCGGACCACGTCTCCCAGCCGTCGTGCGCCCAGAAGCAGGGCGAGGAGGAAGGCGATGTGGTCGTACCCGATGAAGATGTGGTGCATGCCCCAGACGAGGAATTCGCCGGCGGTGGACCACCACGTCGGCTGGACCCGCCGCGGCGTGAGCTCCAGCTCGAACGGGCCGTAGCGGGAGAAACTGCGCCGGGCCCCGTTCCACGAAACGACGAGCACGGCATGATGCTGAGCGGTCTGGGCGGCGAAGAACGAGCCGGAGAGGAGCACCTCTTGGACCGGGCTCGCCGAGGGGAAGCGGAAGTTCAGGCGGGCATGGGCGATGTACTTCTCCCCGGTCGCGACGAACGTCTCGGTGAGGGGTTCGGAGGAGAGCGGCTGCGCGGGGACGGGGATGCCGTTGATCGTCACGTGGAGACAGCGGCGGAGATAGGTCACCATCTCGGGCTCCAGCGCCTGGAACTGTCGGCCACTGAGCTCGGTCGGGGACGCCGGCAGGGTGAGCACCTTTCCCAGTCCCTGGACCGAAACGTCGACCGACCAGGTGACGCCATCGGCGCCCACGTCGATGCGGGAGGAAGAGAATTTCTCGTCGTGGGCCAGGGCCGCGGAGCCGGCGGCCAGGAGGAAGAGGAGGCTCCAGCAGGCCTTCATGAGGGAAGCACCGGGGCCGGAAGCCTTCGGTGTCCGGCCGCGCGCCGGATCCCGACGATCCCCAGCGCCGCAATCCCGGCCCCGAGGAGCCCGAAGGCGCCGAACCTCCAGGGTCCGGACCGCGGCGGACCTCCCACTCCCTCCGAGTCCGTCCGATCGCGGTCGAAGATGAAGACCGGCCCCCCGGCCACTTCGGCGACATGACGGGGATTCCCCCCGTGCTCCAGGAAGAGGGTGCAGCGGATGTGGAGTCGCGACATCTCGCGGGGAGCCCGGTAGGAGAGGTCCAGCGAGACCGGCGTCCGGCCCTCGGAGAGCGCCATGGGGGGCGGCAGATGCGTCGGATCTCCCGTCGCCACGCAGGGCTCCCCGCCGCTTTGGATCTCGAAGTGCCCGCTGATGTAGGAGAGCAGGCTGGGGAGAACGCGTTCCCACTCGTCCCGGCTCACCCTTCCGTCCCGGTCGAGATCGAGGCGAGCCAGGCCCGCCAGGTCCTCCAGCGAGAACGTGAAGCGGACGCGGATGTCCTGGCCGTTCACGTCGAGCTGCGACGAGGACACCCCGTTTTCGTGGAGGAGAGCCGCCACCAGAAACAAGGGGATCACGGGTGGATCTCCCGGGCGGCGGCCCGGTGCAGTTCCGCACGCGACGCCGAGCCCAGGCGGGTCTCGATCTCGGCCGCCAGGTCGTGCAGCGAGGCGTCCAGGACGCCCGTCCGCAGCGCCTCGCGGATCGCCTGCCTCGCTTCGGGGACCCGGCCGGAGGCCAGGCGGGCGCGGGCCAGGACCTCGAGCGTCTCCGCATTGCGGCGGGTTTTCGCCTGATCTTCAGCGATCGCGAGGGCTTCCGCGTCGGACTGGGGGGTTCCCACGTCCAGGAGGACGCGGGCGAGCTGGATGCGGTGGCCGGGGGCCTCCCTCAAGGCCTTCAGCGCGGCGTTCCGGAACTCCCCGGCGCTGGATCCCGTTCGGACGCGGGAGCGCTTGAGGAGGAACACGGGGTCCGACGTGGATTGGTAGGCCGCCGCATAGCGCCGGTCGGCCGCCTCGAGGTCGCCCCGCTCGCGCTCCAGATCGCCGAGCAGGCCGAGCGCGACCCCGTGAAAGGGTCGGATCCGCAGCGCTTCCTGGAGCAGATCGTCAGCCTCATCCTGTCGACCGCGCTGGAGCGCCAGTCTCGCCCACATGGCCCGAAGCCACGCGGAGCCTTCCGCATCCCCCGGCTCTTCCACCGTGCAGGCCTTCTTGAAGTCGTGAACGGCTTCGCGCTCCTCTCCGCGGGACGCGAGGATGACGGCCCGGAGCGCCAGGTTCTCCGACAGCGGGACGCGATCGACCAGGGTGTCGATGGCCCCGAGGGCCTCCTCCAGCCGGCCGATCCCCAGCAGGGCGGTGGCCTTGAGCGACCAGGCCCCCGACTCCTGGGACCTCTCGCGAAGGACCTGGTCGCAGAGCCGGATCGACCCGTCGAAATCATGCTTCATCTGGGCGGCGCGGGCGAGCGCGAGGGTCGCCCCGGGGTTCGACACCGGAAGGATCTCCAGCGAACGGCGGGCCGCCTGCTCCGCCTCCTCGATCCAGGTGGCTTGGCCCGTCTCCTTCGCCTTCCGGAGGCAGGCTCCGGCCAGGAGGGCCAAGTCGATGCCTTCCGGACTGCGGGCGATGCGATCCCGGAGGAAGCCGAGGTCCGCGGCGGACTCGGGCGTGATCCGGTAGCGATAGGGGGCCAGGCGGGACCGCGGCTCACCGGCGACGAGTTGGGGCAGCGCCATCGCGAGCCCGAGGACCGTCACCAACGCCGCCCCGTTCCAAATCCAGAGTTTCATGGCAGTGCCTCCTGATGAACGGAGGGGGGACGGCTCCTAGGTCGGAGCCCGTCCCCCCTTTCCCGGATTAGTTGGGTTTGGCCAGGAACGGAAAGGTCGCCGCTCCGTTGAAGGCGGCCTGGCCGTGGAGCTTCTGATGGCCGGGCTGGGCGGCATTGCCCCCGACTCCGGCGTACGAGACGTTGTCGGTCGTGATCGCGCCGTTGGTCAGGACCGAGAGCGTGATGTCGATGACGTCGTCCTCGATTTTCCGGCCCCCGGCCGGCATGACGACGCCCAGGGCTCCCACCGGGACCGCTCCACTCGCGTACGCGCCGCTGCCGACGGGGCTCGCGACGGTCGTATCGATGCGGAGCACGTCCGGAAGAAACGCGGTGGCGATGTCGGTGACCCGCTGGGCGCTGTTGCCGAAGGCGGTCAGCGTCTGAGCCGCCTCCGTCACGACCGGCGCGGCCGCGGGACTCAAGTCCGCCGAGGGGGGGATCTCGTTGAAGGCGTTGAGATAGTCGTTCGTCACGACCAAGCCTTCGTTCACGGCCGGCCGGCCCAGCCGTTCGATCTGCTTATAGGAAGCGCCCTCCGTGCCCGAGCCGTGCCCGCTCCCGCAGGCGGGGATCACGGCCGCTGCCGCGAGGAGGACGCTCATTCGAATCCAGAGCTTCATGGTCGGTTCCTTTCTCGTTAGTTGGGGATGGAAATCGTTTCCCACACGTCGAACGTCGTCGCGGCCGTCGGCCCCTGCAGGAAGGAGATCGGGACCCGGACGGACAGGGAATTCACGTTGTATCCGGCGGTGAAATCGACGGCGGTCGTCGTCGGCCGGAACCCGACGGCCGGACCGGTGCCGAGCGCTCCCGAGCGGACCCGGAAGAACTGCTCGACGTCGAAGAAGAACGGATCTTCGCGCAGGCCGGAGAACACCGTGAGCGTCGACCCTCCCAGGCTGACGGGATGCACGTCCGTCGCGGCCACCGTGAGGGGCTCGGGCTCGTGCAGCGGAGTCGTCGTGACGGGCAGGCCGTTGTCCGAGCGCACGTCGCTCGAATAGACCGCCCCGTCCTTGATCGCGGTGACCGTGATCTGCTGCCGTTTCGCGAGGTCCGGAGCCCCGAACTGAAAGCGCAGGATCACGTCGTCGGCGCCCGTCACGGGATCCGTCTTCGTCGTCCGCCGGGTCACGTGGAACTCGTAGAGCGCGTTCGTGCTCCAGAAGTACTGCTGCCGCGCGACCGATCTCGGATTGACGTTCATCACGAAGATCAGGTTCTGGTTGTCCGCCGGGACTCCCGTCTGATCCCCTTCGCGGAAGACGTACAGATCGGTCAGGTTGAGCGCCCGGGACTTCTGATCATTTTCCCCGTCGTCATGATCCGAGGCCCGGACACCGACCCAGCCGACCGCGCCCGCCAGGAGCGCCACCGTGAGACTTGCCAGGATCTTTCGAACAATCACCCATCACCTCCTTAAGAATCGCGGAAGTTACGGGAGATGGTTCGAGGCGGATGTTCGGAATGAGTCGACGAGCGGAAAGAACTTCAGAAAGTGACGCCGTGAGCGGCCTCGCGGAGAAGGATCGAGGATCCGATCCTGGATTTTTCGTGAATCATCCGTCGCCCGGCGCATTGACAGAACCGGTGGGCCGGTAGGCCACGTAGCTTCCTCTTGGCCTTCGCCCTGGGAGGCCTCGTCCGGGCCTTTCGCCTCCAAGTATGGGGATTTTCGATCGCCGACTTTCCCGGATCGGGCTTCGTTGCGGGACCGACACCCATGAAGAGGGAGAGACGTCTCAAGACGCCCTCTCTTCTCCATCCCGGATCTCGAGGACGTCGGCGTCGCCCGGACGCTCCTCAGGGAAAGCAGCGCTAGAGCCGGAGCGGGAGGTTGGCGACATAGAGCATCCCCCCCAGACTGACGGCGGCGGCAGACGCGTAGAGCCAGCCGGAAGAGGCCGGGATAGGGGAGAGCGAATATAGCGCCTCCCAGAATAGCCCTCCGACGATCGACACGACGGCGAGCCCGGAGGCCGTCGGCGACGCGTATCCGGGTCCATCCCGGAGCCGCTCGCGACAGGCGAGTCCGGCGCCGATTCCAGCGCCGGCCAGAACGAGCGCCATCGGAATCAGGCGGCCGGCGACCTCTCCGTGAAGCGCCGTGACGACGAGCCCCGCGCGGACGAGTCCCGCCATCCCTTCCCGGTCGAGCGCCACGAGGCGCGAGATCGATACCGTCCATCGAGCGGCCTCTCCCAGGAGCCCTTCCCGACGCCCCGGGTCCGGATAGGCCCGCGCGAGATCGACCACGGCGGGAGCGAGCACGGCGTCGGGGGCGTCCGCCAGGGCGAGCACCAGACCCCATGAGAGGGAGAGGCCGGCAGCCAGAGCCAGCGGCATCCGTAGGAGAAGCCGGATCACGCCGTCCCCCGCTTGAGCAGCGGGGAGTAGACCCGCTGGGGGGGATCCAGGAGGGGCAGCATTCCCTTTCGAAGCTCCCCGCCCCAGAGGCCGAAGTAGTGGAAGCGGGCGAGGCGGTCGAGCGCGGAGGTCGGGAGCAGGTAGTCGCTCCGGAGCGAGGTGGACGTCGACGTCCGGTAGGCGAAGTCCGAGAGGATCGACCGCCCGGCCGAGAAGAGCGCCGGCTCGTAATTCTCGCCCTGCGTCACGGCCGAGAGGGGGCGGACCCCGACCTTCTCGGAGAAGAATCTCGCGTCATCGGGGTTCCCGGCGCGCAGGGTGATGAAGGAGCCGACGTTCGCCAGGGCGCGGCGCGCGTCCGCCGCGCTCCCGAGCGCGACCTCCAGATCCGCCAGGCTCTGTCCCGCCATGACCACGGACAGTCCCGCCCCGCGGGCCTTGTTGAGGAGATTGACGGACTCGGGAGCGAGCGCATCGGCCACCTCGTCCACGATCACCGTGAGGCGCCGCTGGGCGAAGTCCGAGGCGTCGTCGAAGGCGTACTTGCGGCCGATGTACGAACTCAGGTCCGAAAGGCACATCCGCGCTGTTGCTCTGGCGCTGTCGGGGCCGATGAGCGAGCCCAGAAAGAAGTAGACCACGAGGCGCTCATGATCGATGCTCTTCCACGACAGCGTGGGCGGCGCGTCCTTCCCCGCGAGGGCGTCCGGGAGCGGCACGTCCTCCGGGCAGAGCAGGTAGCCGATCTGCGAGCTCGTCAGCTTCGCCAGAAGCGTCCGCAGGGATCCGGCGATCTTGGCGAAGAACTTCGGGTCCATCGAGGCCATGTCGATCATCTGGTCGACCTCGACGTAGGTCTTTTTCTTCTCGTCGCAGTGCCGGCGGTAGTGGCTCCGGAGCGCCCGCTCGTCCAGGTCCGGGGGCACCGGAAAGCAGAGGTGGTCGATCAACCGTCGGATGAGGCGCCAGGGATGATGAAAGCAATAGGCCTCGAGCTTGACCAGGCTCACCCGCATCCCCAGGCGGTGGATCGCGGTCGCGACGATGGAGACGAACTGCCACGCGAAATTCCGGAACGCCTCATTGTCCCCGGTTTTCGGCATGATCGAGCAGATGCGGTCGGCCACGTCGGAGGGCGAAACAAAACTCTCCAGCGGGTTGTAGCGGGCGGACTGGTAGGGATACGGAAGCGCCAGGACTCGGAACTGGGCCTCCCGTCCGTGGCGGACGGCCGAGTCGTAGGTGCGATCGAGCAGACCTTCATCGCCCTTCGGATCGATCACGACCACCGCGTCCCCCCGACGGACGGCCTGCTCGATCAGGACCTCCAGGCCCCGGGTCTTTCCGCTCCCCGGGGCTCCCATCAGGAAGAGGTGCTGGTTGAGAAGCTCGTCCGGGAAAAACAGGTCTCCCGTTCGGGAAGCCCCCAGGCCGTGGATCAGCCAGTCGCCCCCGATCGCCCCTTGGGCGTCCGAGGGGAGTTCGATTCCCCTGGCCGACAGGCCCTGCAGCCGCTGGGTTTCGGCAGGACCCCAGATGAACCCCTCGCCCAGATACGTCTGACCGGGTCGCTGGACGATCTGGTCCACGCGGAGCTGGAGCTGCCGGGGCGTTCGAAGCCGCCGGGCCAGCGCCTGGTACCGGAAGAAGAGCACGAGGGGAATGAAAGAGGCGACCGCGCTCCCCAGCACCCCGGCCGGCCAGAGCCTGCCGTAGGGGAGCCGCTCGGATCGGAAGGCGACGAGGGTGCCCGTTCCCAGGAAGAGGGCGATCTCGATCACGAGGTACACGCGGATTCGAACCGTCGCCGTGGTCATGGAGGTGCCTCCCCGGCGGCTTGGAGGGGAGCCACGATCAGGACCTCCTCGGGATGGAATCCGAGCGCCGCGATCTCCTCATCGCTCAGGTACCCGGAGGTCTTGATCTGGACCGCGCTCCTGGGTTCCGCCTCCGAGGACACCTTGATCCACCGGGGCAAATACCGGAGGTCGGCCGGCTCGACTTCGGGAGCAACCCGGAGGGCCGTGTACATCTGTTCCAAGACGCCCGCATCGGAGGGGACATGATGGATCCGGGCCAGATTCTCGAGGGCGCTCGGGACGATGAGCCACAGGGTGTTCGGCCGGAGATACAGATCGCTGGAGGGCCCGTTCCGGGAAAGGCGCCCGGACAGGATCAGCCGGTGCAGGA
>Ga0070731_10001714_pt1 | contig 22134 bp, 24 predicted proteins | sample Coa_R1_2_FD_66448 | JGI IMG/M metagenome (GOLD analysis project Ga0070731, IMG submission 66448) | Surface soil microbial communities from Centralia Pennsylvania, which are recovering from an underground coalmine fire - Coalmine... | ecosystem: Environmental > Terrestrial > Soil > Unclassified ... | reverse complement strand
CAGCTTCGATCTGCTCCTGACCGATATCGTCATGCCGGGGCTCGACGGGATCGAACTCGCCAAGCGGGCTGCCGAACGTGACGAGAACCTCAAGATCATGTTCATCACCGGGTTCGCCGCCGTCGCGCTTCATCCTTCGGCAAACGCGCCAAAGCGCGCCAAGGTGCTTTCGAAGCCGTTTCACCTGCGCGAAATCGTGCAGGAGATCGACCGCATGATCGCGGCATGAGCCCTTCGGCTTGCCGCGCCGGATTGCCGGCGATATAGGGAACGCCCCAAGGAAGGGCGCGTAGCTCAGCGGGAGAGCACTACGTTGACATCGTAGGGGTCACTGGTTCGATCCCAGTCGCGCCCACCATCGATCGCACGGAATCTCAGAACTCAGTTTCCACGCACGGAGAGAAAGATGGCAGAGTCAGAAGACGATGCGGCTGAACTGGCGGAGTTGGGCTCCCAGGTCCTCGACGTTATGGATGCCGAAACGGTCGTGGTAACGCTCGAGAACGGGAAAACCGTCAAGGGTTCGCTCACCGGTCTTGTGCTGAAGAAAAAGACGAGAAAGGAAAACGTCTCCTGGAGCGGAAAGCTGAGCGTCGAAACGGATTCGGGCGACCTTGAAATGGATTGTGCGAACGTCAAGTCGATAGCCGCCGGGTAGCCCGCCGCAAACGCCTTATTGCCGCTTGCCGAATATTGCCGTGCCGATCCGCACATGGGTTGCGCCAAAGCGGATGGCGGTTTCAAAATCGTCGCTCATGCCCATGCTGAGCCCCTCGAGACCGTGCTCGCGCGCCATTTTGGCGAGCAACGCGAAATGGGGCGCAGGCGGCTGGTCGACGGGCGGGATGCACATCAGTCCGTAAACGGGCAGCCGAAGCGTTTCGCGGCAAAAGTCGATAAAACCCGGCGCTCCGAGCGGAAAGACGCCGCCCTTCTGCGCTTCTTCGCCCGTGTTCACCTGGATGAAAAGAAGAGGCCGCTTCCCCGTTCGCTCGAATTCATGACGCAGCGCTTCGGCAAGCTTCGGCCGATCGAGCGAATGGATCGCGTCGAAAAGCGCGATTGCCTCCCGCGCCTTGTTGGTCTGCAGCGGACCCACGAGATGCAGTTCAATCTCGGGGTGCTCGGACCGGAGCGCCGGCCATTTGGATTTGCCTTCCTGCACGCGATTTTCGCCGAAGACGCGCTGACCTGCGGCGATCACAGCGCGGATCGATTCCGGACCGAACGTCTTCGAAATCGCCACCAGCGTTGTCGAGGATGCGGGCTTCAGTGCCGATTTCCGGGTTGCCTCGATCCGCGCGAGAATGTGGGCGAGATTCTGTGCAGCCGGTGAGTCCGGCATGAGGGACGGAGAGGACATCCTTTGGCGGATAACCTCGCGAGGGCGCAATTGGCAAGGCTGGCGTGGCAGCACGCGGAACAAACGCGCTCTCGCCTGCCGGCGCTCGTGCTTTTCACCGACGATGCACGCCTGCCCGATCCACTGCCTTCAATCCGCGCGCTTCCGCGCGGCAGCATGGTCGTGCTGCGCGAAAGAAACAGCGCCAAAAGGCGGGCGCTCGCGTCGGCCATAGCGCGCATCGCGCGCAAGCGCAGGCTCGTCTGGATCATCGCCGACGATCCGCATCTTGCCACCGAACTGCACGCTCACGGTGTCCATTTTCCCGAGGCGAAGCTCCCGCTTGCCACGCACTGGCGTACGAAACGCCGGCGTTGGCTCATCACGTCCGCCGCGCATTCCCTTGCCGCCGGCGCACGCGCCGCACGTGCCGGTGCGGATGCGATTTTTCTCGCGCCGGCGTTTGCAACGCGGAGTCACGCTGGCCAAAATTTTCTGGGATCGCTGCGTGTACGGATTATCGCCAACAAGGTGACTGTTCCGGTTTACGCGCTTGGTGGCGTCGATGCGCACAGCGCTCGGCGCCTGTCCGGCGCCTCTCTTGCCGGCCTTGCCGCGGTTGGCGCACTGGCGATTTGAGGCGGGCAGCGGTAGAACGGATCGCCTTCAGGAAGGGCCGCGAATGCCCGACAAGCAAACCGACCAGCCGCTGCCTGGCGTCTTCGACCTGACCCCGCTCAATCCCGATTTCAACCAGGACCCGCACGCGATCCTCGACCGTCTGCGTGCCGAATGCCCGGTGCGGCGCGACAACATGGCCGGGAGTTTCATTCTCACCCGCTATGCCGATGTCCGCGGCGTTCTCTCCGACACGACCCTCTGGCGCGATCCGGAGAAGGCCGAGCCCGAGGCGGTGCTGCAGAAACGCATCCGGGAGGAGCGCGTCGAAGGCATCAATGCCGATCCCGACGAGGAGCGCAAAGGCATCCTCCTCCTCGACGATCCCGATCACGCGCGCATCCGCAATCCGCTCGCGAAGGCACTGTACAAGCGGGTGGCGCGCTGCCGTCCGCAGGTCGAGGCCGTGGTAAACGGGATTCTCGACCGCCTGAACGGGCGCGACCGCTTCGACGTAATGGCCGATTTCGCCGTTCTTGTGCCAATCGATGTTATTGCGCGCATCCTGGGTGTGGACGAGACGCGACTCGTCGAATTCCGCCGCTGGTCGGAAGGCGTGATCCTTTTCCTCAATCCTTTCCGCACCGACGAACAGACCAAACAGCTGGTCGAAGCGGCGACCGCCCTCTCGGCGTACATGAACGACCTGATCCATGCGCGCCGCGCCGAGCCACGCGACGATCTCGTGAGCGACATGGTCGCGCTGCAGGCGGAAGGCGCGCCAATCACGGACGGCGAACTCTCGGTGAATCTCCAGTCGCTGCTGGTTGGCGGCAATCTCACGACGACGGACCTGATCGGCAACGGTGTGCGGCTGTTCCTGCTCCATCCCGACCAACTCGAAAAGCTCAAAGCGGAGCCCTCGCTGATCAATTCGGCTGTGGAAGAGGTGCTCCGTTACGAAGGACCCGTGGACATTACGGGACGCATCGCCTCGCGCGATCTCGAGATCGGTGGCTGCCCGGTGAGGACGGCGCAGTCCATGTTCCTGTCTCTGCGCGGCGCCAATCGCGACCCCGAGGCTTTTTCCGATCCGCACCGCTTCGACATCGCGCGAAAGGATGCGCCGCATGTCGCATTCGGCGGCGGTGCCCATCTCTGCATTGGCGCGCCGCTCGCGCGACTCGAGGCACAGGTCGCGCTGCCCGCGTTCTTTGCGCGCTTTCCGAATCTGAAGCTCGCCGATCCGGATGCGCCGCCGCGCTGGCGCTCGCTCCCTTTCTTCAGGGGATTACAGGACCTTTTTGTCACCGTTTAGCGTGCTTATTCGCTTGAAGATTCACAATGAGACGGTGAGGCAGTGAGATACCTGTATTCAGGGAGATATTGTACACCTACCAACAGGAGTTATGATTGCGCGCGAAGCGCGTGATTGATTGCTGTCTTTGCGAATTCGCGTTATCTTGCCGCGCAACGGCTATCTCACCGCCTCACTGTCTCATTGTGAATCTTACATTTCGCGGCGGGCGCGGAAGGCGGCGGAGAGCGTGCCCTCGTCGAGATAATCGAGTTCGCCGCCAACGGGTACGCCGTGCGCGAGACGCGTAAGTTTCGCTCTCGAGCCGGCAAGTACATCCATCAGGTAGTGGGCCGTCGTCTGTCCCTCGACGGTTGCGTTCATGGCGAGGATGACTTCGTCGACGCCGTTTGCGACACGCGCGGCCAGCGGCGCGACGTTCAGCTTTTCCGGCGTGACGCCATCAAGCGCAGAAAGCGCGCCGCCGAGCACGTGATAGCGTCCCTTGAATACACCGGCCCGTTCCAGCGCCCACAGATCGGCTACATCCTCCACGACGCACAGAACATGAGCCTCGCGCCGAGGATCGCGGCAGATCGCGCAAGGGCTCGCCGTATCGAGGTTGCCGCAGGCTTCGCACACACGGATGGCGACCGCGGCGTCGCGCATCGCCTGGCCGAGCGGTTCGAGCAGGGTTTCGCGTCTCTTGAGCAGCACAAGGGCTGCACGGCGCGCGGAACGCGGCCCCAGGCCCGGCAACCTGGCGAGCAGCTGCACCAGCTTTTCGATCTCAGGTCCGGCTGGAAGCGATGCCATGGACTAGACGATCGGGGCGCCAAAAAACGTCTCATGCTGAGCTTGTCGAAACATGCGGCCCTCACCCTTCGACAAGCTCAAGGTGAGGGCATTTTCTCTGGCTCTAACTTTCATTTTCGGAAGCAGGCAAATCGCTTTCCCGGTCGCGGACGGCGACGATTTCGGCGCCGGGAAAACGGTCGAGCACCGCGCGCACCATCGGCGACTGCGCCACCTGTTCGAGCTTCTTTTCGCGTGCGGCTTTCCTCTGTTCCGCAAGTGTCGGCTCGCCGCCCTCGCGTGCGAGCGTCACCACCCAGCGCGTGCCCGTCCATTCCTTGAGCTTCTGCGCAAGGTCGCCCGCGAGCGTGCGCGGCGCCGCCGCGGCTGGACGGAATTCGATCTGCCCCGGTTCGAGCCGGACAAGGTGCACATGGTTTTCGATCTGCACCCTGAGCACGGAGGCGCCCTTCGCGGCGGCAAGCGCGGCAATGTCGGCCAGTGTGCCGAGCGTGGGTCCCTCCGACGTCTGCATGCGCGGAGAGATTTCATTCTCGGCGCGCGGCAATGCCTGCGCGCCGACCGAATCGCCGCCCCGAACGACGGCAGTAGTGGACAGCGTTGTACGCGTACTTCGCGGCGCGGGAGTCGAGGACGTCGACCAGTCCTGCTCGAGCACGTCGCGCACGAGTTTGTCCGTGGGCGGCAGATCGGCGGCATAGGCAAGGCGCACCAAAGCCATCTCCGCCGCCGCGATCGGACGCGTTGCATCGCGCACTTCGAAGAGGCCCTTGAGCAGCATCTGCCAGGCGCGCGTGAGCACGGAAATCGACAGTTCGGCTGCCATTGCGGCGGCGCGTTTCGCCTCGCCCGAGCCACCGTCGAAATACCCTTGCGCGTCCGGCGCAACCTTCAGCCGTGTCAGGAAATGCGTAATTTCGAGCAGGTCCTGCATCACGACGAGAGGATCGGCGCCGCTGTTGTAGATGTCCGAAAGCTCGGCGAGCGCCGCGGCGATGTCGCCGCGCATGGTCTTCTCGAACAGGTCGAGAATGCGGCCGCGATCGGCGAGGCCGAGCATGTCGCGCACGCTGTCGGCGCGGATTGCGTGTCCCTCCTCGTGCGCGATCGCCTGATCGAGCAGAGAGAGCGAGTCGCGCACCGAGCCCTCCGCCGCGCGCGCGATGAGCGCCAGTGCCGCGGGCTCGATCTCGACCTTCTCCTGCCCCGCGATGTTTGCGAGATGCGCGATGAGGGCGTCGGTCTCGATGCGCCGCAGATCAAAGCGCTGGCAGCGCGACAGAATGGTGACCGGGACTTTGCGGATTTCGGTCGTTGCGAAGATGAATTCGACGTGCGGCGGCGGCTCTTCCAGTGTTTTCAGGAGCGCATTGAACGCCGCTTTCGACAGCATGTGGACTTCGTCGACGATGTACACCTTGTAGCGGGCGCTCGCCGGCGCATAGCGTACGCTGTCGACGATCTGCCGCACCTCTTCGACGCCGTTGTTGGAGGCGCCGTCCATTTCGAGCACGTCCATGTGGCGCGACTCGGCAATCGCGATGCACGGCTCGCAGACGCCACAGGGATGAATGGTCGGTTCCTTTCGCGTGCCGTCGGGGCCGACGCAATTGAGCGCACGGGCAATGATGCGCGCGGTCGTCGTCTTCCCGACGCCGCGGACGCCGGTGAGCATAAAGGCGTGGGCAATGCGCCCCGTCGCGAAGGCGTTCTTGAGCGTGCGGACGAGCGCTTCCTGCCCGATCAGGCCGGTGAAATCCTGCGGCCGGTATTTGCGCGCGAGCACGCGGTAGGCGTCCGCTTTCGCGGGCTGGGGCGCAAAGCCCAGCGTCGGTTCTGCAGTGTCGTTCATCGGTGCAGGAAATATAGCAAGCGGAGGGGCGGACGCGAGCGGCTCAGGCGCCCGCGCCGAAAATATCTTCGATCCGGCATTTGAACAGCCGCGCGATTGCAAAAGCGAGCGGCAGGCTCGGATCGTAACGCTCCGTCTCGATGGCATTGACGGTCTGGCGCGAAACATTAAGCCGGTCGGCAAGATCCGCCTGGGTCATGCCGCGTTCGGCGCGCAACTCTTTCAGAACGTTTTTCATGAATGGGATCGCGCCCGTCATTGGTTGGTCAGCGCCGTGACGCCCGTGGCAACAGCCCAGCAGATCGCGAGCGTCGGCCAGGCCCAGGTAATCGCCAGTTTGGGTAGGCCCGCGTCTTCAAGCAGTGCGTAAGATGTCGTGAGACAGGCGGTCACGCCGGCGGCGATGGCGACGTTCTCGAGCAGTTTGCGTTTTTCGAGCTCATCGGTATGTCGATAGAATCGCACGACAACGACGAGCATGAGCCAGATAGGGACGATCGGCAGCACGGTGGCGACGATGCGCAGCGGCGCATAGGGAATGATCGGCAGCAGATACGGCCGCGCGATCACGGCAAGGGTGTAGAAGGCCGCAACAGTACCGAATTCGACGAGATAGGTCTTGGCGGCATCTTTTACGAAAGTCATGGGTCGTCTCCGAAGTAAAGTATGCTTTACATAAGGGTGTCCAAGCATGATGTCAAGCAACCTTTACATCGGCCGAAAATATTTTCCGGCGGGATATCGGCTGCGAATTTGGGGGAAAGTGAGAGAACGGCCGCGACCCAAAGCGGATTCGTTACGGCTGCTTCCTTCCGGACCTGACCGGATTGGCGAGCGCCTCGTCCGCGACCGTCCCGGGCCAGATAATAGGGATTGCGTAGGGAATCCGCAAAAAGAAAGATTCAGCGCCACGCCGCGGAGGAAGCGCGCGATAGCAGAAAGACCAAAAACTGTCATGGCTCGCAAAAGCGGGCCACCCAGTTTGTGCCACCACTGACGGCGACGGGATCGCGAGATGGATTTCTGAAGAACGTCGCGGGGTCGCCGAGGGAGGTACTGGCCTATTCGCGCGCGGACGCGCGCGTGACCTGGGTGGCCCGGTCGCGGGAACGCCGCGCCGGGCCATGACAATTTATTTTTCCGCATCCTCTGCAGCCACCGCGACCTCTGCGCTGAGCTTTTCTTATTTCCGGACCCGGTGTTTGCCTTTGGTGAGCGCCACGATCATTCCCCTGAGCGTCTGGGACTCCTGGTAGGTGAGGCGCGCGCGATGGAGCGTCGCGCGGATGGCGCGGATCATTCCGTCCACCTTGTCGGGCGGGTAGAGAAAACCGCTCGCGAGCAACTCGCGCTCGAGATGCTCGAACGTATGGATCAGTTCGGTCCGCGTGGGCTTCCGCTGCAAGGGGCCGCGCTCGATGCGTGCCGAGGGGGTTGCATCGCCCAGTCGAAACCATTCGTAGCTCACGATCAGTACGGCCTGCGCAAGATTGATCGACGCGAATTCCGCCGTTGGAATCGTGATGACGGCGTCGCAAAGCGAAATCTCGTCATTGTCGAGACCCGCGCGCTCGTTACCGAAAAGAATTCCCGTCTTCTCGCCACGCGCGGAAGCCGCCCTCAGACGGCGCACGGCTTCGGGCGGCGTGAGCACTTCGCGCGCGATACCGCGATCGCGCGCCGTGGTAGCAAGGATGAAATTCCGATCGCCAAGCGCTTCTGCAACGCCTGGAAATACGCGAGCGGATTCCACAACGTTCGCCGCACCGGCGGCCATTGCGGTTGCTTTTGCGTTGGGCCAGCCGGCGCGCGGCGCCACGAGCCGCAAATCCGAGAGCCCGAAATTCGCCATCGCCCGCGCCGCCGCGCCGATATTCTCGCCCAGTTGCGGATGCGACAGGATGATGGCTGGAGCACGTCTCATCCAAGATTCCCTCGCGCGAATGCAGCTTGCAATTGTTGCGCAGGAACAATCACCGTGTTCGACGTGAACGAGCGAAAATCCGGGAGTCCGCCGGCCCAGAAGTTGCCCGCCCCTCGCACAACAAGGCAGATGGCGACCGATTTTTTGGACAAATCGTAAGTGTAGAGTTGAGGCTCGACTCCAAGTGCACTCGGCGTGGGAGAAAACCTGAAAATCAGGTAAGTATGGTAGCGGATTTTCCCTGACGGCAGCCGAGGCCCGCTAGGAGCTGTTCTGTACGGATGTCCGCTTGGTTGCGTTGACCATACTGTGGTCGGTCCCAGTTCATCATACAAGTCAGGAAACCAGCTCCACAAACGCTGCGCCATATCGACTTTGTTATCCACGCACGGGCTTGCATCAACCCAGATATTGAGTCGGTACCTGAGAGCATAGCTCTCAACGTCGATTTTGCTCGTTATGTCAACGCGCAACATAGTTTGATAGGTATAAAGTTGGCGTCCACCCACCCTCCGTCCAGCGACAATTTCGCGGTCCATCGCAACCGACTCTAGTTGCACATCGTGAGGCCCACTGCGGCGCGCGATCCAGTAATCGGCGAGGAGGCCGGCGGCAATTAGAACTACGATCAACGGCGGCACAAGCCATGTGCGCCCTCGTCGACGTGGTTTCGCCTTCGTGCGTTGGGCAATGTGTGGCAGACCCGTCACTACGGCCCCTCTTTTGACGCAGTGCGACGCCCCCGCTATACCGCGCGCCGCGCAGTTATCCCGAGGATATTCATGAACAGGATCAAGGTCGAAAATCCCGTCGTCGAGCTCGATGGGGACGAGATGACGCGGATCATCTGGGACCTCATCAAGAAAAAGCTGATCCTTCCCTATCTCGACATCACGCTCCGGTATTTCGACCTCGGAATCGAGCACCGCGACGCGACCAACGACCAGGTGACCATCGACGCGGCGGAAGCGATCAAGCGCGTGGGCGTCGGCGTCAAATGCGCGACCATCACCCCGGACGAAGCGCGGGTGGAGGAATTCCATCTCAAGAAGATGTGGAAATCGCCCAACGGCACCATCCGCAACATCCTGGGCGGCGTGATCTTCCGCGAACCCATCATCTGCAGGAACGTGCCGAGGCTCGTGCCCGGCTGGACGAAGCCGATCATCATCGGCCGTCACGCCTATGGCGACCAGTACCGCGCGACCGATTTCCGCATTCCCGGCGCCGGCAGGCTCACCATTGTGTTCACCGGAAAGGACGGCGGGCGCATCGAGCATGAGGTGTTCGATTTTCCCGGCTCCGGCGTCGCGCTCGCGATGTACAACCTTGACGATTCGATCCGCGATTTCGCCCGCGCCTCGATGAATTACGCGCTCACCCGCAATTTCCCGCTGTACCTCTCGACCAAGAATACCATTCTCAAGGCCTATGACGGCCGCTTCAAGGACCTGTTCCAGGAAGTGTTCGACGCGGAGTTCGCCGCGCGTTTCAAGGACGCGGGCCTCACCTACGAACACCGTCTCATCGACGACATGGTCGCCTCGGCGCTCAAATGGTCGGGCGGCTATGTGTGGGCGTGCAAGAATTACGACGGCGACGTACAGTCGGACACGGTGGCGCAGGGCTTCGGTTCGCTCGGACTGATGACAAGCGTGCTGATGACGCCGGACGGCAAGACGGTCGAAGCCGAAGCGGCGCACGGCACGGTGACGCGCCACTATCGCGAGCATCAGAAGGGACGCGCGACCTCGACCAATTCGATTGCCTCGATTTTCGCCTGGACGCGCGGGCTCGCGCATCGGGCGAAGCTCGACCGCAACGCCGCGCTCGACACGTTCGCCCACACGCTCGAGCGCGTCTGCGTCGACACGGTCGAAGCCGGCTTCATGACCAAGGACCTCGCGCTGCTCGTCGGGCCCGATCAGGGCTGGCTGACGACGGAAGGCTTCCTTGACAAAATCGATGCGAATCTCAAAACGGCGATGGCGGCTCACTGACCGGCATGCGTTCCGCGCAGGGCGGGCTTGCGTCTGTGTTCTTGCTTTGTTCTTGAGAATTGTTATGTTCCCGCCCGACCAAAACCAGGAGGGAGCGATGATCGGTTACGTCACCATCGGCATGAACGACGCCCAGAAATCCGGGAAATTCTACGACGCGGTTTTCGACGCCATCGGCAACGAGCGGAAATTCGAGGACAGCGGTTGGATCGGCTACGGACCGTAGGGTTCGGATTCGCACGGCGTGTATGTCTGTCCGCCGCATGACGGAAAGCCCGCGACCGTCGGCAACGGAACAATGATCGCGTTCGTCGCGCCTTCGAAGGACGCCGTACACAAGGCCTATCACGCGGGGCTTGCAAACGGCGGCAAAGACGAGGGCGCGCCAGGACCGCGGCCCGCGGATTCCACCACCTTCTACGGCGCGTACCTGCGCGATCCCGTGGGCAACAAGATCTGCGTCTTCGCCAAAGGGCCGTTTTAAGCGGTAGTGGAGCGCCAGCGAAATGGAATGACGTCAGGCCGAACTCTCGTTCCGCTCTTTCTCACCATGGCCGGCCAAGAGCCGGCCATCCAGTGGGCATCGGACACATGAACGGGTGGCGATGAACAATGCCGAGCGGCTTCGTCTACATCCTGGCGAGCAAGCGCAACGGTACGCTTTACACAGGCGTGACGAGCAACATTCCCCGGCGGATGAGGGCGCATCGTGAAGGATACGGATCGGAATTCGTCCACAAATACAATGTCACCAAGCTCGTCTGGTTCGAAGAGCACCCGCTGTACACAAACGCCATCCGGCGCGAAACGAACATCAAGCGCTGGAAGCGCATATGGAAACTCGCGCTGATCGAAAAGACGAATCCGAACTGGAACGATCTCTTGGAACAATGGCTTTGGTGGGGTTGACCGGATGACCGACGCCTGGCGCACCGCCATTCCCTTTCCTCACCCTGGCCGGGCTTGACCCGGCCACCCGGTACGCTCGCCTCGGAGAGCGAATGGCTCGTCTCGGCCGCTGGATGGCCGGCTCTTGGCCGGCCATGGTGAGGTTAGAGGCAGCAACCGCGCCGAGCCCCATGGCGTTTTTTTGTGATTGCGGGGTGATTACCCCGCCGGCGCGAGGTCGGCGAGGCGGCGCGAGATGGTGTCGAGCGCGTCCTGCGCTTTCGTGCCATCGGGGCCACCGGCCTGAGCAAGATCGGCGCGGCCGCCGCCGCCCTTGCCGCCCAGTGCCTCCGCCGCGCGCTTGACGAGATCGACCGCATCGATGCGGCTCTTGAGATCATCCGTCACGCCGACGACAAGCGACGCCCGTCCGTCCGCGACGGCAACGAGAGCGACCACGCCCGAACCGATCTTCGCCTTCGCCTCGTCGGCAAGACTTTTCAGATCCTTCGCGCTGACGCCATCGACGACGCGCAGCATCGTCTTGATGCCGGCGATCTCGCGCGCTTCCTGCGCCGCATCTGCACGCGCCGGTCCCGCGAGCGCCAGCGCGCGCCGCGCATCCGCCAGTTCGCGTTCGATGCGTCTGCGCTCGTCGGCAAGCTGAAGCACGCGTTCGCGCAATTCGGACGGATTGGTCTTGAGCGCCGCCGCGGCCTCGCGCGCGATGTCCGCCTGGCCTGAGAGCCAGCGCCGCGCGCCTTCACTCGTCAGCGCCTCGATGCGGCGCACGCCCGCGGCAACGGCGCTCTCGGACAAAATCGTGAAGAGCCCGATATCGCCCAGCCGGCGTACATGCGTGCCGCCGCAGAGCTCGACGGAGTATGCCTTCGCTTCCGCCTCGCCCATGGTAAGCACGCGCACCTCGTCGCCGTACTTCTCGCCGAACAGCGCCTCGGCGCCGGCGGCGATCGCGTCCGCTGTCGGCATCAGCCGCGTCGTCACGTCGGTGTTCTGACGGATGACCGCATTCACCTCGTTCTCGATGCGCTCGAGTTCGTCATGCGTCAGCGCCTTGGGATGGCTGAAGTCGAAGCGCAGCCGATCGGGCGCAACGAGCGAGCCCTTCTGGGAGACGTGCGGCCCGAGAACATGCTTGAGCGCGGCGTGCAGCAGGTGCGTCGCCGAATGATTGGCGCGGGTGGCGCGCCGTCTTTCGCCGTCGACGCGCAACTCGACCACATCGCCCGGCACAAGGGTACCGCGCACCATTTCGACGACGTGTACATTGAGCGCACCGAGCTTCTTTTCGGTGTCGACGACGCGGGCCTCCGCGCCTTTGGCCGAGAACATTGCGCCCGCGTCACCCACCTGCCCGCCCGCCTCGCCGTAAAACGGCGTCTGGTTGGTCAGGATGCGGACCGCCTCGCCGGCCGACGCGCGCTCGATGCGCGCGCCGTCCTTCAGGATGGCAACGATCCGGCCTTCCGCTTCTTCGGTGTCGTAGCCGAGGAATTCCGTCGCGCCGATTTCGTCACGAAGCGCGAACCACAGCGCGTCGGTGCCGGTTTCGCCCGATCCCGCCCAGGCTTTCCGGGCCTCTTCGCGCTGGCGCGCCATGGCCGCGTCGAAGCCTGCGGTGTCGACGGCAATGCCGCGGGCGCGGAGCGCATCCTCGGTGAGGTCGAGCGGAAAGCCGTAGGTGTCGTACAAACGGAAGGCGGTTTCGCCGGAAAGCCGGTCGCCGCGCGCCATCCCGTCCGTCGCTTCCTCGAGCAGCTTGAGACCACGCGCGAGCGTCTCGCGGAAACGAATCTCTTCCAGCCGCAATGTCTCCGAGGTGAGCGCCTCGGCGCGTTTCAGTTCCGGATAGGCGGCGCCCATTTCGGCGACGAGCACGGGCAGGAGCCTGTACAGAAGCGGATCCCTTGAGCCCAGGAGGTGCGCATGGCGCATGGCGCGGCGCATGATGCGCCGCAGCACATAGCCGCGGCCTTCGTTCGAAGGCAGCACGCCGTCGGCGATCAGGAAAGCGGATGAGCGCAGGTGATCGGCAATCACGCGGTGGCTCGCGGCGTGTGCACCGGCGGCGGCCTCGCCCGTCAGCTCGACGGACGCTGCGATGACGTGCCGGAAGAGATCGACGTCGAAAACGTCATGTACGCCCTGCAAGACCGTCGCGAAGCGCTCGAGCCCCATCCCGGTGTCGATGGACGGCCGCGGCAGCTGTTCGCGAGAGCCGCCCGCGAACTGCTCGAACTGCATGAACACGAGATTCCAGATTTCAACGAAGCGATCGCCGTCCTGTTCCGCCGAACCCGGCGGTCCGCCCGCGATGCTCGGTCCGTGATCGAAGAAGATTTCCGAACACGGTCCGCAGGGGCCCGTGTCGCCCATCGACCAGAAATTGTCCGCGGTCGGAATGCGGATGATTTTCGATTCCGGCAATCCGGCGATCTTCTTCCACAGATCGAACGCGTCGTCGTCTTCCGCGAAGACGGTCACGAGCAGGCGATCGGCGGGAAGCGCGAACACCTTGTGTACCAGCTCCCAGGCGTAGGCGATCGCGGCTTCCTTGAAGTAATCGCCGAACGAGAAGTTGCCGAGCATCTCGAAGAAGGTAAGATGGCGCGCCGTGTAGCCGACATTTTCGAGATCGTTGTGCTTGCCGCCGGCGCGCACGCATTTCTGCGACGTCGTCGCCCGCGCGTAGCCGCGCTTTTCCTGGCCGGTAAAGACGTTCTTGAACTGCACCATGCCGGCATTGGTGAAGAGGAGCGTCGGGTCGTTGCGCGGCACGAGCGGCGATGACGGCACGAGTTCGTGGCCGCGTTCGCGGAAGAATTCGAGGAATGTCGCGCGGATTTCGCTTAAGGATTTCATGCCCGGTTCTAACCCTGCTGCGATTTGGATGTCCAGAATTGAAGCCGCTGAAGCGGGATTTCTGCGCCGGCCCCTTCGCTGCCGGGCTTGTGGCGGGTCCGGTTTCTTCCTCTAATCACCGGCACGATCGGGCGAAGGGACGAATGCCGTAGTGCGCGCTTTTTCGAGTTTGCCGGGTGAGCGCTGGCGCAATTTTCTTTATTTCGTCATCGCTATCGCGGCCGGCCTGGCTGAGGTGTGGCTGATTGTCGGCTGGCGGGAGATCGATCCCCGCAACCTCTCCTGGCTCGTCGGAGACGCAGCACAATACCAGATCGGCTGGGAGTTCATGCGCAGCGACACCGTCCTGCGATTCCCGCCCACCTGGATCGGTCGCCTCGATTACCCGACTGGCGTATCGGCATCCTATCTGGACTTTATTCCGCTGGTAGGAACGCCGCTCCGGTTCGTGTCCTCACTCCTGCCTTTGGACTTTCAATATCTCGGGCTCTACGCCGTTGCCTGTTTTGTCCTGCAGGGGTTCTTCGGGCTGAAACTCGTCTCGCGCTTCTCGAAGGGAGACTGGATCACCACCCTGCTCGGCGGCGCGTTCTTTCTGTTTTCCCCGATCCTGATGAAGGAGTTGTACGGGCACTTTGCGCTCCTGTCGCAATGGCTCATTCTGGCCTGCATCTATTTCTATTTCCAAATGTCGGCGGAACGGACGCCCGCCGCCAACCTCCTGCCTTTCGTCGCGATTTCGGCACTCGCCGGCGCGATCCAGCCCTATTTTGCCCTGATGACGCTGATGGTCGGCGCCGCCGCGGTCGCGCACGCGTTGCTTCTGTACAGATACGATGCAGCGCGTCACCCGGACAAACGACGCGTTTTGGCCGCGTGCCTGCTTTGGGGCGCGCTGCTTGTCGCCGGAACACTGCTCTCGCTGACGGTTTTCGGCTTCATTGTCCTCGGCAGACCGGCGGCGTTCGTCGGCGGCGGCTACACGCGTTACGCCATGAATTTGCTGGCCCCGATCAACCCGCAATCGCCATGGGCGCTTTATCTCAGGGCCTTTCCGGTCGTACATGGATGGACTCTGGTCGGTTACAATTATCTGGGGTTGGGCGTGATCCTGCTGCTGGTGATCGTGCTCGCAAGACGTCCTGCGCTCATCAGCAGGCTTTGGTCTCGTCCGCTCGCGCCGTTGACGGCCGCCGCTCTCATTGGCGCAATGCTGGCCCTCTCGACGGAGGTGAGCTTCGCCGATCGCGTGCTTTTTACTGTTCCCGTGCCGCACTTCATTTTCGATGTCCTGACGTGGTTCCGCGGATCCGCGCGCCTGTTCTGGCCCGCCTATTATCTCCTGATGCTTGGCGCCATCGTTGGACTGACGGAAACCGTGCCGTCGCCCCTCATACGTCGCGGCGTGCTGGCGGCGGCGCTGGCGATCCAATTTTTCGATGTCCTGTACGTTCCGCACGGCGTCGCCGGAACGGTGCGCGCCGAGCACGCAACCTCGTTGCGCTCTCCGGCCTGGGCGGCCGCGCTGCCGGGCCGCCGCCACCTGGTGATTCTTCCCGCCTGGCAGTGCGCCGCCGCCACGCCGGGAGGCCCGAGACTATGGCCGGCGCTCGCGCGCCTGGCCGCGCGCGGCGGCCTGACGCTCAACAGCGTCTATCTCGGCCGCATATCGAACCAGGTTATCCATCAGGACTGCGATCTGACGCCGGCAGCGGTGCTGCGCGATGGCCTGCGCGCCGACACCGTCTATGTGCTCAACGACAGGCTGGCGCAGACAATCGGGAGCCGCCCGCAATTCCGTCACGATTGCCGGGTCGCAGACGGACTCAATCTCTGTACGCACAACGCTGGGGGCGGGTAAGCCGCGGCCGCTTCGGGCTTATCGGCCGAATCTTCGAAACCAACGTGAGCGCGCAGGCGCATGAGGGTTTGTCCAGTTTTCGCGCTGCGCGACCGGAAAGGGTACAAACGAACTCCACTCGCGCGCGTCCGGCGCAATTTTTTTCAGGACCGTCGTGTTGGGTGCGGCGAGGTGCGCGAGCGCATAATCGGGGCGGTTGCAACGCACGTAATTGATGACGGTCTCGATTGCGGGCAACAGCGCGTCGTCGAATACAATGTAACCGCCGTCGCAGCACAGCAGATCGGCCAGCCGGAAGTCGGTCATCACCGTCTCGAACAGATGGCCGCCGTCAATGAAGGCCAGCCCGACGCATTTCTGTCCCCGCTCGCTCAAGAGCCTTCCCAGACCCGTTTCCGATCGTTCGTGACAACGGCGGACGCGGTCGCCGAACTCGGCCTCGAGGTATGACTGGACGAGCACCCCACGCTTGGGAAAGGGATCGAATATCAGATGTTCGAACGGTTTGCCGGTGGCGCCCCGTGCGCCAAGAATGACACTGGCTGACGTGCCCATCCCGAATCCGGCCTCTACGGACAGCGGAACCGGGCAACGCTGTGCGAGCCAGGCCAACAGCGCGGCTTGGGGCGGAGAAAGCGCTACGTCAAGCGGGGCGGAGTTGCCGTTCGGGTGTACGAAGTGCTTCGCGTCGAGCGCTGCGAGATAGCGCCGGATCGAGTCGGCATGGCGGGAGAGATCGACGAGGTTCGCAACGAGCGTCGCCTCGTCCGGGAACGCCAACCGGGAATCCACACTCGCTTCTGTACGCATGAAACGTGCTCGCGAATTGGCGGGACAACGCTGAAGCGTCGGTATCGGCTGCCCGCAATCTTTGCAGATTCCCCGTGGACGCTCAAAACCGCGAAGGGGCGCCCTGCGATTGCTCGCGAGCGCCCCTTCTGGAGCCGTTCCCCATGCCAATAAGGAACGGTCGTCAGTCTTCGGCCATCGCAGCCGAGTCCCCGTCCTTTCCTTCCATCAGAGTCTGGCCGATGAGGCCCGCGTTCTCGCGGATTTTCGCCTCGATCTTCGCCGCGGCGTCCTTGTTCTCGACGAGGAATTGTTTCGCGTTCTCGCGGCCCTGGCCAATGCGCATGCCGTCATAGGAAAACCATGAACCGGATTTCTCGACGATGCCGGCGCGCACGCCGAGATCGATGAGCTCGCCGACCTTGGAAATGCCCGCGCCATAGACGATGTCGAATTCCACTTCCTTGAACGGCGGTGCGACCTTGTTTTTCACGACCTTGACGCGCGTCTGGTTGCCGATCACCTCGTCGCGATCCTTGATCGCGCCGATGCGGCGGATATCGAGACGTACGGAAGCATAGAATTTGAGCGCGTTGCCGCCGCTCGTCGTCTCCGGATTGCCGAACATGATGCCGATCTTCATCCGGATCTGATTGATGAAGATGACGAGGCAGTTCGATTTCGAGATCGAACCGGTAAGCTTCCGGAGGGCCTGGCTCATGAGCCGCGCCTGCAGGCCCGGGAGCTGGTCGCCCATCTCGCCTTCGAGTTCGGCCTTGGGCGTGAGCGCCGCGACCGAATCGATGACCACGATGTCGACACCGCCGGAGCGCACGAGCGTATCGGCAATCTCGAGCGCCTGCTCGCCGGTATCGGGCTGCGAGATCAGCATCTCGTCGATATCGACCCCGAGCTTCTTTGCGTAACCAGGATCAAGCGCGTGCTCCGCGTCGACATAGGCCGCGACGCCACCCTTTTTCTGCACTTCGGCAACGGCATGGAGCGCGAGCGTCGTCTTGCCGGACGATTCCGGGCCGTAAATCTCGATCACGCGGCCGCGTGGGAGCCCGCCGATTCCGAGCGCAATGTCGAGCCCCAGCGAACCCGTTGACACCGTGTCCGTCTCGACCACCTCGCGCTGGCCGAGCTTCATCACCGAACCCTTGCCGAAAGCGCGGTCGATCTGCGACAGCGCCTGCTCCAGCGCCCGCTTCCGATCGCTTTTTTCCTCCCGGCCCACGACCCGCAAAACTGCCTCTCTCATCATCGCTCGCCTCCTTATTTCACAGCGCTTCCCGAATCCCAAGCGGGTCGCGAAGCGACCAGTGTGCATGTTTTGTTCCCGTTCGCAAGCGGGTGCGTAAGATATTGGTATCAAAGTGTATTCTTGGCTGCGTTCTACGATGGTTCACGACGGCTTGGGGTCAGCCAAACAGAGCACCGTTAACCATTTGCGGTTTCGAATCAGGCAGGGGCGAAATACGCAAGAAAAGAATCAAGCTAATATTCTATACTCTTCGCACAGAGTTCTGTGAGTCTGCGCTGATTGGCCTACCAAATTCCCATTGATCTGGTTTTCGAACGCACGAGCGACGGCCGTTACCGTGTGACCAGCGACGACGTCCCAGGCTTCTACATTGCTGGGAGCGACATTGACGCAATTCAGGGCGATCTCAACGAAATCGTAGCGGATTTGCTGCGCCACAATTGCGGGTTCATCGTTTCGGAGATTCGGTGGATGCCCAGTCTCAGCGACGTGAAGCGGCATCTCCAAAAACCGACTCCGGAAGGAAGGGTTCGATACATCGCCAGTGGCATGCTGGCAGCCTAAGCATGCCTCGCATTGTCCCTCGGCTTGAGGTCGAGAAGGAACTCGCAAATCGCGGCTGCACCAAACTCAAGGAATATGCATTCCGCTCCGGGAGCCTTTGGCAGACTCGCGACGGCAAGTTTGCCTTTATCGTCCCCGAGGAGATTGGCGGTTCGACCAGCGAAGACGATCTGCGCCGCGTCTTGGAAATGTTGGACGCCCGGAAATAAAAACGCCCCGCCAATCCTGTCGTTGGGTCGGATCTGACCGGCGGGGCGAAACGGCTTTCGGGGTGCCGTTTGTCGGACTTTGCCTGGCGCCGGTAAACAACCCGTTTTAAGGGGCGTGTCGTACGACCCGCACCGGGGGGCCGACCACCGCATCGATCAGCACGCCAATATTGGCGAACGAATGCGAGCGTTCGGACGCTGGGCGAATAATTTGCCTGGCTAACCACTATCCAACTCAAATAATTGACCGATTGTGCTGACTGGCGCTCTTTATTTTGCTCACTACAACTTTGTTGTGATCACAAACGCCGAATGGGCGCGCCTTCAGATACGGTCTTCCTCCATTGCCGCGAGACACTCGTCGATGTCCTTCACCATGGTCTCGAGCTTTTCCTCGAGCTTGCGATTTCTTCCGAAGCGGAAGGGATGGCGGAGGATGGCAAGCTGGCGCTCGAGATCTTCGCGGGCACGAAGCAATTCCTCGCGCGCAGGCGGCGTCTCATCGTCGGGCGTGCTCATGCGTGACACCAAGCATAGCACGCAGGCGGATTCGCTTTCAGCGCATGATGCCGGTGTGGCCGAGGCTGTAGCGTCCCGGTTGCGGCCAGACGGCAAGCCCGTGCGGCTCGCGACCCACCGGTATCTTGCGCACCGAGCCCGTCCGCGTGTCGATCGCGTAGGCGACGTTGTCGAAGCGGCCCGAGAGCCAGAGGGTTCTTCCGTCGGCGCTCACATTGCCCATGTCGGGGCTGCCGCCGCCGGGGATGGGCCAGGTGCGGACGACGCGCCGCGTCGCGAAATCGATGACGGAGATGCTGCCGGGGCCGTGCGGCGGGCCCTTCGCAGAATGGGCGCCGCGGTTGGAGACGTACAGCTTCTTCGCGTCGCGGCTGACGGTCAGCCCGTGCGCGCCGGTCCCGGTCGGAATGAAGCCGATCTCGTCGAAGCGGTCGCCGTCGATCAGGAAAACGCCGTCCGCCATCATGTCGGCCACGTAAAACACGCTGCCGTCGGGTGAAATCCGGATGTCCTGGGGCATGCGCCCGCGCGACAGAAGCAGGTGGCCGACGATGCGTCGCGAGCGAACATCGACCTTGATGAGGCCGCCGCCGAATTCGCAGGTGAAGATCGCGTAGTTTCCGTCAGTCGAAAAATCGGCGTGGTTGACGCCGGCGCATTGCGGCGTCGCAAGTACGCCTTTGAGCGCCATGGTATGGGGATCGCGAAATTCCAGGCGCTTCTCCGCCTCGGCGACCACGATCGCCGCGCGTCCGTCGGGCGTGAAGTACATGTTGTACGCATCGGAGACCGGCACCTTCGGCCCGGCAAGCGCGCCGGTCACGGGATCGATGGGCGTGAGGCTGCCGTCGCGGCGACCGGGCGTGGCGCTTCCCGTCACCCAGAGCGTGCGCAAATCCCAGGACGGCACGACGTGCTGCGCGTTGCGGCCCGTCCGGAAGCGACCGACGACGTGATCGGTGGCGGGGTCGATGACGGTGACATCACCCGACTGGATGGCAGGAACGTACACGCGCGAAAGCGCGGCCCGCGTCGCGGCGCTGAAGCGATTGCGACCGGCTTCGCTGTAAACATTGGTGCGGTCAAGGAGTGGCGGCATGCCCGGATAGGGCTGCGGGCGAAACCAATGGGGAAAGCGGAGCGCGAGAACCGCGGCGGCAACGACAACCGCAAGGACGACGACAAGGGCAACGCGCCTTCGCGCCGCAGTTTCGCGCCTTCGAGGCATCGGACCTACCCTTCGTTCCTGCCGCCATCTTCTTTGCCACAAAGAGAAAGCGACAACCGGGTTGGGCGTGCGGCTTTCTGTCGTGCATCCACAAAGCGCGACAAAGGGTCAAGAGGTTGCGGATATCGGGCGATTCAACCCGCTACGGAGTCTGATGGTGGCTTTCGCCGAGGGAAGGTCTGGAGATTTCGCGCGCCAGCACAATCGTACGTTCCGCCATCCTGGCGAGATCGATCCACTGGCGGGCGAGGTGCGCGTAGGTTTCCTCGAGCCCCACGTTCGACGCGCGGCCCGCTGCTTCCTGCGCCGCTTCCGCAAGTTCGAGATACCGCGCGATGCGTTCTTCGCAATATTCGTTCGTTCGCACACCCGCACCCTTCGACGCAGTTACGACGCCCATCAGCGCGTTAACCGGTTGCGTGTCGAAACGTTCCTAAGTTCCCGTTATTTCATGCGAATTTCGCATTTGTTTTGTTGCCGGGACGCGAACGCGTCAGTGCGCCGCAGACGAAGCGGGCGCGGCCGGCGACGTGGCTCCGACAACGCGGATTCGCGTGATGGTGATCGGCGTCTGCGGCCACTGGCCGGGCATCGGACCACCCTGGCCGATCGGTATGGCGGCTATCTTGTCGACCACATCCATGCCGGAGACCACCTGGCCAAACACGGCATAGCCCGTCATGCCGTCGGCATCATCGGGTTGGCGATCGAGATTGGGATTGTCCGCCAGATCGATGAAGAACTCGGCGGTCGCGGAATCGGGAGCGCCCTGGCGCGCCATGGCGATCGCGCCCCGTTTGTTGGTCAAGCCGTTGCCGGCCTCGAGCGAAATGGGATCGTGTACGGGGCGGCTGTTCGTGGCCGAGTCGAAGCTCCCGGCCTGGATGACGAAGCCCGGCGCTATGCGATAGACGAGCGTGCCGTCGTAATGCCCCTCGCCGACATAGCGGAGAAAATTGTCGACCGTCTTTGGCGCATGCGCGCGATCGAGTTCGACCGTGATCGTTCCCATCGAGGTGTCGATCGCAACAGTGGGCTCGGCGTGTGCAAATCCCGTCAGGCCGACGAAGAATGTCAGTGCAGTGAATGCGGCAAGGCGCATGGCGAATCTCCGGCGTGTGTTTGGGATCATACAGGCACAGCGGAGATGACAGAACGATGTCGATCGCGCGATATCGGGGGAATGGCATACCGGCTGGGCATCGTCGCAGCGCTTGCGCTTCTATTTGCCGCGCCGGCGCGCGCCGGTCCGCCCTATCTGACCGACGATCCGGAACCGCCGCCCTATGGGCATTACGAACTGTTGTTCTTCACGACGGGTTTTGGAGCCAACGGTGGCGCCACCGGCGATCTGCCGGCGATGGAATTCAATTATGGAGGCTTTCCCGACACGCAACTGCACGTCCAGCTGCCGGTCGGGTTTGCGACCGGCGACGAGGGCACGAAATTCGGCGCAGGCGATGCCGAACTTGGCGTCAAATACCGTTTCATCGAGGAGGACGAAGCGGGCTGGCGGCCGCAGGTCGCGTTATATCCTCTCGTAGAAATTCCGCTCGCGGCGGCGTCAAACGGCTTCGCAAGCCGAAGCGTCGATCTCTTTCTGCCGCTCTGGGCGCAGAAGGATCTCGATGAGAACTGGACCATCGATGCCGGCGGCGGCTACTGGATCAATCCCGGCGACCGGAACTACGGTTTCGCCGGCGTTTTGCTTCAGCGCAAATTGAGCGACGCGCTCCTGATGGGCGCGGAGGTGTTCCACCAGACGCCGAATGTACAAGGCATCCCGCCGCTGACGGGATTCAACCTCGGTGCGACCTACGATTTCAACGAGCATCAGCATCTGCTCGTTTCGGCGGGGCGGGGCATCGCCAATGTGAGCGCCACCGACCAGTTCACCTGGTATCTCGGCTTCGAATTCACGAATTGAGGTATGAGCGCGGCAAAACAATTGATTGTCGCTTTCGGCGCAACCTTTTCCACGTTGTCTCGAGATCGGCAATTCACAACGTGTGAAGCAACGTGTGAAGCTTCCTGCAACACCAACTGGGTGGCCCGCTTTCGCGGGCCATGACAATTT
>Ga0070731_10001713_pt1 | contig 22142 bp, 14 predicted proteins | sample Coa_R1_2_FD_66448 | JGI IMG/M metagenome (GOLD analysis project Ga0070731, IMG submission 66448) | Surface soil microbial communities from Centralia Pennsylvania, which are recovering from an underground coalmine fire - Coalmine... | ecosystem: Environmental > Terrestrial > Soil > Unclassified ... | reverse complement strand
CGGATCCGCAGAATCCCGAATTAAGAGCCGCGGTCGCACGCCTGTACATGGCACAGGGCAAGCAGGCGGAAGCGGAACAATTCCTTAAGAAGGCGAAAGAGGATTTTCAGGACAATTCCGCTGGATATCGGATGCTAGGCGACTTCTATTTCCATGCCGGCGCCCTCGATAAAGCGACCGTGGAATACGCAAGCCTGTATCAGCAGCATCCAAAAGATCTGCAGGTGAAGAAAAACTATATTCAGCTGTTGATTCTCAGAAATCGCCCCGACGAAGCTCGCAGTCTGAACGCCGAAATTCTTAAAACTAATTCTAATGACAGCGACGGCCTGCTTTACGCGGGCGAGATCGCGATTCGTGATGGACACATAAGTAACGCCATTTCCACGCTTCAACAACTTACCAAGAATGATCCCAACAACGCCGCAGGCCATTACCAACTGGGCGTCGCTTTTCGCCAATCGGACGACCTGCAGAGCGCCGAGCGCGAATGGCGCGATGCCGTGCGTCTGCGCCCTGATATGTCCGATGCCCAACGCTCCCTGGCAGTGCTGGCCATGGGTAAAGGCGACATGACGACGCTCGAACAGGCGGCCACCCAGCTCATCGCCCTGCAGCCGGCTTCCGCCGAGGGCTATGCCCTGCGTGCGGTTTCTGAAATTAATCGCAAGCAGTTTTCTGCTGCCGATGTCGACGTTCACAAGAGTATCGAGGTTGCGCCGCAAAGCCAGTTCGGTTACGTCCAAATGGGAAATCTGAAGTTTGTGCAGAAGCAATATGCCGATGCCGCGCAAGCTTATCAGCAAGCACTCGATCACGATGCCAATTCGACTGACGCGCTGCGCGGCCTGATGAACAGTTGCATGGCCCAGAAGCACCTCGATCAGGCGATTGCGATTGTCGAGTCGCAGATAGCCAAGTCTCCGAACAACTCAGACTTTTACGATCTCCTCGGCACTGCGCTCTTTCGTGAAAAGCACGACATGAGCGCCGCCGAAACCGCTTTCAGAAAATCCATACAGCTCAATCCCAAGAATCCCGACCCACTCATCGAACTCGGCCAAGTGCAAGCCGCCGATGGCAGAGCTGACGAGGCCATCGCGACCTACCAGCAGGGACTCAGGGATCATCCTCACGAAGTTTTGTTCTATTTATTGCTAGGCGATCTTTACCAATCGAAACAGGATTGGCCCCATGCTGGAGATTCTTACCAGCAGGCTCTTGTCCTGAGACCCGAAAATCCGCTAGCCGCAGGCAAGCTTGCCTACGTGATGCTGCAATCAGGACAAAACCTTGACGTCGCGCTCTCGCTCGCGCAAACCGCTCGTCGCGGTTTACCGCAATCCGGCGGCATCGCTGACATATTAGGATGGGTCTATTACCAGAAGGGCGCTTACGACTCGGCCATCGAAATGCTTCAGGAGGCGCTGAAACTTGAGCGTGCGGCCAAGTCTCCGGACGACCCCCGACTGCACTACCATCTCGGAATGGCCTATGCCAAAAGTGGCCAATCGGTTCTCGCCCGACAACAATTGCAGTTGGTCTTGAAGATCGACCCAGACTCCGCCGACGCGGCTGATGCGAAGAAGCAAATAGCCCAGTTTAAACTCTAGCCATTTGGTATACTCCCAACTCAAAACCCGCCGTGCCTAAGACACGGACGATCACTCCGCAATTCTAAGAATTCGCGATTGCGTGGCCGCGTAAATCGCTCGAAAATGTTGCATTTTTCAATGGCCTTTGGCCGCTTTGCAGGTATGTACCTTAGACATCTTCTGCAATGGGATCAGTGCAGCCAAACTGGTTCTAACTAGTCGGCCCGGTCCGCGGCATGTAAATCTCGTGTTCGGTTCGACCTACGTATGAGAAAGATAACGCAGACAAGAGTTACCCAGACGGTCACCCGATCCAATATAACGACTTCTGTAGGGGCCTTGCTCTTACTCGGGAGTCTAATCCTGCTGGTCGGGTGCCAGGGTGTAAGCAGCGGCGGCTCTTCGGTTTCTTTGGCTTCCTCCGGCTCCTCGGGATCGTCCGGAGGCTCGGGATCGTCCGGGGGCTCGGGATCGTCAGGATCCTCCGGTTCTTCCGGCGGTTCTCCCGCGGGGAATGCGGAGCTTGCCGTGAGTCCGGCCACGCTGAGCCTGGGTAGTGTCGTGGATGGCAGCAGCGGTATTGCATCCGGAAGCCTTACTGCCAGCGGCGCCAGTGTTACGGTTACTGCAGCGGAGACGGACAACTCGGTATTCGCAATCGGCGGACTATCTTTGCCGGTCACGATCGCCGCCGGGCAGACCGTTCCGTACACTATTACTTTTAGTCCGTTGAATGCCGGTTCAGCGAGCGCTACGCTCACGTTCACCAGCAACGCTCAACCCTCGACTACGGCTCAAACCCTCACCGGTACGGGGACGGCTGCGTCAGCGCACACGGTGAATCTTTCGTGGAATGCCAGCTCATCCGCGAACATTTCTGGGTACAACATCTATCGCGCCTCCTATGAAAACTCTTGCGGAACATTTTCTCGAATCAACTCCGTGCTGAACACCGGAACCCTCTACACGGATGCGGCTGTCGCAGACGGGACTTCATATTGCTATGCCACGACTGCAGTCAATTCGAGTAACGAGGAGAGCAGTTACTCGAATATTGCCTCGCCTGTCCAGGTGCCCTAGGCAGGAAACCCAACTCGAGCGACGATCTCAATTTTCTGTGTGCAACCACTCGAGAATGGGTGTCCGAACCCAATCCGCTGCCGGGGCGCCCATGCATTCCTGATTAGAAAATGTTGTTATCGGGGGGATGTACTTCTGGTCGCCGAGGTACGTGAACTATTGGCACCTTCCAGCGTCCAGCAAGAGGTTCCACACTATTGTCATGCGACTCCCCCAGTCCAGCAGTCAACTCGCCTCTCTTCGCGCCGTTTTCGTCAGCCTCCTTTTAACCTTTGCCGTCATGCTGCCCTTGCAGGCGCAGCCGAACGCAAAGCAGCTGGTTGCCTCGCCGGCAAACCTGAAGTATGGGGTTGTCGTGCCGGGCCAGTCGGAGATCCAGGAAGCGGTTTTGACCAACAATGGCCAAACCAGTCTGACCATTACATCTATCAGCGTGAGCGGCTCTGCCTTTAAAGTCTCGGGTTTGAGCCTGCCCACAACTCTGAGCGCTGGCCAAAGCGCCACGCTGAATGTGACTTTTAGTCCCACAGCCGATGGATGGACAAGCAGTCAAATAACGATCACCAGCAATGCAACCAACTCTAGCCTGCAGGTCGCCACGGAAGGCACCGGCGTGCAAAGCCAGTCGGTGACGGCGAGTCCTTCCAGTGTGTCATTCGGGCAGGTCTCAGTCGGGACGAGCGCCAGTTCGACGGTCGTATTGAGCAATCCTCACACCTGGAAGGAAACCATTACGGGAGTGCAGACCATAGGCAGCGCCTTCTCTTTGAGCGGCATTTCATTCCCTCTAACTCTCGCCGGCGGCCAGAGCGTAACACTGAACCTTGAATTTAGTCCCCAGACCGCTGGTGCAGAGGCAGGAAGCGCCTTCCTTACTGGTCCTGGCCTGAACATCCCGCTCTCCGGAACAGGCTCCACCACCGGCCAACTCTCGATTTCGCCCGGGTCGCTGAATTTTGGCAATGTGAATGTCGGTTCGAGCACCACTCAACCCTCGAGCATGACTGCCAGTGGCGGCAGCGTTACCATTTCGTCGGCAACCAGCAGTAATTCTCAATTCTCGCTTTCCGGAATCTCATTGCCCCTGACGATTAACGCTGGACAAAGCGTATCGTTTGACGTGGTCTTTGCTCCCACGAAGAGTGGTGCGGATTCAAGCACACTGACGTTTACCAGCACCGCATCCAACCAGACGAATGAGTCGCTCAGCGGCACCGGCGTCACTCCTCAATACAGCGTGAATCTCTCGTGGAATTCAAGCAACTCACCGGTCTCGGGATATAACGTATATCGCGGCACGGCCCCCGGCGTTTATTCGAAGGTTAATTCAACGCTCGACCCAGTGACCGCTTACACAGACGGTACTGTCGCTTCCGGCGTCACGTACTATTACGCCGCGACCTCAGTCAACTCCAGCGGACAAGAAAGTAGTTATTCATCTCCAGTCCAGGTTGCGGTCCCGTAGGGACAGAAGGCACCAGCCTTTCAAAAGTCTCATCAGTGCGGCATTCGTCACACTGATGAGACTGGTCCGCAAGAAATCGACCTGAATCTGCATGAGAGCGCGCTTTATTTGTGAGCTCCGGCCGGGTTTTGCAAACTTTCGAACGCCTGCATCTCCTGCTTGGCTTCCGCTGCTTTGCCCTGTTTACGATAAATACCAGCTAACCCAAAGTGTGCTTGCGCCGCCAGGGATGTTTGCTTCTCGATGGAGAGTAGTTTTGTCCATGCCTTTTCTGCCGCGGATGGATCGCCGTCGAGCGAAGCAGCTTTCCCCAGTGAATAGAGAGTTTCGGGCATGTCAGGCATCAACCGGTCAGCACGCGTGAGTTCCGCCCGCGCCTCACGTACTTTGCCTTGTTCCAACAATGCTTGGCCCAGGCGATAAGCGGCCTCGGCATTTCCCGGTTGCAATTTTGCCTGGATACGAAATTGTTCCTCCGCCTTGGGCCATTGAAAGGCTCCCGCGTAGACCTCACCCAGCGCGAGGTGTGCCTCGGGTAATCCCGGTCGCAATTTCAAGGCCTCACGATACTCCTTCTCCGCATCGGGCATGCGGCGCAACACAAAGTAATTCTCGGCCATGGCTTGATGCGCGCGGGCGGAATCGGGATAGCTCGCCAGCAGCGTGTCGATGGATTGTTTTGCGAGTAGGCCGCTGGCGCGCCCAAGATAATAGAGCACATCCGGGTCGTTCGGGTGCGCGGCTAGGGCAGCTCGCAGATTCGTGACGGCCTCCGCTAATTGTCCTGCCTGCATCTGAGCGATTCCCAACGTCGTTTTATCTGGCAAAAGCGCGAGATGAGGAATGGCCTCACTGGCATATCCCTGCGAAAGCAACGAGTACCCCAGCAACTGGTGCGCCGGCAGCGAATCCGGGCTCATTTCCAACGCATGCTTGAGCGGGGCAATTGCCGCACCATAATCGGCGTTTTCCATGTAAGCCTGGCCGAGACGGATAAAGCCATCGACCAGGCTCGGTTCAAGTTTTGTGGCTTGATCGAATTCCTTGATGGCGACTTCAAAACGTCGATCTTTCTCGGCGGCAAGACCTGCTTGCATGTGTTCGGCAGCCTGGGGAGACGCAGCTTGCCATGCCAGATAAAGAATAAAGAGCGCGCGGATCAAGGCTTCTCCGGTTCACGCACTTCGAGAAACTGGTCGGCGTGAACCTCATTCAAAACTTGATGAATCCCCGAAGGCCACGAGATTTCAACTTTCGCTTTTTCAGCCGTACCCAGCCCGAAATGGAGTCGCTTATCATTTGCCGAAAGATAGCTGCCGGCGGAAGTCGCGAATCGGGTTTGTCCATTCACCTGTACGCGAGCCCCGAAGCCATCACGATTGCTGCGAGTTCCACGCAGGGTAATGACAAGCCAGTGAGCCTTCCCTCCCCGATTGAGAAGCACTTGCGGATGTCCGCCGAGAGTGGTCATCACCACGTCCTGCCAACCATCATTATTCAGATCGCCAAAAGCCGCGCCGCGTGCGGCCCATGGCATAGTGTCTCCGGAATCGACTTTCTCGAACCGGCCTTCGTGATTCATGGCGAGGAGCGGCGGTTCAAGGTAGTGGAGAGATGGATCGATCTGCTCAACATTGTCTAATACATGACCTTGTGCCACAAATAAGTCTTTCCAACCATCGTTGTCGAAATCTTCCAATCCAACTCCCCATCCCGAACTTCCGCTCGAGAGCAAACCCAGTCCCGTTTCGAGGCTCCGATAACTGAACGATCCAGCGCCATCGTTGTGATAGACGCCGTAAATCTCCCGCGGCAACTCGGTCACAATCACGTCGGGCCGTCCGTCGTTATCGTAGTCCTGAAAAACTACGCCCATCCCCGAAAGCCTGCGCCCGTCCTGAGAAAGGGCAGCGCCCGCTTCCAACCCAACTTCACTAAACGTTCCGTCGCCGTTATTGTGAAAAAGATACTGCTGCATGCCGTCATTCGCGACGAAGACGTCAGTAAATCCGTCGCCGTCGTAGTCAGCGAAGGCTACCCCTAACCCCCGGCCCTTTTTCGCGGCGATGCCGGAACTCTTGCTCACGTCGGTGAAGGTGCCGTCGCCGTTGTTGTGATAAAGAATGCTCGTCGTTGCGGGAAACTCTTCCGGCGGACAGTAAGTATGATAATTCCCGCCGCAGATCTTGCTGTGCTTGGTATCCCACTCCATGTAGCGAGTAACGAAAAGATCGAGTTTGCCGTCGTTATCGTAATCGAAAAAGCCGGCCGAGACCGACCAGCCTCCCGCCGCAACCCCAGCTTTTGCCGTTACATCGGTAAAAGTGCCGTCACCGTTGTTGTGATAGAGAATATTTTTTCCATAGTTGGTGACGTAGAGATCGGGATATCCGTCATTGTCGTAGTCGCCGACCGCCACCCCCATCCCATAATTCCCATCTCCCGCCTTCGATAATCCAGCTTGCTCAGTTACGTCGGTGAAGCTCCCATCTTTATTTTGGCGATAAAGACGATTCCAGTAGCGCGGATCGTGGCGGGAGAAATTCTCTGGAATTCCCATAGGGCTTGAAACGTGCCCACCGTTAACGAAGAAGATGTCCAGTCGGCCATCGTTGTTGTAATCCAGAAGGCCGACTCCTCCCGGCATAGTTTCGATCAGATATTTTTGAGGAGTGGGAGAGTTCTGCAGGATGAAGTTTAAACCGTGCGGCGAGACGACATCAAAGACCGGATGGGTGGCACTGGCGCCCAGCAACAATAGCATCAACAGAAATGATGGGCGAAACAGAGAGCCTGACAACTTCAGATCCTTGAGGGACCGGTCAGATCCGGCCCATGCGCGCTTGATACGGCGCGAGAGTCATTTCGGGTCGATTCGCGTTCCATAAGCTTCGGCGGAATCAATATGGTTTTTGGCCGCATCGGACGCTTGGAAGCGATCCGTGCCATCAACAGTTCTGCCGCCTCGGAGCCGATCCGGCACGTTCCCTGATCGACGGAAGTCAGTGGCACCGCCAAGGCATCGCCATAATGTACGTTGCCCGCACCGACAAACGCAATGTCATGCGGCAAACGCAATCCCGCTTCCAGGGAAGCCTTCATCGCACCGATCGCCACGGGATCATTGAAGCAGAAGATTCCGTCCGGAAGTGGCTGCAGTTTTAGCATTTTTCGCATCCCTTCGTACCCAGTCCGATCACCGTGTCCTCCCTCAACAATGTAATTCCGGTCTGCGCGCAGTCCGGCTTCCCTCAGTGCTGACTGATAGCCGTGCAAGCGGTCAGCAGCAATGCCGATGTCAGGACCGCGTAAGTGGCCAATGCGCCTCCGGCCGCACGCGATCAGGTGTTCGGTAGCCATTTTGCCGATGGCACGATTATCGACTCCCACAAAGCAGGCCCTCAACCCGCGAATCGGACGATCAATCAGGACATAGGGAGTTTTTCTTTCCTGCACTCGCTTAAACATATCAAGCCGGCGAGGAGATTGCGCGGATGCAATGATGAGGCCATCCACTTGCCTGGCGAGCAGGGAATCGACTTCGCTGGCTTCCAGTTCGGGAGCTTCCTCGAACGACGCGATAACAACATGGTAGCCGTGAGGACGCACAGTATTTGCCACTGCGCGCGCAATGTCGGCAAAAAACGGGTGCGCGAACTCCGGCAGAAGCAAGCCAATGGTGTAAGTGCGCCGCGTTACCAGGCTGCGGGCCACCCAGTTCATCTGATAGTTCAATTTCTTGGCGTGCCGCAACACTCTTTTGCGGGTGGCTTCGCTGATCCGTCCTTGATTCCGAAGCACCTTCGAAACGGTTACGACAGACACGTTCAGATCTTTAGCGATGTCCATCATCGTAACCGGCATGAGCGCGAGCATACGCCGAGGGTTAACGATTATTCAAATGGAAACGATGCATTTTCTGCTTGACAACGGTTGCCGTACTGATGAAAAATCCCGCCACTGAAGTTTCTGGGATTTGGGGATTCCTGCATCGGAAAGAGACTATCTATGCCAAGCCGCATACTGTGGAGCCTCGTTGTCTCGCTCGGTTTGATCCTGTCCACTACCGTCTCCCTCTTTGGCCAAAGCACTTATGGTTCAGTCGTCGGGTCAGTCACTGATAGTTCCGGTGCATCCGTCACGGACGCAGCAGTCACCCTGACTAACCTGGGGACGTCAGAAAAGAGAACACAGCAAAGCGGCGCCGACGGACTTTTCACCTTTATCAACTTGTTCCCCGGCCAGTACCGGATCGACGTCGAAAAAGCGGGATTCAAGCATTTTGCACGTACCGACGTTACCGTCCAGGTGCAGCAAAGCACCCATGTGGATTCCGTGCTTCAGGTCGGCGAAGTCAGCCAGGTGGTCGAGGTAACGTCTCAGACCCCGCTGCTGCAGACTGAATCCGCGTCGTTGGGTCAAGTGGTCGATCAACGCAAAGCCGACGAACTGCCTTTGAACGGCCGCAACATCTTCAACCTCATCACGGTTTCTCCCGCTGCAGTCGCGCAGGGCGGAGCGGGCGGATCGCCAGTCGGCGAGAACCCCTTCAGTTGGGGCAACTACCAGATCGGTGGTTCCTTCGCCAATCAGGGTGCAGAGTACCTCGATGGTCAGCCCCTGAACATCGGCTACATCAATTTGCCAATCATCATTCCCACACAGGACTCCGTCGGCGAATTCAAAGTCCAGTACAACAACCTTGGCGCCGAGTGGGGCAAGTTTGCGGGTGGCGTTGTAAACCTCAGCACGAAGTCCGGAACCAACGCCTGGCATGGATCGGCGTACGAGTACTTTCGCAACAAAGTGCTAAACGCCAACGAATACTTCAACAAGCAAACCGAACTCGTGGCTGGCAAACCGAATGAGGCGCCGCCCTGGGAGCAGAATCAATATGGCTTCCAGCTCGGTGGCCCAGTAATCAAGAATAAGACTTTCTTCTATACCAGTTGGGAGCAATACCGCCAGCGGACCTCGATCCCCTTCACAACCACTGTTCCTGCTGCGGGCATGCTAACGGGAAACTTCGGTTCGGTGTGCACGGCGGCAGGAGGCACTTTCAACGCCGCCGGTATATGCAGCGCGCCAGCGGGGCAGATCTACGACCCATATACGGCGAATCCGACTACAGGCGTCCGAACGCCATACCCAAATAACATCATTCCGCCCGCGGAGTTCAGCAAGGCAGATGGAATCCTGGGAGCCTTGTATTATCCCGCTCCAAACCTTCCTGGCATTGTGAATAATTACTCGACAGCCTACCCGGGCGGCGGTAACACGAATGAATTTGTGGCTCGCGGCGATCAGAACATTGGAGCCAACACGCGTCTGTTTGGCAGGTTCGCGTACTACGGCTTGCTGGATCTGCCGCAGAATCCCCTCGGAACTGGTCTGTGCGAAGACCGTTGCTCCGAGAGTTATCACAGCAAGTTACTTGCTTTTGACGTCAATCATAGTTTTACGCCCACGACAATTCTCGACGTAAATATTGCTGGAAGCCGATTCGTGTATTTGCGAGCGCCCATACTTTCGGGCTACGACTTGACTGCGCTGGGTTGGCCAGCGAGCTACAATTCGCCACCAGACTCGATTCGAACTCCTCCCACCCCCGAATTTCCGACGCCGAATGACGTGGGCCACTCGCAAGGTAACAGCGCCATCGGCGATCACAATACGCAATATAACTTGACGCCCGCGCTTACCATGATTCGCGGCAAACACACGATTCAGGTGGGTGGTCAATGGGAGATCGGGCTGGACAACTATTACCAGACCAACATTGCCAGTGGTGCCTTCGGCTTCCAGGGCAACTGGACGTCATCGAGTCCCTCTGCTACCGACGGCTCCGGATCTCCCTATGCTGACTTTCTTCTGGGGCTGGCCCTGAATCAGGGCACTTTCGCCGGGAACCAAAACGAAGGTGTGGCCCAGAATCCCGCTCAGACAAAGGGCAAGCAGACTTACCGTGCCCTGTACTTTAACGATACCTGGCACGTCACCCCGAAGTTTACTGCGAATCTCGGGCTTCGTTATGAATTGCCTGGAACCTGGTCGGAGGCCTACAACCGGTTGTCCTACTGGAATCCGAATGCCGTGAACGGCACAGTCACAGGCTGTTCAGGCGTTGCTGGATCTCCCTGCCCCGGCGACGCAGCGTACGTCGGTACCGGGCCAAATTCCAGCGACAACAACCTGCCTCTGGACAAGAAAGAGTTCTCACCTCGAATTGGATTCGCCTATTCCCCCGATCAGAAGACAGTCGTACGGGCGGGCTTTGGGGTGTTCTTCATTCCCAACTACGTTTCGTTTGCAACCAATCCCGACAACGACGTGGTAAACCTTGCCTCTACTACGTTCACTGCCACGACGAATAGTTACATAAGCCCCATCTCGACGCTCGACGGAAGCAATTGCACGCAGGCAGGTACCAGCTTTGCTACGTTTACCTGCACTCAGGCCGGGCCCTTCACCGCGGGAGGGATTCTGCCACCACCCGGGCGCAACGCGACGCCAAGCCTTTCGAACTTCGTGGCGGCGAACGGAAGCCCCGGCTTAGATCCTTATCTGAACCCGAAGTACGGTTACCTCGAGCAATATAACTTCGACATCGAGCGCACTTTGCCCGGCGGGTTCTTTGCAGATGTCGCCTACGCGGGCTCGCATGGAGTACATCTGCAACAGTACCAAACCAATATCGATCAAATTCCCGATTCTTTCGTCGCGCAAGCGGCGGCGCAGGCAGCTACCGGTGCGACGCCAACCATCGCGACCTTGATCCCGAACCCCATGGCCGGAACGAGCCCGAACGCCACCATCGGGGCTGCGACCATCCACGCCGGACAGTTCGACCGGCCCTATCCTGAGTACAATGGTCTCAACATTAACGGCTACGGCTGCTGCGGCAGCAACTACAACTCGCTCCAGGCAACCGTGACGCGCCGGTTCCAGGGCGGCGGAACTTTGCTTGTGGCCTATACCAACGCGAAGCTGATGAGCAATACAGATACGCTCACCAGTTGGTTGGAGAGCGACGCATTCGGCACGGGAGGCGTCGGGTCGGTTCAGGACTGGAACAACCTCAAAGGAGAGCGGTCACTTTCTTCGCAGGATATTTCACAGAGGCTGGTCATCAGCTATGTTTTGGACCTACCTTTTGGCCGCGGAAAAAAGTATGCCAACAGCTTTACCGGACTCGCCAACGGAGCAATCTCCGGATGGGGAGTCGACGGTATCACTACTTTCCAAAAAGGCTTCCCGCTTAAAATCAGCTACGCTGGTAGCACCGCTTTGGAGAATGCTGGCTTGGGCGTTGCCAACGTACGTCCCGACGTTATTCCCGGCTGCAGCAAACAGGGCAGCAGACAAATCAGCGACAACGTCTCGGTCAATCCGGAACTGTATTTCAACACCTCTTGCTTCGCGGCTCCGCCTCAATGGGGCTTCGGCGATGAGGCCCGGGTCGATCCCACATTGCGCGGCCCCGGTATTAATAACTTCGATTTCGCCGTGTTCAAGAAAACGATGGTCACGGAGCGCGTCGGTGTTGAGTTCCGGACGGAATTTTTCAACATCTTTAACCATCCGTACTTTGCTCCGCCCGCGACGGGTTACGACGGGACGCCGACGGCGAACGGATTCGGTCAGGTAACTTCAACGGTCGCGGCGGGCGTCGCCTCCCCGGAGCGCCTCATCCAGTTCGCTGCCAAGGTTGTGTTCTGAGAGCCATCCGCTGGACTCCGGACCGGATTTCTCGGTCCGGAGTTTCTTTTCTTGCGTCCCCAATCGTCTTGTCGCCCAGCGCCAGTATCCACGATCTCGATCAGATCACGATTCTCTGCCAGACACTTCGTCCATTCCGGCTATGAAGCTCCTTCATTCGATCGACTATTCCGACGCGGAACAGGCGGTAAACTTAATCGTAGAAAAAGCCACACAAGCTAAGAAGGCTGCTGCGGTGGCCGTGGCCGATTGCCACGGCGATCTCATTTGTTTCGTGCGCATGGACGGTGCTCCGATTTCTTCCATTCAGATCGCCATGAATAAAGCCTGGACCGCAGCCCGCGAGCGCAAGCCCACGAAAGAAATCGGCGATAAGGTCAAGCACCCGGAGAAAGCCCACGATATCGCCTATTATGGCGATCCCCGATACGTTGGCTGGGGCGGCGGTGTTCCGGTGTGGAAGAATGGCGAGGTAATTGGCGCAGTAGCTGTCAGCGGGTTATCCTCGAGCGAAGATATCGAACTGGCGAAGTTAGGTGCTGACCTGATTTCCGGCTCTTGAATGGGCAGCATGTGCGCGTCGTCAGAAGGGTACCGAATATTCGTTCGGTACACATGCAAACCGGAGGTTAGGATCATGCGCTTATCAAGGTTGCGCAAGACACAAGCGTTTCTTTCATTCCTTGTATTCATAATTCCTGCAGTAGCTCAGTCAGCCCCGAAATCCCAAGCTGCGATCGAAAGCCGAGTCGATTCGCTTCTCAAGCAACTGACGCTAGAGGAAAAGGTTGACCTCATCGGCGGCGTCGATGACTTCTACATTCGCGCCATCCCGAAAATCGGTCTGCCTCGACTCAAGATGGCGGACGGTCCAGTGGGGGTCCGCAATTATGGTCCCTCGACGGTTTTCGGCGGGATCGGACTTGCAGCAACGTGGGATCCCTCTCTCGCCGAGCAAATCGGCAAGGTCATCGGCGAAGACGCGCGCGCCCGCGGCGTTCACTTCATGCTCGGACCCGGCGTAAACATTTACCGCGCGCCCATGAATGGCAGAAATTTCGAATACTTCGGCGAAGATCCATTTCTCGCGTCGCGCACCGCCGTCGCCTACATCAAGGGTATGCAGGGCGAGGGTGTGAGCGCCACGATTAAGCATTACATGGGGAACAACTCCGAATTTGACCGCCACAACAGCGACTCCATCATCGACGAGCGCACCATGCGGGAAATCTACATGCCGGTATTCGAAGCGGCGGTGAAGGAAGCTCACGTGGGCGCGATTATGGATTCCTACAATCTGACCAACGGCCTCCACATGACGCAGAATGGGTATCTCAATAATGATGTCGTCAAGAAAGACTGGGGATTTACTGGCATCATCATGTCAGATTGGGATTCGACCTACGATGGCGTCGCCGCCGCGAATGGCGGCCTCGATCTCGAGATGCCGTCGGGTAAGTTCATGAACCGCGCGATGCTTCTTCCTGCAATCAAGGCAGGCAAGGTAAGCGAGACCACCATCGACGACAAAGTTCGGCGCATTCTTCGCACCGCAATTCAATTCGGCTGGCTCGAACGCGATCAGACCGACACCTCGATTCCCCGGATGAATCCCGAGGGCGATAAAGTCACGCTCGCGGCAGCGTCGGCAAGCGTGGTTCTTCTCAAAAACGACGGCAACCTCCTCCCGCTGGACAAATCAAAAATTCACTCGATTGCCGTGATTGGACCGGATGCCTATCCCGCCATCCCTGATGGCGGAGGCAGCGCGGAAGCCAAGCCATTTTCGCCAGTTAGTTATCTCCAAGGTATCGCAAACTATTTCGGAAGCAACGCAACGGTTTACTACGATTCCGGCATACCAACCTTCGATGAAATCGCGAAGCATACGGAATTCACGACCCAGGCGAAGGCGGGTCAACCTGGCCTTAAGACCGAGTTCTTCGCCAACAAGAGTCTGAGCGGCACACCTTTCGCGACTCGTATCGATAAGCATGTGAACTTCGAACCTGCTCGCGGAGACGCCGGCGCCGCCGGCGATGTATCGGTACGCTGGTCTGGTTACTTCACACCTGCGGCTGCGGGAAAGTATCTCGTGTTTGTTCAAGGGCCGGGAGAAAACGGCGGTTACCGACTCTACATCGACAAGAAACTCGTCTTTGATAATTGGACGCAGTGGTATGCATTTGTGAGTGCGACGTCCATGAATCTTACCGCTGCTCCCCACGAAATCGAAATGGACTATTACGCCAAGGGCGGGTGGGGCAAGACTTTCGCCAACCTAGGCATCACGCAGCCTGAAAAATTAATTACTCCGGAAGCAAAGGCACTTGCCTCGAAAGCCGACGCCGTTGTGCTCGCGGTGGGCTTCGATGCGGCTGACGAAGGCGAAAGTAGCGATCGCGAGTTTCAACTGCCTCCTGGCCAGGACGAACTGGTTCGTGAAATTACCGCAGCAAACAAGAATACGGTTGTGGTTTTGACCTCTGGCGGCGGCATTGATATGGCGGAATGGATTGACCAGACTCCCGCTTTGCTGCAGACGTGGTATTCGGGACAGGAAGGCGGCACGGCGCTAGCCAGGCTATTGTTTGGCGATGTCAATCCCTCGGGGAGGTTACCGATCTCGATCGAGCGCCGCTGGCAAGACAATGCCGTTTACAAGAACTATTACCCGAAGCCGGGAGAGAAGAAAGTTGAGTACAAAGAAGGCATATTCGTTGGCTATCGCCACTTCGACAAATCGGGAATCAAGCCGCTGTTCCCCTTCGGTTACGGCTTGTCTTACACAAGCTTCGCGTATAAAGATCTGAAAGTTTCGCGGAACTCAACTTCAGACGATCAAGTCGTCGTGGAATTTGATGTGACCAATACCGGATCGCGAACTGGAGCCGACGTCGCGCAAGTATATGTTGGCAATGGGCACGCTCCAGTCCCAACGCCTGTCAAAGAGTTGAAAGGCTTCACCAAGGTTGACCTCAATCCCGGCGAGAGCAAGCACGTCCAGATCGTGCTCGACCGCCGTGCATTTTGCTATTACGACGTCAAAGATCACAAATGGGCTCTCGCACCCGGCGACTTCGACGTATTCGTCGCGCGCTCCGCGGCTGAGATTGAACTCACAGGAAAAGTCGCCCTTCAGTAAGATCAAGTGACAGAGAACATGGTACGAGTGGGTCTCATCGGGTTTGGACTGGCGGGGCAAGCGTTTCACGCACCGGTGATTCGAGCCGTTCCGGGCATGCAGTTGGCCTGCATACTCGAACGCAGCGGAATGAAGGCGCACGAAAAGTATCCCGATCTCCGCGTCGTGCGAACTGTCGACGAGCTTCTTGAAGATGCTAGCATCCAGCTGTGTGTAATCGCGACCCCGAATGATTCGCATTTCGCGCTAGCGCGGGCGTGTCTGCAAAACGGACGCCACGTTGTGGTCGACAAGCCATTCGCTCCCACGCTGGCCGAATCTCAAGAGTTGGTGCGTCATGCTGCCGAACGTGGACTTCTCATCACTGTGTACCAGGACCGCCGTTGGGATGGCGATTTCAAAACGGTGAGGAAGATTGTCGATTCTGGCGCGCTGGGGAAAATCGTCGAATACGAATGCCGCTACGACCGCTTTCGCCCGCAGCCGAAAGCGAATGCATGGCGCGAGCGCGCCAACCAGCCTGCTGCCGGCGTTTTATTTGATCTGGGGCCGCATGTCATCGATCAGGTATTGGTTTTGTTCGGCAAGCCCAAAACCGTTACCGCCTCGGCGTTCTGCCAGCGAGAAACCTCGCAAGTGGATGATGCCTTCGATGTCTGCTTCGAATATCCCGGCCTTCGAGCGATGCTGCGCGCACGAATTATCGCCTTCGCTCCGGGTCCGCATTTCTTGATTCACGGCACTAACGGAACCTTTGTGAAATACGGCATGGATCCGCAAGAGGCGAGGCTGCGCGCGGAAGACTTTTCGAAACAGCTTGACTGGGGCCCAAGTTGGGGCGAAGAACCGGAAGAACTCTGGGGAACTCTGAGCCTGGTTGGCAAGCCCAGCGAAAAAATAAAGACCGAACGCGGCGATTATCGCGAGTTCTACGCGAACGTGCGTGACGCAATCGAGAAAAAGGCCGCGCTCGCAGTCACTCCTGAGCAAGCCCTGTGCACCATGCGTGGCGTTCAGCTCTCGCACAAAAGCAGCCGTGAGCGGCGCACCATAGGCTGGGACGAAACAGTGGAGTAGACGGTGTTGCTGGCGTGCGCGCCGAATGAATGCGTGGTGCCGGGAGGGGGAGTCGAACCCCCAAGGTACTAAGTACCGGCGGATTTTGAGTCCGCTGCGTCTGCCAGTTCCGCCATCCCGGCTTTCGAAAATTATCTTAGACTAGGCACTGCCAGAAAGCCAATTGTGCTGCCGGTTCGCTTGCTCAAGTCTTGATCATTCATCGCTGGCTATAGCGTCGTGACGGAAGCAGCTCACGACGTGGTCATTCACCATGCCCACCGCCTGCATAAATGCATAGCAGATGGTTGACCCCACGAAGGTGAAATCCTTTTTTCTGAGAGCTTTACTCATGGCATCGGATTCGGCAGTGCTCGCGGGAACCTCGCTCCCCTTCTTGCGCATATTAGTGCGTGGCTTCCCCCCGACGAATTGCCAGATGTACCTGTCGAAGCTTCCCACTTCCTCCTGCACCCGAAGCAGTGCCCGCGCGTTCCGCACCGCCCCAGCAACTTTCAAGCGATTCCTTACGATGCCGGGATTCTTCAGCAACCGCTCGATTTTCCTCCGATCGTAACGAGCTATGCGTTCAGCATCAAATCCGTCGAATGCGCTGCGATAGTTTTCGCGCTTATTGAGAATCGTCTCCCAACTCAAGCCAGCTTGCGCACCTTCCAGGACCAGAAACTCGAAAAGCTTCGTGTCGTCATGTACAGGGACTCCCCATTCTTCGTCGTGGTAGCGGATCATCAACTCGCTTTGCGCCCAGCGGCAGCGAATGACCTGGCTTTGAGGAGTAGGCTTGCGTCTCATCGAGACAGAATACTAGAAGACCTGGGTCGGAGGCTTGGTGATTGCACCCTGCGAAGCGGAAGATACCAGCGCGGCATATTTTGCAAACACTCCGGTACGATAGCGTGGTTGCAGCGGCTTCCACTCTTTCATCCGTTCGCGCAGAATTTCGTCGCTGAGTTCAACTTCAAGCAAGCGCTCGCTAACGTCGAAGCGAATCATGTCGCCATCGCGCACCGCAGCAATCGGCCCGCCTAACGCTGCTTCCGGCGAGATGTGTCCGGCCATCAGCCCGTGAGTTGCGCCGCTGAATCGCCCATCGGTGAGCAGCGCGACTGAAGATCCCAATCCTTCCCCCACAATTGCTCCGGTGACGCTCAGCATTTCCCGCATGCCCGGTCCTCCTTTGGGTCCCTCATTGCGGATCACAACAACGTCACCGGATGCGATTTTCTTGCCGGTTACAGCCGCCATTGCGTCCTCTTCCGATTCAAAAACCCGCGCTGGTCCGCGATGCTGCAATCGTTCGTGCCCGCTGATCTTTGCCACGCAGCCCTCGGGTGCGATATTGCCTTTGAGAATCACCAAACCGCCAGTTTTCTTCAGCGGCTTTTCCAGCGGAGCAATTACTTCCTGATGTGCAACCTCGGCGGCGTTCTGAGCCTCTTCTTGAAGCGTGTGCCCGGTTACGGTTTTAGCCTCTGCATGCAAATGCTTGCCTCGCAGCAATCGATTGGCCAGCAAACGCACTCCCCCAGCACGGTGCATATCAGCGGCAACGAATCTTCCGGAGGGCTTCAGATCGGCAAGCAGAGGAGTGCGCTCGCTCACCATTTGAAAATCGTCGATCTCCAAGCCGACATCTGATTCACGTGCGATTGCCAGCAGGTGCAGCACTGCATTCGTCGATCCTCCGGTCGCGGCCACCGATGCAATCGCGTTTTCAAATGCATCACGCGTCAAAATATCGCGTGGGCGGATTCCTTTCCGCAGGGCATTCATCACAACATCGCCGCAATCGAAAGCGACCTGATCTTTCTGAGCATCCATTGCCGGCACGCTGTTAAAGCCCATCGGAGACAGCCCGATCATCTCCATTACAGTCGACATCGTATTCGCGGTGTATTGCCCGCCGCAGGCGCCAGCGCCCGGGCAGGCAACATCTTCAAGATCGTGGAGTTCTTGATCAGTAATCGTTCCAGCAGCATTCGCGCCGACCGCTTCAAACACATCCTGAATCGTCACGTCTTTGCCGCGATAACTACCGGCAGCAATCGTGCCACCGTAGAGTACGAGGCCCGGCAGATCCATCCGCGCCAGCGCCATTGCGGCCGCCGGAATCGTTTTATCGCATCCCACCACACACACGAGGGCGTCAAACATCTGACCGCGGCAAACCAGTTCAATCGAATCGGCAATCACTTCACGGCTTACCAGTGAAGCCCGCATGCCTTCCGTGCCCATGGTTTCGCCGTCGGAGATTGCGATGGTATTGAATTCCATAGGCGTACCACCCGCCGCGCGAATCCCTTCTTTCACCCTGGCCGAAAGCCGGCGCAGGTGAAAGTTGCAGGGCATGGTTTCGATCCATGTATTGGCCACGCCGATCAGCGGCTTGCGCAAGTCGTCATCGGTGAAACCAATGGCCTTGAACATGGAGCGCGCTGCCGCGCGCTCGCGCCCGTCCGTAATACCACGGCTGCGATGCTTAAGATCCATAAGTGGTGAGAACCATCCGAAAGATTAGAACAAAGATTAGAACAACGAAAAGAAGATTAGCAGAGGTCATTGCGCGAAAAACGGGGAACCCGTTATGGACATGCCAGGAGGCTGCATTCCAACAGCAGGTTCCCCAATCGCATGACGCTTACCCAGGAAGCGTTCACGCTGCTGACATTTGGTTCACAACTCCAAGGCCAACTCGACCGAAGTCCCTAGGCCAAAGCCGCTCGCGCTGACTGCTGTGCCGCCGTTTCCGACGCCGGAGGGTGCGGCGCCCAGGCCGCTTCCTCGTGCACACGCGCCGCCGTGGAGCGAACTTCCGTCACATCCACAATCCCATGCCACTCCCGATAGAGTTGGCTGATTTGCTTGTGCGATACGTCCAGCAGCATCGTGACGATGTGATTCTGTCCAGCGTACTCTGCATGCACGGTGGTCAAATCGAGCCCTCGGCGCGAGACCGCGTTGAGAATCCGCATCAGTGTGCCTTGGGCGTTGCGATAGCGAATGTAAAAGACTTGCATGGTCGTTCCCCTCAAGAAACTTTGTAATTTTGTAATCGGCTAATTTTGTAATTCCAACCGGCCGCTCAAAAACGTTTTCCAATTTGCCCAATTACAAATTGGTAGTTCACTCATCCTCAAACACCATCTCCGATAACGCTGCCCCTGCCGGCACCATCGGATATACATTTGCCTCGGGATGGCAATCGAACACCAGCAACTCCGGCTCCGGCGAACGCAGGAAACTTTCGATCAGATCGCCAGTTTCAGCGGACACCGGAAACTCCGCCATGGCAGCCTCGTTTAGCCGCCATCCGCGAATCTTGTAAGCCTTGGCGATCTCCACAAAATCCGGATTGTCGCTCAAGTCAGTCTCGGCATAATTGCGCTGGTAAAAAAGCTGCTGCCACTGCCGCACCATCCCCAGATACTTGTTATCGACGATCACCATCTTGATCGGCAGACCGAGGCGGTGAACCGTAGCGAGTTCCTGAATGTTCATCTGGAACCCACCATCGCCAGACACGCAAAGCACACAGGTCTGCGGCTTCGCCAGCTGTGCACCAACCGCTGCCGGTAGAGCGAAGCCCATCGCTCCCAGACCCCCCGATGTGATAAAACCGCGCGGAGAAGATGAACGATATCTCTGCGCCGCCCACATCTGATGCTGTCCAACATCGGCGATGACAACGTTATCTTCGGGCAAACGCGAGAAAAGTTCGTCGAGAAAACGCACCGTCGATTGCGCCAAGCCGCGGGGATCGGGCTCGGCTCGCTCAGGTGAACATGCAATCGCGCGCCATGCACTCCAATCAGGCAGCGAATGCCGATGTAACTCCGAATGAAATGCCGGAATTGTATCCGCTAAAGTTCCGATTACCGCCACTTGACACGCCCGCACGCGATCCAGCTGCGCGGGATCGATTTCGAAGTGAACAATCTTGGCATGCGGCGCAAACCGCGTCGGATCGCCGGTAACGCGATCATCCAGCCGCGCGCCAAAAACCAGCAATAAATCCGTTTCGTGCAAAGCCGTGTTCGCTGCCCGCGTCCCATGCATGCCGACCATGCCCAGGTAATAAGAGGATTGCGGAGGCACCGCCCCCAGCCCATGCACGGTCGAGAAAGTAGGAATATTCAAATGATCGAGCAGCGCTCTTAACTCAGAAATCGCTCCCGACAACTTCGCTCCGGCTCCAACCAAAGCCACGGGCCGGGCCGAGCCTTGCAGCATGGCCACGATCGTATCGCTGAACGCGCCGTCCGCGTGCGCTTCCGAAGGCCGCGCATGCGGCTTAAACTTGGCCGGTCCGGAAAATTCATTCTTGGCTTTCAAGATGTCAGTAGGGATATCAATCACCACCGGCCCCGGACGTCCGCTCCGAGCCCAATAAAACCCCTCGGCAATCACCTCGGGAATCTCATCGATGGTCCGCACCAACCGGCTCCACTTTGTCAACGACAAAGTCACGCCGAAAACGTCGGTCTCCTGGAACGCATCGGTCCCAATCATCGCGGTGCGCACCTGGCCCGTGATGCAGACCAGTGGTACCGAATCCATCTTCGCGTCAGCGATGCCGGTCACCAGGTTCGTCGCTCCCGGACCGCTCGTGGCCATCGCCACGCCAACTTTGCCGGTCACGCGCGCATAACCTTCCGCCGCAAACACGGCGCCCTGCTCGTGACGCGTGAGCACGTGCCGTACACCGCTTCCATCTAATGCGTCGTATAAAGGCATGATCGCGCCGCCAGGATAGCCAAACACCAGGTCGACTCCCTCCGCCCGCATGCACCGCAAAACGATTTCAGATCCCTTAATCATTTTTGTCGTTTGTCATCCTAGGCGAAGTCGAAGAGATCCCTGCTGCTACTGCAGTGCTAAGCATTCACCGCCTGCTTCATTTCTGTCTTCTGAGCACCATTGACGTCAGCGGGTTTCTTCGCTTCACGCCGCGGCAGCCAACTCATCATCCCGCGCAGCTGTGCCCCAACCTGCTCAATCGGATGCAATTGCTCCTGGTGCCTCAAGTCCGTGAAGTGATAACCGCCGTCCTTGTTCTCTTTAATCCACTCGCGCGCAAACGTTCCATCCTGGATGTCGGCCAAAATCTTCTTCATCGCCGCCCGCGTTTCATCGCCGACGACTTTCTCGCCCCGGGTCAGATCCCCGTACTCGGCTGTATTCGAAATCGAATGCCGCATCCGCGCCAGGCCGCCTTCATAGATCAGATCCACAATCAGCTTCATCTCGTGCAGGCACTCAAAATAAGCAATCTCGGGCGCGTAACCGGCCTCGACCAAAGTCTCGAACCCTTTCTTGATGAGCGACGTCAATCCTCCGCACAGCACCGCCTGCTCGCCAAACAAGTCGCTTTCGGTTTCTTCTTTAAACGTGGTCTGCAGCACACCCGCCCGCGTCGACCCAATCCCGTGCGCATAGGCCAGCGCATATTCGTGCGCCCGCCCGCTGGCATCCTGGCTCACCGCAATCAGAGATGGCACACCGCGCCCTTCCGCATAAACCCTCCGTAGCAGGTGCCCGGGAGATTTCGGGGCAATCATCACCACGTCCACGTCGCTCGGCGGCAGGATCGTCTTGAAATGAATGCTGAAGCCATGCGAGAAGCCGAGAATCTTTCCGGGATGCAGATACGGCTGAATGTACTGCGCATAAACCGCAGCCTGCGTCTCATCGGGCGTAAGCACATGAATCCAATCCGCGCGCTTGGCCGCCTCATCCGGAGCGACCACCACCATGCCATCCGCCCGCGCCTGCGCCGCGCTCGGCCGCGTCGGCTCCAGGCCCACAATCACCTTCGCCCCACTGTCGCGCAAATTCTGCGCCTGCGCATGTCCCTGGCTGCCATAGCCCAGGATGGCGATTGTCTTGCCCTTCAGGACATCTGGATTAGCATCATGTTCATAGAAAATCGTAGCCATTCGGGGAAGTCTCCTTAATTTGGCACTGTGGGCTGGGCTCTCGCCTGCCGCTTTTGAAGCTGATTTGACGCCCACTCTCCAGAACCGACCGGTCGGTCGGTTCTGGGTATGCTATAAGACGCTCC
>Ga0070731_10001712_pt1 | contig 22154 bp, 17 predicted proteins | sample Coa_R1_2_FD_66448 | JGI IMG/M metagenome (GOLD analysis project Ga0070731, IMG submission 66448) | Surface soil microbial communities from Centralia Pennsylvania, which are recovering from an underground coalmine fire - Coalmine... | ecosystem: Environmental > Terrestrial > Soil > Unclassified ... | reverse complement strand
CACCGGGATGCGGGACATCCCCCCGGTTCAGGGGGATACCTACAGCGTCGCCTTGGGCATCAACGACGTGGGCGTGGTGACTGGCGTCTCAATCGACTCAACTTTTACAAACCTTCACGCCTTCGTGGTCACGAAGGGAGTGCCGACTGACCTGAACACTCTGATTTCCGCCCACTCTCCCCTGCAGCTACAGACCGCCTGCAGTATAAATTCGCGTGGGGAAATCACGGGCCTGGCCGTAGAGAAGAGCACCGGCCAGTATCGCGGTTATCTGGCAATTCCTGTGACTGGCGCGAACTTTGGGCGTTAGATCCCGCATCGGAAAATCAGAAGCAGACAGTGCCGCTCTGCTGGTTCCCGATCAGCAGAGCGGCTTCGCTGGAAATTGAGCAACGTATTTTGAGTACAGCGCGTTGTATAGGAGCTTGCGCCCGGATGGCTGGAAGATGATCGATTTGGTACTTTCGGAGTATTTCTTGTTGTTGATTAGACCGCTGAGCAGCGCCGCTCCGATAGCGGAGGCGGAACTGAGTCTGAAGGCATGAACAGGTCGTCCGAGAATATCCGCAAGGAGTTGGGACTGCTGCGGGACTTCGGCCATCCAGCCTGCGAGGCGCACGGAGGATAAAGGCGCTTCCAGTTCAAAAACCTCCAGACAACGTCGAATCTCGAAACACATGCCTTCAAGAAGCGCGCGCGCAATCTGGGCGCCGTCATGGGACAGGGTCAGTCCACTGATCGTTCCTCTGAGGCTTGGGTTCCACAGAATACCCTGTTCGCCTCCGGCGAGAAAGGGAGCGAACAGAAGCCCATCCGCGCCGGGAGCCGCGTCATACGCCAGTTCCCAGACAGACTTCTTGCGAGTCCTCCCGAGCACACCCGTTGCCCACTCCCGTGCCAAGCCGCTGGCCAGCAGGTCTGCCTCGCGCCCATAGGCACCCTCCAGAGCGAGGGGAGTCACCAGAAATCTATTCCGTTGGTCCCAGCGCGGCTGCGCATCGCGTTTTAAAATCACGGTACTTGACCCGGTGAGAAGCGTGGCTGTATGTGAGGGCACTGAGCCTCGATTAAGGGCGTGGGCGCCAGCAACAGAATCGGCGCATCCCAGCACTACTGGTGTCGACGGCTTGCAGCCCACTAGTTGGCTTCCTCGCCTGCTCAGCGGTGCCATGAATGAGGAACTCTCGATGCCGGGCAATTGTTCGACCAGGATGCCCCAGAAATTGCACAGCTTCGGATCCCACGCCTTCACACGCAGGTTGTACAAACCGTATCCAGAGGCGGTCGATGGATCGGTGGCCGCCAAACCCGTCAAAGCGTGGAAGAGAAAATCTTTCGCGGAAAGAATAAGGTTTGCTTTCCGCGATTTCGATCGAAAGTGAAATTGAAACATGGGCGCCAGGTAACGGCCGTCAATACGCACCCCAGTTTTCATGTAGATCTCACGGCGTTGGCGGTCATCGACTCTATCGCTCACCCACTGATCGGTCCGGCTGTCCTGCCACGTAATAGCGCGGGCGATCGGCTTGTCTTTACCCATCACCACCAGTGTGGGCATTTGTCCGGTGAGCGCCACCGCTTCAATCACGGCTTTCTTTCCCAGATACGACCTGATCTTTTTTGCCGAGACCGACAAAGCTTTGAGCCAGCGGTGGGGGTCCTGTTCGGCCTGACCCTCAGCGGTCGATATGGTGGCGTATGTCGCGCGTGCAGTAGTGATGACCCGGCCGTCACGAGAAATGGCGACAAGCTTGAGGGCTGAAGTCCCCAAGTCGATCCCGAGCACGCAAGAACTTTGTTCCGCCACTCCTGTTCTCACCTCTTGCTTATGTTTGATTGCGCTGCCCACGACCGGCGCCACGAAACATCACCGCATGCGACGCTTTACTTCAGGCAATGCGTCGTCCACCGCCTGCAGCGTCCGTTCCACATCTGTGTCGTCATGGGCAAACGACACAAACAGATTCTCGAATGCATCTGGGTGAAAAAGCACGCCGCGCTTCATCATCTCTGCCCACCAGGTGCGGAACTGATCTTTGCGTGCGTGATGAACGGCGTCGCGGTAGTTGCGGATCGGCGAATCGGTGAACCACACCTGAAACAGCGGCCCGATCCCGACCACCCGGGTCTGCAATCCTGCCGAGTTCATGCGATCGCGAATGCCGAGCATGAGTCGTTCGCTGCGGGAGAACAGATCCTCATAAATTCCGGGCGTCATCAGAAAGTCGAGGGTGGCGTTCGCGGCGCTCACGGCGATGCCATTGCCGCTGTAGGTTCCGGCCATCGACACGGTTCCATCGGCAACCAGCTGCATAATTTCCTTCTTGCCTCCAACCGCCGCGACCGGAAACCCGCCTCCAAAGCCTTTGGCCATCACGGTGAGGTCTGGCGTAACGCCGTAATACTGCTGTGCTCCTCCCAGTGCCACGCGGAATCCGGTGATGACCTCATCGAAGATCAACACGATTCCCAGTTCACGGGTCAGGCTTCGCATCAATTCCAAATAACCAGGCTCGGGCAGGATACAGCCTGTGTTGCACATGATCGGTTCGGTGAGCACGGCGGCGATCTCTTCCCCACGCTGGCGAATCGTGCGCTCCAACAATTCGCCGTCGTTCCACGGCAGAATGATCAGCGAGTTCTCCAATCCATCCGGCATGCCGGGACCTTGCGGAACAGGAACGGGTTGCAACGCGGGGCCGGCTTGTTCGAGTGAGGGATGCTTGCTCCAATACACAGCATCGGAGAAGCCGTGATACATGCCTTCAAAGCGGATGATCTTTTTTCGCCGCGTATATGCTCGTGCTAGGCGGAGCGCGTACAGAACCGCTTCCGTGCCGGAATTTGCCAGGTGCATCTGCTCCGCGCTGGGCACGGCGTCAATGATTTTGCGCGCCAGTTCGATTTCGTCCGCTACCGGCAAGGCAAACACTGTGCCTCGTTGCTGGATGAAATCAACGACCGCCTTGGTCACCCGTTCGGGACGATGGCCGAGAAGCATCGGCCCGAGCCCCAGCAGGTAGTCGATGAATTCGTTGCCATCGACGTCGACGATTCGTGATCCTTTCCCGCTCTTCACAAAAAGCGGATAGGGCGACCAACCGGAGCGCGGAGCGCGAGCCGTGCTGTTCACTCCGCTGGCGATCAATTCCTGGGCTCGCGCGAAAAGGCGCGCCGAGCCGGAAGTTTCCTTGAGCCCAGCCAGTTCGTTCTCCACCTTCATAATTCGATCCTTTGCGCAAATCCTCGACAGACGCTTAATCAGAATTTGCCAACTCCTCTCCCCCGCTCAACAGCGGCACCTTGCCAATGTAGTGTATTGCCAATGCGATGGGCAGCCCCACGGCGGCGGCTCCGAGGCCAGCCCACAATACGGTCGGCGAAACCGCTCGAGTCCAGGCCGCCTCCACCACCACGACAACGAGCGAGATTGCTCCCAGTGCCGGCCACAGACCGCCGAGAACAAAATTCCCGACGTTCTTCAGCAGCACACTTCGCGACTGCCAAACCGCGGCGACCGCGGTCAGCGCATAGAAAAGGGATGCGATGATGCCGAGAGCACCCGCAATATTCGAGAGTGCCTCGCGCGTGCCTCCCGCTTCAAAAGCAGTCAGAACGAGAAAGACAAGATTGACGCCGCCCATGAACAACGTAACCGCCCACGGGCTGCCAGTTCTCGGATGGATGATTTTAAAGAAGGCCGGCATCACGCGATCCTCCGCCATCGCGAATCCGAGGCGCGAGGAGGAAACGACTGCGACCTGCAGGCACGCGATCGTCCCCAGCAGCACGACCAGACTCAGCACCAGCGAACTCGGCCCCGGCAGCAAACGATCCGCAATCACCGCGAGTGAATTTCCCGCAGACGCCCGCAGCGCCGTCCTGCTCACGACCCCCTGATACGCGAAGGTGATCAGGCAATAGACGAAAAGCAGAATGACGACGCTGGCGATCGCCGCCCGGCCAGGATTCCTTTCCTTATCCTTGGTTTCCTCGTTGACATAAATCGCCGCATCCCACCCGGAGTACATGAACACGGCGATGAGAGTTCCGGCCAGGAACCCTTTCGCTCCTCCCGCCCCCGATACGCTGAACCAACTGGAATTCACATGCGATGCGGCGCGGCCAGACGCCAGCGCTCTTATCCCGAGAATCGCAAAGAAGAAGAGCACCAAGTACTCAAACATGGCCAAAGCCTTCTGAAAACGCGCCGCGGTCTCGATTCCTGCGAGCAGCAGAAAAGTCACCACCAGATTCCAAAGTGCACCGACTGCGACCACCGCCAGCTTGTTGCTTACCGCGCTCGGAGCGACGAGTTGAAGAGTGTAAGTACCTGCAGGCACGGTCATGCTGGTTGTGCCGAGAGTGTAGTACATCACGATCATCCAACCGGCCACGAATCCCAAATAAGGATGCAGCGCTTTCGAAACCCACGTGTAGGTTGCGCCAGCGCTCTGATCCCAGCGGTTCAATCTCTGGTATCCGAGTGCAATGCCCAGCATGGGGATGAACGCGCACACAATGGGTAACAGGCCCGAATAATTGGTGGCCGCGACCAATGCCGGCAAAGCGACCGCCATCGTCTGAGCCGGCGCGGAGCTTGCCAGTCCCAGAATGATGGCATCGCTTAAGGACAGCGCGTTGGCTTTGAGATGACCCGCTGGCGCCCACTCGGCTTTCGACTGCACATCACCCATTCCCATGCTCCTGACGAAGCCACTTTTTTCTCAACAAATCGAAAATCAGTTACGGTTGCCAGTCTCCATGGGCGATCAGGTATCGATCGAGTTGTGCTTTCTTGAGGATTTCGCCTACGGCTGCGTGATCCAAGTGCGGCCCAATCGGCTGCTCTCTCTGCGCAATGACGTAGGCCAGCACGGCCACGATCGCACCGTCTGTTCTGAAATAAGCAGGATCCACCTTATCCCACCGTGTCGCTGGACTTATGATGAACCGCGTTATAAGCCACGTCGTCGACCCAGAGATCGAATGCCGGAATGCCGTGCAGCATGAAGGGACCTTGGTCGGTGTCGAAGGTAGTTTCCAGCGAGATCTGGTCCGCCCCGTACCCTTTCAGGTAGATCGGGACCAGATTGGCCAGCGCTGCTTTGATGTCCTCGCGACCCTCGACGATCCAACCGCGCGGCTTCCCTGCTCCGTTATCCGTATTGACTACAGCCACGCAGTGATCGAGTTCTGTCGCATGGGCCTTCACGTACGCTCGCGATCCAAGTAATCCCGGCTCCTCTCCAGTCCACAGAGCGAAACGAATGCTTCGTCGCGGCGGATGCGGCAGCGAGGCGATGGCGCGCGCCGCTTCAAGAACCATGATGGCGCCCGTGCCGTCGTCTTGCGCGCCGGTTGCGAGGTCCCAGGAATCGAGGTGGGCGCCGACCACGATCCACTCATCCGGCATGTCGCTTCCGTGGATCTCCGCGATCACGCTGCTGGAAGAAACCGGACCCGAAATCTGATTCACATAAGAAAACCCGATGGCGACGGGACCTTTCGCCACAAGCCGACGGATGAGGACAGCATCTTCCATACCGATTTCGGCGATGGGCATAGGCAAAACTTCCCCCTTGCCGTTGTCGATGTCGAGCCAATCGCCCAGCACGTTGTTGGGCACCGCGTCGGGAAGCACGAGAGCCTGCGCTCCCAGAGCTTTGAAAATCGAATAAGACGCAATCAGCGTCGGATAGACCCTGTTGAACCCATCCGCGAAAACATGCTCGGTGTCGAAGAGAACGATGCGACCCTTGATGGCAGCGGCATTGGCCCGCAGAGCCGCTTCCGAGATATCGGAGACGACGACCACTTCGCCCTTCACTCCGCCGCGCGGCGTGGAAGGAGTCCAACTGACGGACTCCAGGTGCAACTTGCGTTGGACTGGAGCATACAGATAGCTCTCCGCCCAGCCGCGCTGCCAGCCGTTGGGGACAGTAATCGGCTCGAGCTTGACGTCTTGAATGCCCGCCGCGCGAAATTGCACCGCTGCCCATTCGGCCGCATGATCGTGGGCCGCGGTCCCGGTAAGCCGTGCGCCGAACCGGTCGCAGAGTTCCTCGAGTTTCTCCATGGAGGGGCCTGCAAGAACACTCGCTGCCACCTGCTGCGCCTCTCGCTGCAGTGGAGTTTCAGTCTGTGCGTTCGCACCATGAACGCCGAGCACGATCAAGAGCAATGGAATTCGGTTCCATTTCATCTTCATCAAGGGACTCCCAAACCGCGAACGTCAACTCCGGACTGGACCATAACCGCAGCGAACGGCTCCCTCATGCCTTCCAATGTTCCTGCCGAACGGTCAGTGATTCCAATCTTTTTCTGCGGACGCTGTACCCGAGGCCCGGCGTCTCGGGCACGCATATGGTTCCGTCCGGCCCAACCTCCACTTCAGGCTCGATGATGTCTTCATCCCAATAGCGCTGGCTGGCGGAGACATCTCCCGGCAGCACGAATCCGGGTAGAGCTGACATGGCAATGTTGTGGGCGCGCCCCACTCCCGATTCCAGCATTCCCCCACACCACACTGGAATCGAGTGCTGCATGCAGATGGCGTGCACCCGCCTGGCGCTCGTATGTCCTCCCACGCGCCCCAGTTTGATATTGATAATCCGGCAGGCTCCCAGCCGGATCGCGGCTTCAGCATGGAAGGAATTGTGAATGCACTCGTCGAGGCAGACTGCGGTCCGTAGCTGGGCCTGCAGCAGGGAATGTTGATAGATATCGTCCCAGGCCAGCGGTTGTTCAATCATCAGGAGTTGATACTCATCAAGCGCTTTGAGTCGATCCAGGTCTGCGAGGCGGTATGCCGAGTTGGCATCGACCGACAACGTAATTTCCGGGTACCGCTTCCGAACCGCATCCACAACGTTGAGATCTTTGCCGGGCTTAATCTTGAGCTTGATTCTCTGATATCCCGCGCGCAACTCGCGCTCGATTTTCTCCAACAGAGTTGAGGTCGACGGCTGGATGCCAATCGACACCCCGCTAGGAATCTCCGGTCGCGTTCCGCCCAGCAACTTCGCTAACGGCACACCGTTTTGCTGCGCTTCGATGTCCCAGAGTGCGTTCTCGACGCCTGCCTTTGCCATCTCATGTCCGCGGATCGCATCCAGCAGGGCCCCGACCTGGGCGGCCGTCGCCACGCGTTTTCCGAGGACAGATGGCACGATGAAATCTCGAGTGATGTGCCACGCGGTATCCGTGGTTTCGGAGTTGTAGAAAGGATCTTCGGCCGCGGTGATCTCTCCCCAGCCGTGGAGTCCATCCACACCTACTTCGACCAGCAGGACCCGTCGCTCCCAGGTAACTTCCGTGCTGGTTTCGAAGGGAGCTTTCAGGCGCATCCTCAGCTCTCGCAGCGTGATATGTTCGATTCGCATATTGTCGATCAACTCAAAGCAGACCACGCGGTTCTTACTCAACCAGATCAGAAAATATCAATCCTCGTACCAGCGGAATCCTCGTCGTTGCTCTTGCGCCGCTTCGCGAGCTAGGGCCAGCGCATATTTGCGGCGATAATTGGCGCACGCCACCAGCACTACATCGAGCAACGCCATTGGCCCGACGTAGGAGTCTCCGAAATGGCAAGTCTCAACAGACGCAATCAGGTTCTCGTGCGCGAAGCGAGCGATGGGGGAGACGAAGGTATCGGTAATTCCGACGCAGTACGCCCCCTTTGCCTTGGCCTGCCTCATCCCCTCGACCGTCTGCCGCAAAGCTCGATGAAAGCTGATCGCGACCACCAGGTCCCTCTTACCGGTGGTGCGAACCAGGTGGACGACACGGCCGGGGCTCGTGGCTGAGAACACCGGCAAGCCCAGGATTACGAGATGATGTTCGAGATAGAAAACCAACGCCGCCGCCAGATCGCCCCCGAGCAAAATAATGCGTCGCGCGGACCACATGCGTTGGACGAGTCTCGCCAGTTGCTTCGTATCCAGCGTGTTGCGGAAACTGGTGAAGTTCTTCTGGTCCTGGTCGAGCGAGTCCCGGACGTGCGCCGGAATGTCAGAATTCCGGGCGCTGCTTGCCAGCATCGAATCGAGAGAAGTGGCATTGGCGATCGCCAGTTCGTGCAGGTAGCGGCGAAATTCCGGGTAGCCCGAAAAACCCATTCCGCGAATGGCACGCAACGTCGTGGCGGTGTCCGTCCGCAGCCTCTCCGCCATCGCCCGGATACTCAGAAACAGGAAGCTGCGCGGATCTTCCAGCACGGGCCGGATCAACTCCCGTCGCTTAAGAGATAGGCGCTCGATCCGTTCGTGCCAGCCCGGAGTCACTGCCCGCCGATTTGTCGCGACCTTGGCCACAAAGATCGTAAGGATCAAACAGCGACAGGGACAATGTCAAGCGATTGTCACATCTGTGACATTTGAAAATCCGTTTTTCTCGTGCCGTTTTTGCAATGCTTGGAGCGATATTTAGTCCTTGACAGCCTCGGCAACACTTCACTATAAGGCGGGGATGCTTTTCTAGTGTTACATGCGTAACCAACTAGCGCTCCCTCAGGCGAGGATGGCATGATAGGAAACAAGCGGTCCATCGGGTCGATCATTCTGGCTCTTTTGTTTGGGGCGGCACTAAGCTGGGCACAAACTTCCACCACATCCTTGCGCGGAACGGTTGTCGATCCCAAAGAGGCTGTAGTTCCGGGTGCGGAAGTCACACTCGGGAATTCAGCCACTGGCTTTTCGCGTACAACCAGAACCGACGATCGCGGGTTCTATCAGTTCCTCGAGATCCCCCCGGCGAACTACACGCTCACCATCAGGTCGGCCGGGTTCGGCACGTTGCGTGTGGAGAACGTTCGTCTGCTGGTCAACACGCCCGCCACTCTCAATGAGACCTTGCAGGTTCAAGCCGTCGCGGAGAAAGTGGAAGTGATGAGCCAGGCCCCGCTGGTCAATACCGAGGATGCCACCATGGGCCATGCCTTCACCGCAGACCAGATGACTACGCTTCCAATGGAAGGCCGCGACCCGGTATCCATTCTCAGCCTCCAACCCGGCGTGCTGTATACGGGCAATAGTTCGTCGATTAATCCGGACGCCGACAGCCGCAGCGGCGCGGTAAGTGGGGCGCGCAGCGATCAGACGGATATCACTGTCGATGGCCTGGACGACAACGATCCGATTCTCGGATATGCCTTCCAGGGAGCATTGCGGTCCACGCTGGACTCGTTGGAAGAATTTCGCGTCACGACGACCAACTCCAATGCGGAAGCCGGACGATCGTCGGGCGCGCAGGTGTCACTGGTGACCAAGAGCGGCACCAATAAATTTCACGGCTCGCTTTACGAGTACAACCGCTCTCGCATCGGCGAAGCGAATGACTGGTTCAATGAACGTTCGGAACTGCAAGGCGGAGAACCCAACGTGCCTCCGCACTTGGTACGCAACACGTTCGGAGGATCGATCGGCGGACCGATCATCAAGAACAAATTCTTTTTCTTCGCGACTTATGAAGGGCAGCGTACGCACGAAGCTGCTGTCGTGACCAGATTTGTTCCGACCGCGAGTTTCCGCGCGGGCAACCTGACTTATCAATGTGACAATCTGGGCACGAATACGACCTGCCCTGCGAGTGGTCTATTCACACTCGGTCCCGCGGACCTGGCCAATCTCGATCCAAATTGTTTTGCCCTGGGAAATTGCCCGCAACAAGCCGGGGTGGATCCTGCCGCTCTCACTGTCTTCAACAACTACCCGCTCCCGAACAATCCAACCGTGGGGGACGGCTACAACATTTCGGGATACACGTTCGCCGATCCCACGCCGGCCAAGCTCGACACCTATATCGTGAAGCTCGATTACAACCTGACCTCGAACGGAAATCATCGTTTGTTCCTGCGCGGAAATCTGCAGAACGATCACGTCACGACATTGGGTGCGCAATTTCCTGCACAGCCTCCAAGCCAGATTTCCACCAACAATGGAAAAGGGATAGCAGCGGGATATACCGCGGTCATCAACAACTCCCTGATCAACAATTTCCGCTACGGCTACATCCGCGAAGGGCTGGGGCAGGCGGGACTGCAGACTCAGGGTTACATCAGCTTTTACGCTGGCGGTATTTCCAATCCTGTCGGCGAGACTCCGACAGCCAACGTGCAGGTACCGTTGCACAATTTTGTGGACGACATGACCTGGACGAAAGGCAAGCATTCTATTCAATTCGGCACCAACCTGCGGATCATCAATAACTTTCGTCAATCCAACGGACAGTCGTTTATCAACGGCTCGTCGAATCCGACCTGGCTGGCCGCAGGAGGGATTTCGGGAACCGGAACGAGTTTCGATCCTGGCGCGCCCCAATTTACCGAAGCGCCTAACAACCTGGGATTTCCGGAGGTTCTGGGCTCGACCTCCAATCCCAACAGTCAAGCTTCATTTACCGCGTCTTACGACCTCGCGGCCACTGCGATCTCCGGAATGGTGCCGGAGGTGACGGCTAATTACCAGGAAACCAAGAATTTCAACTTACTCCCGCCGGGTTCCATGGTGGCCCGCCATTTCCGCGCGCACGAAGCCGAGTGGTACGCACAGGATGCGTGGCGAGTAAAACCAAATTTCACGCTGACCTTCGGAGCACGCTATAGCCTGCTTCAACCGCCCTACGAAACCACGGGCACTCAAGTCGCCCCCACGCCCGGCATCCATCAGTGGTTTCGCAACCGCTACATGGGAATGGCACAAGGGCAAAGCATCCAGCCGGTGTTCGACTACGTGCTGTCGGGCCAGGCCAACGGGAAACCGCCAATCTGGAACTGGGATTACAAAGACATTGCGCCGCGCTTTGCCTTCGCATGGTCGCCGAATTTCGCCAAAGACACCTGGTTGGGAAAAATGTTTGGCGAATCCGGGAAGAGTTCCCTTCGCGGTGGCTATGGCATGTACTACGATCACTTTGGCGAAGGCGTGCTGAACAGCTTCGACCGCATGGGATCATTCGGCTTGACCTCGGTTCTTGGAGATCCTGCCGGACTCGTAACTCCGGACCAATCGCCGCGTTTTACCTCTCTCTACGATGTCCCGGCCACCTACAACGGATGCGGCACGCCTCCGTGCCTACTGCAGCCGCCGGCACCCATGGGTGGTTTTCCTTATCAGCCGCCGACCGATCCGAACGCGGGCGGAGCGGCCATCAGTTGGGGATTGGATGATGGCCTGAAGACTCCGTATTCGCACGTGGTGGATTTTTCCTACACTCGCGAGCTTAAGGGGGGATTTGTTCTGGAGACTTCCTACGTGGGCCGCTTCGGGCATCGCTTGCTGCAGCAGTTGGACGTGGCACAACCGATGAATCTGAAGGACACGCAATCGGGCATGGACCTCTACACGGCGACGAAGCAGATTGCGATTGCGACGCAGGCCGGCGTGCCGGTACAGAACATCGGAACCATCCCTTATTTTGAGAACCTCTTTCCGCAGACGGCAGGAGCAGCCGCGTTGACCGCCCTGCAGAATAACTCCACTGCCTGCGCTCCGGGCGTATCGCCCGCGAATCCAACCGCGACTCAGAACATGTACCAGCTGTTCAGTTGCAACAACGGAGTCGACATGACAACGATGCTGATCCAGCCCGACTGGTATTGCATTCCGGCGTGCCCGACGGTCAACGGTGTCAACGCGCCCTTCCAGTTCTGGACGCCGCAGTTTTCCTCTCTGTATGTGTGGAGTTCGATCGGCAACTCGAGCTATAACGCGTTGCAGGCGAGCTTGCGACGCAAGATGGCCGGAGGTTTGCAGTTTGACTTGAACTATACGTACTCCAAATCGATCGACTTAGGTTCGGACGCGGAGCGAGTAAATCAGTACGAAGGCGGTTCGGGCGTGGCCGGCGGCGGTTTTGCCAGCTACATCATGAACACATGGACGCCGCGGCAGAACCGCGCCGTATCCGATTTTGATGCGACCCACCAATTTAATGCGAACGGGATGTATCAGTTGCCGGTAGGGAAAGCAAAGCGTTTCGCAACGCATGGCCTGCTCGATGCGGTATTCGGCAATTGGGAACTCACCGGCATTTTCCGTCTTACCAGTGGTTTCCCCACCACGGTGAACGACGGAAACTACTGGCCAACCAACTGGGAGAACACGGCCAACGCCATTCTGGTTGGTCCAAAACCGAAAAGTGGAACGTTCTTGGTGAACGGCAGTCCGAATATATTCAAGGACCCGAATTCCGCGATTGGTCAGTTCCGCTACGCCTATCCCGGCGAGGGAGGAGAACGGAATTCGATCCGCGGAGCCGGTTCCTTCGGAATCGATATGGGCTTGGGGAAAGTCTGGAACGTTACCGAATCGTCGGCGCTGCGGTTCAGTTGGGAGACCTTCAACATCACCAACTCAGTGCGCTTCGATGCGGCGGCCCTGGAGCCCATCGCGGGAAGCAACGCTTCGGGAAACCTGAGCCTGTCGAACAGTTCGAGCTTCGGCTTCTACACCTCTACGCTGACCACTCCGCGCGTGATGCAATTCGCGCTGCGTTACAGTTTCTAGAGAAACGGAAATGATGAGACGCGTTGCGCTCACAATGCTTGTGCTGTGTTTGCTCGCTACCGCCAATTCTTTCGCACAACAGGAACTCACCGACAAAGTAGATCGCGTCTTCGCCGACTGGAACACCACAAGTTCGCCGGGATGTGCCGTCGCCGTTGTGAAGGACGGCCACATCGTGTACGAGCACGGCTACGGCATGGCCAACCTCGAACTCGGCATCGCGATCACTCCGCAATCGGTGTTTGATATCGGCTCGGTCTCGAAACAGATCACCGCCATGGCTGTGCTCCTGCTCGCAGAAGAGCACAAGCTGTCGCTTGACGACGATGTTCGAAAATATCTTCCCGAAATCCCCGACTACGGGTCGACCATCACGATTCGCCACATGCTGCACCACACCAGTGGACTGCGCAACTATGACGATTTATTCGATCTGGAAGGAATTCCGGAAGCTGATCTCACCACCGATCGCGACGCCATGGATCTGATCGTGCGGCAGAAAGGAGTGAACTTCAAGCCAGGCGAAGAATTTCTCTACAGCGATACGAATTATTTTCTGATGTCGCAAATTGTGAAGCGGGTTACCGGGCAAACGCTGCGCCAGTTTGCCCAGGATCGAATCTTCGGTCCGCTGGGCATGACCAGCACGCACTTTCACGATGACCACACCATGATCGTGCCACGCCGCGCCACAGGCTACGCGCCCCACAAGGGCGGCGGCTTCGAAATGGATATGAGCAACTTCGAGCAACTCGGCGATGGCTCGGTCATGACCACAGTCGAGGACCTTGCCAAGTGGGATCAGAATTTCGAACATCCCACAGTCGGTGGCGTTGACGCCATTCGGCAGCTGACTACGCCGGGAACTCTGAACAACGGACAGCCGATTCCCTACGCGCTAGGCCTGTTCCTCGATCATTATCGCGGGCTCAACTGGATTCATCACAGTGGCGAGTGGGTGGGATACCGGGCGGCGCTGAGCCGCTTTCCCGATCAGCATTTTTCCACGCTCGTTACGTGTAACAGTATCGGCAGCATGAGCCCGATGACCATGGCCCAACGGGTCGCTGACATTTATCTGGCGGGCGAGTTTGAGCGCGCGGAAAGTGCGTCTTCGGCGCGCCCTGCTTCGACTGCGCCGGACGCGTCCCTTAAGCAATATGTGGGAACGTATTGGAGCGAAAAAAATGGCGCATTGCGAAAATTTGTGCTGCAAGACGAGAAACTGATCATGGTCTCCCCTGGAATGACGTACGATCTGCTTCCCCTGGGCGGCGGCCAATTCGAAGCCCTTGAGGCGGACATCGAACACAGAGATAAATACATTTTCCACACCGCGAAGGAAGGTAGTTTCCACTTGGAAGCCGTGGAAGGCGGCGTCCCCGTGTCTTATGCAGCGGTCAAAGGGACAGCACTAGACCCCACGCACGTCGCCGAGTACGCCGGCTCGTATTCGAACGACGAACTGCGTGCCACATGGACTCTTGTCGTGCAAAACGGCAAACTCATCCGCCAGCAATGGATGACTGAGGATGAGGAGGTAGAGCCCGCTTTCCCGGATGGATTCATTGGCGACATCAGTGAAGGCCAGTTCCTGATGCACTTCAACCGCGACAGCAGCGGCCGTGTCACGAGTTTTGACGTGGCCACAGACATGGTCCGGCCTATGCGCTTCTCTAAAGTCGATGTCCACGCTCAAAAATAATACGAGTTCGCCCGACTGAAAACGGAGATCAACGCCGCCCTAACCCTCGCTTTGAAATCACGAGGAATCGTCGACCGATCAATGTTGCGCAACACAGGGCACACTCAGGGCCAAGCTCATGACAGCCAACAGAACGGCGGGGAGATTGCGGTTAACCATTGTTCCCTTAAACTTTTCTTTCTCGATTCAGCTATCTCGAAAATAACTCCTGCACAGCTCGGTAGGCTTGATCTATAGCTTGATCAGTGTAGGCGGCTGCCGCGGCATCCGAATTCGCGATGGTAATGCTTCCGAAACGTCGGCGAGCGATGTCGCATGGCCGCTTGCCTTCCGGCCAATCGGGATCCCATAGCGGGTCGTATTCGTACGCATACCCGTGCGGCCAGCGATTGACCATGATGGCTTCAATGTCATGCGCGGGATCAAAGCCGCCGCTGCCTACCACACGGGCAAGTTGGTCGCGGATGTTGCGCTCGAAAGTCTCAAACGAAGTAGCCAGAAGGTCGTAGTGACCGGCCCGCTGCTGCTCCCTCGCAGAAAGGCCCGGCTGGCAGGGAGTACGCAGCATATGGACCAGAACCGGTTCATCGGGAGATTGGGAGGTACTGACGGGCAAAGACGCCGAATGGGCTGTCCAGTGCGGGATGGCGCACGGCGCGCTCGCAATGACAACACCGGGAGACACGAGCATGGCCACTCTCTCCGAGGTCGAGGCCGTAATGCGGGGTGGCTCTGCACGCATTACGCGTTGAGCATGGTCTTTTCAACGGGGCCTCGTCTGGAACGCCCTCAACTAGTCTAATTCGATTAAGCCGGATGTCTAAAAGGAGGTGCTCCGCCGGACTAGGAGATGGACCCGAGACCAATGTGATACTGTTAACAATTGTGTTGACACTCGAACAAACGAGTCCGTAACCTGTCGCTGCATTGAGGAGAATGAGCGCGAATGAGTACATTGAAACCGAGGCTGCTCTTTCAGAGACGAATTATGGCAAACAGATCGGTCCTTGCATTGGCAATTATCAGCTTCTGCCAGTTTTCAAATTGCGTCACGTCAACTGCATTGGACAAGCAGAGCGGTGACGATGGCCACCGATGGCTGAACGAGCATTTATTAGGTGACACGTCGCAGCCGCCGTTTTCGTTCGCATACGACCGACAAGGATCAAGCGCGCTCCTGAAAGCTTGGCCGAAAAGGACCGAGACCCGGCAACTCGATGACGGGCGCACTGAACACATTGTGCAGTGGGCCGATCCAAAGACGGGCCTGCAGGTCCGCGTAAAAGCGCTCGAGTTCGCAGACTCTCCTGTGGTGGAGTGGACGGTTTATTTCAAGAACAACGGCAAGGCCGATGCGCCAATACTCGAATACGTTCAAGCGCTGGACATTTCATTTTCGGTAGCAGGCGAAGGCATTCCTACAGTGCTTTACTCTAAGGGATGCGGCGTGATGGACACCTATGCGCTGCAGAAAAAATCTCTTAATCAGCTCGAGTCTTTTCAAATTTCGAGTGAAAGTGGCGGTAAGACGGTCGAGACAATCCCGTTCTTCGACATTCAGACGGCTGGGCATGGTCTGATCGGCGCATTGGGATGGCCAGGGACATGGAGCATCAACTTTTCCCGTCCAACTGAAGAGGCGATTGCGGTCTCCGCTGGGATGGGAGCGACACATCTATCTTTGCACTCCGGTGAGGAGATTCGAACTCCAGAAGTCCTGCTGCTACCTTGGGACGGAGACGATGTGGATGCTCACAATGTTCTCCGGCGGCACATCTTGAGATATCACACCCCCCAATATGACGGGAAGCCAGTCGTTCTGCCGGTTTCCTTTACCGTATGGGGCGGGATGAAGACATCCACAAGTCTCCGCCTCATCGATCAGATCACGCGGGAAAGAATTGGATTTGAGAATTTCTGGATGGATGCAGGTTGGTATGGCACGGACCGACCGGTGGAGGAGTTTCAAGTATTCGGACGGGAAGATTGGTTCTTGCATGCCGGAAATTGGCGAGTGAATCGAGTTCCCCATCCCGACGGGGGCCTAAGGCCGATCAGCGACGCCGCCCACGCGAAGGGAATGAAATTCTTACTGTGGTTTGAACCCGAGCGGGCTGTCGTCGGAACGCCGCTAACGATTGAGCATCCCGACTGGTTTATCGGAGAAGTTGTAACCCACTTTGAAGGAAGCACCGAGCGCCCGTTGGTGAAGTTTCGGATGTTTGATTTCGGCAATCCCACAGCCCGCCAGTACATGATCGATTCGATTTCGGACCTTATCGATCAGCAAGGCATCGACATCTACCGCCAAGACTGCAATTTTGCACTCGCTCCGTTCTGGGCGCAGGCGGATTCGGGCGACCGACAGGGGATCACCCAAATTCGTTACGCGGAAGGTTTGCTGGAGTTTTGGGACGGGCTGCGGCGAAAGCATCCGAACCTCGTCCTCGATATTGTTCAGCGCGGAGATCTGGAAACGATTTCGCGAGCCGTGGACCTAAGCCGGGCCGACTATCCGGTGTCGCCAGACGCCGACCCCGTGGGAGCCCAGGTAAGTACTGAAGGCCTCGCTTATTGGCGGCCACATTTTGGAACGATCCTCCAGATTCGACCGCGAGATACCTACCATTTCCGCAGTGGGTTCGCTCCCGGTCTCGGTTTTGCTCTTTTCAACGGCGCCGGCTACCCGAACCAAGTTGGTCGATTCATACCCGATGATTTTCCCTTTGACTGGATGCGCAACATGGTCGCTGAGCTTAAGATCGTGCGTCCTTACTACTACGGCGACTACTATCCCTTACTTCCCTGCAGCCAGAACTCGGATTGCAGCACGGATCCGAGCAAGGAGCGCAGCGCGGGGTTTGAATGGGCGGCCTGGCAGTTCAATCGCCCCGAATTAGGGGATGGAATGATTCAGGCATTTCGTCGGGACGAGAACGCGGAAAGCACGAAGAATCTCGTTTTGCGAGGACTTGATCCAGCATCGACGTATGAGGTGACCAATCTCGACACAAAAAGACCTACGAGAAGTTCAGGTAAGGACTTGATGCAATTTGGACTGCCGGTTCAAATCACGACGAAGCGTGGCGCGGCTGTAATCCTCTACAAGAAAATCAGCTAGTCGGCCACAACGTCTTGGTTTTGTTGCCCAAGACCAGCAATACCCAGTTGCATGCGATTCCCGGGACGAAGATAGACGGGTGGTTTCAGGCCGAAGCCGACGCCGGGGGGCGTGCCGGTTGAGATGACGTCGCCAGGTTTCAAGCTCATGAACCGGCTCACATAGCTAATCAGGTAGGCCACTCCGAAAACCATGGTCAGAGTGGATCCATTTTGGTAGCGGTGACCATCCACCTCCAGCCACATCTCCAAACTTTGGGGGTCGGGCACTTCATCGGGAGTAACCAGCCAGGGTCCGATTGGACCGAAAGTATCCGCGCTCTTGCCCTTAACCCATTGGCCAGTGCCCTCCATTTGAAACGCGCGCTCGGAAATATCATTAATTACGCAATATCCCGCGACATGCGAAAGGGCATCTTGTTCTTTGATGTACTTGCCGGGCTTTCCGATAACTACACCGAGTTCCACCTCCCAATCTGTTTTTTTCGATCCGCGTGGGATGACGATATCATCGTCGGGGCCGCAGATCGACGACGTCGCTTTCATGAAGATTACAGGCTCAACCGGCAAAGCCATCCCGGCTTCCTTCGCATGATCCGAATAGTTCAAGCCAATACAAATGAACTTTCCCACACTACCAACACAAGGCCCAAGTCGATGTCGTCCTTGAATTACGGGCAGGAGCGCGAGATTGGTGTTCCGCACTCTACTGATGGACTCGGGGAGCAGGAAGTCCCCGGCGAGGTCCGCAATGACTCCCGACAAATCGTAGATTTTTCCATCCTCACCCAGGATGGCCGGCTTCTCCTGACCCGATGGACCATAGCGCAGGAATTTCATTCTTTCTCCAGGAATCGCTGACACTAGAGGCTAAAACCGCCATCGATGACGTGGATTTGACCCGTGGTATAGCTGGACTCATCCGAAGCTAAATAAACTGCGAGCGCCGCAATTTCTTCTGGACGCCCGATCCGCCCCATCGGCTGCCTTGCCACAAACTCGGATCGAACCTTCTCAACATTGCCTTGCGCAGCGATCCGCTGGTCCAGCGAAGGCGACTGCACTGTCCCAGGGCAGATCGCATTGCAACGAATGCCGCTGCGAATGAAATCGGCAGCGATTGATTTCGTCAGCCCGATGACTGCGGCCTTCGTGGTGCCATAGACAAATCGATTCGGGGCCGCCTTGATGCTGGATGCGGCTGATGACATATTAATAATGTTTCCCTTCCCGGCTTTCAGCATGTCTGGAAGAAATGCCCGGCAGGTCCGGTACATAGATTTAACATTGAGATCGAAAGAGAAGTCCCATTCTTTTTCAGAACAATCGAGAATATTCCCATGATGAACATAGCCGGCGCAGTTGAAGAGAATATCAATGGCTCCGAGTGCTCCAGCACAATCTGTTATTTCTTGCGTTTCGCGGACGTCAACCCGGCGCGTTCGAAGGTTAGGCCGCTCGCGCTGCAGAGCCTCCAGCAACGACTGATTTACGTCGGTCGCCCATACCAGCGCTCCTTCGTCTGCAAATGCAATGGCGGTCGCCCGTCCGATACCTTGACCCGCCGCCGTGACAAAAGCAACCTTTCCCGCAAGTCTCCCGCTCATTTTCTCACCCGACAAGTCCGTCCTTATGTAGTGATTCGCGCGATCGGCTGTGGTAGGCTAGTCGAGTCGCCTACGCATGTCAACACTATTGTTGACATCACTCCGATTGGTGCGGCCGCACACTGCATAAGGAGGACTCAGAATGGTGCGAATCGTGGTTGCGCTCATGTTCTTCAGCCTGCCTGCAAATGCGCAAACGACTTTCGACCTGTCTGCTGATTTTTCTCTTAAGGAGAATCCTCATAAGGTTTGGGAGTACGGCTATTCTGCAACCGACTCTCTCGCTCCGGATCAATTCCGAATCGACGAGCAGTCGGACACATCAGGCATTATCGGTTTCTGGCATCCCGGCGCCAATACTGGACCCGGACCGGGATATTACCCCTACATTGCTTTCAACACCACGAAACAGTCGCAAGCTTGGCCTTCACCCAATGGCTGGGTGGTGCGTGGCGGCGAGGTCGCCATGGAGGCGAGTAATACCGGCCAATACAGTCTTGTCCGCTTCGTCGCGCCCGTGGCGGGTACCTATGAGATCAGCGCTCAGTTCGAAGGCATCCATGTATGGTCTACGACAGACGTGCACGTGCTGCACAACGGCAAGTCCCTCTTTGACGCCGACATCGATGGCTACGGAGGAGACCCGGCATTCCGCAAAGTACAGGGGGCGAGCCCTACAGCGGCGTATACAGGTCAGATCGAAATGAGAGCTAACGACACCGTCACATTTGCCGTTGGGTATGGCAAGAACAAGACGAATTCCGGCGATACGACGGGTCTTTTCGCCCGACTCGTATTGCTCGGGAGCACAGGCGGCAGGAAGTAATATCGGTAATTTCACGTCAGGACTGGGATTGAGAATGCAGTTTGACATCGAGGACTTTGATGCCCTTCGCAACTACCTGGCCACGCGTGGGTACGTAAAGTTGGGCGAAACGGTGTCGTTTGAGAATCTGCGAGGGGGTGTGTCAAACCGTACCGTGAAAGTAGCCTGGGCGAATGGCCGCGCGTGGGTTCTGAAACAAGCGTTGGCAAAATTGCGAGTCAACGAAGCCTGGTTCAGCAGCCCTGAAAGGATTGGAATAGAAGCTAAAGCCCTCCGCTGTCTTAATCGCTTAGCCCCGCCGGGAACTACACCAGCTTTCATCTTTGAGGACATGCCACATCATTTAATGGGGATGGAAGCGATTCCGGAGAAACACGACAACTGGAAAGCCGTCTTGCTGTCGGGCCGGATTATCTCAGAGCATTTTGAGCAATTCGGCCTGCTCCTTGGAACTATCCACAGGCGGTCGTCGGAGTCCGCACCGGAAGTCAGCAAACTGTTCAGCGACACAACCTACTTCAAGACCCTGCGGCTGGAACCCTACTACATTTATGCAGCTCAGAAGACCGCAGAAGCCGTTACCTTTCTCAATACGTTGGCGAAGGAAACGCTGCGTCACAAAGACTGTCTGGTTCACGGCGATTTCAGCCCGAAAAACACGCTGATTTACCAAAACAAACTGATTCTGCTGGATTACGAAGTGGTCCACTTCGGGGATCCGGCTTTCGACGTCGGGTTTGCGTTGACCCACTTTCTCAGCAAGGCACACCACTTATCAGAAGAACGCCTTCGTCTGGCCAGAGCTGCTGAGTTGTTTTGGCGGGTCTATCACGAAGGAATTATTCAGCTGAACTGGGCCAAAGAACTGGAACCACGGGTCGTAGGTCATACGCTTGGGTGCCTGCTCGCGCGAGTGAGTGGAAAATCACCATTAGAATATCTGACTCCCGCGGAGGTAATCCGCCAACGCGACGCGGTCGTGGCACTCATACGAAAAACACCGACCAGCGTTTCCGAGTTGATTGAAGAGTTTATCGGGAAAATTGAAGCCTATGCCTAGAATTAAATTACTCTTCGGCCGTGAGATTCTTGATAGCCGCGGCAGACCGACGGTTCAGGCAACATGCGTCCTCGAAGGAGGAGTTAGCGCTTCAGCTTCTGTGCCTTCAGGGGCGTCTACAGGAACGGCCGAGGCTTCCGAGCTGCGAGATGGGGATTTAAAGCGATATCAAGGCTTGGGTTGTCGTCAGGCCGCAGAGAATATTGGCGGAGAGCTGAGCGACGCACTGGTTGGCCGCACGCTTACAGACCAAGCTGAGTTGGACGGTACGATGACCGCTCTTGACGGAACAGCCACAAAGTGTCGCATCGGTGCCAATGCCATTCTCGCTGTATCTGTCGCCTTCGCGCGAGCCTGCGCAATGGACCGTGGCGTTCCCCTATTCCAATATTTCTCGGAAATGCTGGGCTCGCCCGCGAATGCGCTTCCGAGACTGACGATCAATCTGTTCAGCGGCGGAAAACATGCCGGCCAACAAGTTTCGGTGCAGGACGTCTTAGTCATCCCAATGTCCGCTCGGACCGTCGACGAATCCCTGGTTTCGACATTTGATATTTATCACGCAGCGGCCGGCCTAATTTTAAAGAAATATGGAATGCGTCTTCTCACAGCAGACGAAGGAGGATTAGCTCCGCCATGCCAGTCTGCTGAAGAGATGCTAGGTCTGGCCGTGGAAGCCATTGAACAGGCCGGCTACACACCCGGCAAGGATGTATTTCTAGGGATCGATGTCGCCTCCACACACTTTTACCATGACAATGCGTACCATCTCGACGGAACGGTCCTCGACAGTGCTGAAATGATCCAAACGATTGCGCGGTGGCTGGATCTCTACCCTATCTTGAGCGTAGAAGACGGGCTGGCCGAGGACGACTGGGAGAACTGGCCGAATCTTCGTCGCGCAATCGCCGGCCGGGCGTTGACGTTGGGAGACGATCTTTTATGTACAAACCCCAGCCGCATACGGCGCGGGATCGAAACGAATGCCTGCGACGCTTTGCTCCTGAAAGTCAATCAGATCGGAACGCTAACGGAGGCTCTCCAAGCTTATAAGCAAGCGAGAGCGGCCGGTTGGGCAGTCACGCTGAGTGTCCGAAGCGGAGAAACCGAGGACAACTGGGCGGCCGATTTAGCGGTGGGTTGGCGGGCGGATCAGTTCAAGAATGGATCGATTCGGCAGTCTGAACGCCTGTCAAAGTACAACCGGTTGCTCGAAATCGAAGAAGCGACATCCTTGCCGCTCGCAGCGTGGCCAGGTCACGATTGAAGTACTTGGATGTCAATTGTCGAGGGGTAGAAAGTTTGAAAGCGCGCAGGAGGACGATCCGAA
>Ga0070731_10001711_pt1 | contig 22159 bp, 25 predicted proteins | sample Coa_R1_2_FD_66448 | JGI IMG/M metagenome (GOLD analysis project Ga0070731, IMG submission 66448) | Surface soil microbial communities from Centralia Pennsylvania, which are recovering from an underground coalmine fire - Coalmine... | ecosystem: Environmental > Terrestrial > Soil > Unclassified ... | reverse complement strand
CCTCCGTCACGCCTTGCCGTATTTTCCCCGTGGCAGCGTCCACGTCGTTGTCGTCGACCCCGGGGTCGGAACGGAGCGGCACCCCCTCTGCGTGGAGACCGCCGGCGGCGCGCTCGTCGGGCCCGACAACGGCGTCCTGTCGCTCGCGGCGTCGGTCCTCGAGATCCGCCGGATCGTGCATCTCACCGAGGAGCGGTTCTTTCTCTCGCCGCGGAGCCGGACGTTCCACGGCCGCGACGTCTTCGCGCCGGTTGCCGCCGCGCTGGCGACCGGCACGCCGCCGTCGGCGCTCGGGGAGACGGTTGCGGGGATGGAGCACGTGTCGGTCCCCGCGGTCCGACGCGACGGCGAGCGCTTCTCCGGTTCCGTGATCTACGTCGATCGGTTCGGGAACCTGGTGACGAACGTCGACGCGGACGCGCTCGCGCGCTTCCCCCCGGACGCGGTTCGGGTGCGCATCGCGGACCGCGCGATCGCCGGCGTGCATCCGTCGTACGGCGCGGTCGAGCGCGGCGCGTTGGTCGCGGTCGTGAACAGCTGGGGGCTCCTCGAGATCGCGGCGCGCGACGGCTCGGCCGCAGCGCAGCTCGCGGTCGGCACCGGGACGCCGGTCGTCGTCGAGCGAACTTGACCATGGCCCGACTGGAACCGTGGCCGGCGGGGCCGCCGGCCGAGATGCCCGTCAGGCCGCGACGGATTCCCTGGGTCAACGTGCTCCTGTTCGGCGTCACCGCGATCACGACGACGATCTCCGGTGCGGCGTGGGACGGCGCAGATCCGCTCGCTGATCCGTGGACGATCGTGCGCGGCATCCCGTTCTCGGCGACGCTGCTCGCGATCCTGCTCGTGCACGAGTTCGGACATTATCTGATGTGCGTCCGCCATCGCGTGAGCGCCTCCCTGCCCTACTTCCTGCCCGCGCCGCCCATCATCTTCCCGCTCGGCACGTTCGGCGCCTTCATCCGCATCCGGTCGCGGTTCCCGGACCGGCGGGCCCTGTTCGACATCGGCGCCGCCGGGCCGTGGGCGGGATTCGTCGTCGCGCTGATCGCGACGATCGTCGGCCTTGCGCGCTCGACGGTCGCCCCGACGCCGCCCGAGGCGCACGTCATCGAGCTCGGCGATTCGGTCCTGACGTCGCTGCTCACACGGCTCGTGCTCCACGCCGACCCGGCGACCGTCATCCTCCACCCGATCGCCTTCGCCGGATGGTTCGGCCTCTTCGTCACCTCGATGAACCTGCTGCCGGTCGGTCAGCTGGACGGCGGGCACGTCGTCTACGCCTTCTCGGGACGTGCGACGCGCATCGTCCCGGCGCTGTTGATCGCGTTCCTCGTCTGGCTCGGCATGAAGGGCTGGCCGGGCTGGATCGTCTGGGCGGTCATCATCACGGTGCTCTTCTCGCTCGGCCATCCACCGACCGAGAACGATCCGCGGCCCCTCGACACGGGTCGCGCGCTCGCGAGCGTCGCCACCTTCGTGCTATTCGTGCTCACCTTCGTCGCAGAGCCGTTCCGCATCGTTCCATGAGCGACCGACCGAGCTGGCATCAATATTTCCTCACGATCACGCGCCAGGTGGCGGAGCGCTCGACGTGCAACCGGGCGAAGGTCGGCGCGGTGATCGTGCGCGAGAAGAACATCCTCGCGACCGGCTACAACGGCGCGCCGGCCGGACTACCGCACTGTACCGACGTCGGCTGCCTCGTCTACACGTCGCGCACACCGACGGGCGAGACCGAGGAGAACTGCTTCCGCTGCATCCACGCCGAGATCAACGCCATCGCGCAGGCGGCGCGAAACGGCGCGAGCATCCGCGACGCCGACATCTACATCACGCACACGCCGTGCATTCACTGCCTGAAGGTGCTCATCAACACCGGCATCCGCCGCATCTTCTACGAGCACGAGTACAAGCGGCACACGCTCGACGAGATCCTGCGCTACACCGACGTGCAGCTCGAGCGCGTCTCGCTGTGAGCGGCGGCGGGCGGCCGCTCGCGTCGCCAGTCGAGACGCAGCGCCCAGAGCAGCAGCGCGAGCAGCGCGAGCGCGACCAGCACGTCGAGGGCGCTCAGCGCGCGCGTTCCGCGGCTCACCGCGCGGAAGATAGCGAAGCCCTCTCCGGCGTTCCAGGGACCGGATGCTGACGCACGAGGCGTGGAGCGCCGCGGCCGGTCTCGAGCACGGGTTCCTCGATCGGGCCGACTCGGAGGGGGAACGCTGGGAAGCGATCGTGGCGCGCCTCGCCGCGCCGCTCCCGCTCGCGCTTCCGCGCCAGGTTCACGGCGTTCGCGTCGCGGAGGCCGCCATCGGCGATCGCCCGGAGGCCGACGCGCTCGTCGTCCGGCGATCCGGCCTTCTCGTCGGCGTCGTCACGGCGGACTGCGTGCCAGTCTTGCTCGTCGATCGCGATGCGCGGGGCGCCGCGGCGGTTCATGCCGGCTGGCGCGGCATGGCGGCGGGGGTGCTCGAGGCGGCCCTCGCCGCGCTGTCGTCGGGCAGGGTCGAGGCCGTGATCGGTCCGGCGATCGGCGGCTGCTGCTACGAGGTCGGCGACGAGGTGCGCGCCGCGTTCCAGGCGCGCACGGGAACGCTCACCGCGACGGCCTGGACGACGCACTCGGGACGAGCACACGTCGACCTCCGGACGGCGGCACGGCTCCTCCTCGAGGCGAGCGGCGCGGCGAGCGTACAGACGCTCGGCCCGTGCACGCGCTGCGACGCGCGCTACCACTCCTTCCGTCGCGACGGCGCGCGGACGGGGCGGCAGCTCAGCTTTGTCGGCTGGGCGTAGCGGCGATCAGCTCGGGCGCGGACGGCTCCTCGAAGCGAGCGGGGTCCTCGATGTACGCCCGGAAGAGCTGCGCCATCGCGCCGCCGTGCCAGCCGTCCATGAAGCGGTGGTCGAACGTCACCCCGAGCGTCATCATCGGCCGCGCGACGACGCGTCCCGCCTCGACGACCGGCCGCTCCTGGACCTCCCCCACGAGCACGACGAGCGGCGTCCGGCTGAACGGAACGAGCGGTGCGAACGCTTCGGTCAGGCCGAACATCCCGACGTTCGTCACCATCGCGCTGCCGAACTCGTCCTTCACGATGCCGAGCCGGGTCAGATCGAGGTCGCGGTCGTAGATCAGGTACGAGATGGTCCGCATCATCGGCCCGAGGAGTGGGATCGGGATGCGGTCGAGAAGCGATTTCGTGCGCTCGACCTGCCGGTCACGCCGCTGACGGAGTCGCTCGACCCGCTCCTCCATCTCGCGCGCGATCTGGACAACGGTCTTCTCGTCGGCGCGCGCGATCTTGATACCGGAGAGCTCGCGGCCGCCCTCGATCGCGACCTGGAGGAAGATGTCGACGGTGTCGCGCAGCATGATCCGGCCGCGCGCGACGATGCCGTTCAGGCCGGGGTACTGGCGGAGCGCCAGCGCGACCCCGCGGGCGACGAGGTGGGTGACGGTCGCGCGCGCCCCGCTCTCCTCGCGCAGGCGGTCGAGGTAGGCCAGCGCAGAGCGCATGGGGATGTCGAGCGCCGCGTACACGCTCGGATCGTGGGGCGGCTGCCACGCCTGGGCCGCGACCCGGCGCCAGCCGCGCAACGGCTCGAGGGGCCGGAAGGTGCGCTGCATGCTCGATGTCCGGAGGCGCCGCCATCTAGCGGCAGGAAAATCGCGGTGTCAACGAGGGTCCAGCGATGATTGAGCCTGAACGGGTCGCCTGCTAGCCTCCTTCACGTGGTCCACGGAACTGCGGACCCCGGGAGGTGTGGTGTGACAAGGCTTCTTACGGCGCTCGCGCTCATGCTGACGCTCTCGCTCGTGCCCACGACGGTGCGGGCCCACGATGCGTACGACGATTCCGAATCGCATCCGCTACGTCTCGCGGCGTACGCACTCAACCCGGTCGGCTGGGGCCTCGAGTGGCTCGTCGCGCGGCCGATCCACTTCGTCGTCTCCAACCCGCGCGTCGAGCACATCTTCGGTCACGTGCCGCACGAGTCGCCCTTCGGCGCGTACGGGGCGTACGAGCCGCTCGAAGACGACTAGCGCGCGCCTGAGCGCGCGCGATGACGTACCGGCGGAAGGACATCCACTACCGCCGGGCGCGCTCCGCCGGCTACCGCGCGCGTAGTGCGTACAAGCTGCTCGAGCTCGACGCTCGCTTCCGTCTCCTACACGCGGGCGATCGGGTCGTCGATCTGGGCGCCTGGCCCGGCGCCTGGCTCCAGGTCGCACGCGAGCGTGTCGGCCCCGGCGGCCGGGTCGTCGGCGTCGACGTCGTTCCCGTCGACCCACTTCCTGACGCGAACGTCGCCGTCGTGACGGGCGACGTGCGCGAAGCCGGCACTGTCGGCGAGATCCTCGCCCGGCTCGACGGGACGGCGGCCGATGTCGTCCTGTCCGATCTCGCACCGAAGCTGACCGGAGTCCGCGCCACGGACGAGGCCCGGGCCGCGGAGCTGGTCGATGCGGCGCTGACCGCGTTGGCCTCGCTTCTCCGGCCCGGCGGACGCCTCCTCATGAAGGCCTTCATGGACACCGGGTACACGACGACGCTCGCGCGGCTTCGGGCGATGTTCACCGACGTCCGGACTACGCGACCGACGGCGACCCGACAGGGCTCGGCGGAGCTCTACGCCGTCGGTCTCCGGCATCGCGCAATTCGATGACGCAGAGCGTGCAGCTGTGGAGAAGCTGTGGATAGCCAAAACGCGTGCCCCTCATTTACGACCGTCGGGCCGGATTCTCTACCGGATATTGATGAAGGACGTGCGTCCGATTCGAGCGCTCCAAATAGCTGCTTTCTTTCGGTTTCCAGTTCCGAATACTCGCCGGTGACCACTTTCGCTTCACATAGTGCCGGCCAGCAGTCGGACGGTGGATACGGTGTGAACAACTGGCTGTTGGGAGCCGTCGAGCCGGGACGCCAGCCTGGAAAGCTCATTCGAGCGCGACTTCCCGCGTGGACCGCGGTGCTCGCGCTGATTGTGGTCGCGGCCGGCATCCCGGCGCACGCCGCGGATCCGGACTGGCGTCGGCTGGGCGACGAGGCCGCCGACGTCCTGAGCGACGTCATCCGGATCGACACCCAGAACCCGCCCGGCGACGAGACGGCAGCCGCGAACGCGCTCGCCCGCAAGCTCTCGGCCGAGGGCATTGCGGCCGACGTGATCGAGTCGGCCCCCGACCGCGGGAACCTGCATGCCCGCCTCGCCGGCAGCGGACGCGGCCGGCCGATCATCCTCCTCGCGCACCTCGACGTCGTCCCCGCCGACCCGCGTGCGTGGCGCATGCCACCGTTCGGCGGGGTACGGGAGCATGGATACGTCTACGGACGCGGCGCGCTCGACGCGAAGGGCGTCGCAGTCACCGAGCTGATGACGCTCGTCGCGTTGAAGCGCGCTGGCGAGGTACCGGCGCGCGACATCGTCTTCCTCGCCACCGCCGACGAGGAGATGGGCGGCAAGGCGGGCTCGGGGTGGATCGTCGAGCACCGTCCGGACCTCCTGCATGATGCCGAGTACCTCCTGACCGAGGGAGACCACATCCGCGTCGGTCCCGGCGGCCGGAAGATCGTGGAGGTCGCGGTCGCGGAGAAGACACCGTGCTGGATCAAGCTGACGGCGCACGGCGAGGCGGGCCATGGAGCCGTCCCGCCGCCGCAGACCGCCGTCACGCGGCTCGTGCGTGCGCTCGACAAGCTTCGTCGCTACCGAACCGCGGTGCGCGTCGTCCGGCCCGTCGAGGAGTATTTCGCGGCCCTGGGGGCACTCGAACGCGGCCCGGAGGCCGCGCGCTTCGCCCACCTCGGGGAGGCGCTCGAGGACCCGGCGTTCTTCGCCGATTTCACGCGCAACCCGCAGCAGAACGCGCTCATCCGCAACACGATCACGCCGACGGTCGTGCAGGCGGGTTCGAAGACGAACGTCATCCCCGACGAGGCGAGCGCGCAGCTCGACTGCCGGCTGCTCCCCGGCGAGCGTCCGGCGGACTTCCTCGCCCTCCTCCGCGACGTCATCGCCGACGAGAACGTGCGCGTCGAGCCGCTGCTCTCGTTTCCCGCCTCGTCGTCGGACGCGCATTCCGGATTCGTCGACGCGATCCGCCGCATGGCGGCGAGCGAGCTCGGGGGCGCGCCCGTCGTCCCGAGCGTCATCGCGGGATTCACGGACAGCCACTACTTCCGTGAGCACGGCATCGCGAGCTACGGCTTCCTACCCTTCGTGCTCTCCGAGGACGACGAGCGGACCGTGCACGGCGTGAACGAGCGCATCTCGGTCGAGAACCTCCGCGACGGCATCCGCAGGCTCGTCGCGCTCGTGCGCGCGCTGCCTCCGGGCGCGCCGTGAGAGAAATCCCGCGCCTTCGGAGTTGCAAATCCCAATTTTGCTTGATCTAAGGACGAGCGAGCGAGGGGAGACCCACCTGCGAGGTCGCTTCTCCGGAGAGGGTGTGTGCTCCGGGCAGGAGCTGGGCTGTCGACGGATCGGGATTCGGCGCGCGCCGCCGCGGAGGCGGCCGCCGGTGCCCTTCGCGCGGCAGGGATCGAGCGCGCGGACGCACTTCTCGTGTTCGCCACGACCGCGCACGGACCCGCGTTCGGCCGCGTGACACGCACCGCCGGCGAGGCGGCCGGAACGCGGACCGTCGTCGGCTGCAGTGCTGCGGGCGTCCTCGCCGGGCAGGAGGAGATCGAGGAGGGGCCCGGCGTCGCGGTGCTCGCCCTCGCCGGCGATCTCCACGCGCGTCGCTTCATGGTGCCGACGTCGCGCCACGACCCCGACGGGGCGGCCAGCGGCATCGCCGCGGCGGTCGACGGGCCGGCGTCGTGCGGCGACCGGGTGCTCGTCCTGTTCGCCGACACCTACAACGTCGACCTCGCGGGGCTTCTCGAAGCGCTCGCGACGCGACTCCCCGGGGTCCGGATCGTCGGGGGCGGCGCGTCGGAGGACGGGAGCGTGGGCGAGGTCGCCGTCTTCTCCGGGGACGCGTCGTCGTCGCACGCCGTGTCGGGCGTGCTTCTCGACGGCGAATTCCGGGCGACGGTCGGCGTGTCGCAAGCGCTGCGGCGCGTGGGTCCGGTGTGCCGCATCACCGCGGCGGACGGACAGTGGATCCTGTCCCTCGACGGCGCGCAGGCGCTCGGCGTCTTCCGTTCCGTCGTTCCCGAGCCGCTCCTCGCCGAGCCCAGGCGGGCGCTCGCGGTGGTTCTGGCTGGCCTCGTGACGGACGACGGCGGCTTCATCACGCGCCACCTGATCGGGCTCGACGCCGCCCGCGAGGCGGTCGCCGTAGCGTCGCCGGTCCGCGTCGGACAGGAGCTCTTCTTCGGCGTGCGCGACCCGCTGGCGGCGCGCGAGACGCTCGACGGCGTGCTCGCGCAGCAGGTGGCGGCGTGGCCGGGGTCCGGTCCGCGCGCCGCGGTCTACGTCAACTGCGTCGGCCGCGGCCGACGCTTTTACGGCGTGCCGGGGCTCGACACCGCATACATCGCGCAGCGGTTCGCCGACGTCGCGGTCGCCGGCTTCTTCAGTGGGGCGGAATTCGCGCCGGGCTCTCGCGCGACGTACGTGCATCAGTATACGGGTGTGCTGACGATGCTGGGGCCGGAGTCGCACGCGGGGACGCGGGCGCCGGGAAGGGGGACGTGATGGGACGAGTGAAGGAGCAGCCGCGCGGACGGCTCGCCGTGATCCAAGACCTGCTCAGCGGCGGCAGCCGGGCGCTGGTCGACGGCGCGCAGGTGTTGAGCGGAGAGATGCAGCGGCGGCTGGTGGAGGTGGGGCGCGGGGTCGAGGGGCAGGTCGCGACGTTGATCGGCGCGGTCGAGGAGCGGCTCTCCGAGCGACTCGACGTCCTCCTGGACCGCCTCGCCGTGACCCTGCGGCGCGACGTCGAGCGCGTGCGCGACCGGGTCCGCATCATCGAGAACCGCCTCGCCGACGTCCCCAAGGAGGGCGTCCGCGAGCTGATCGGCCCGTTGCAGGCGATCGCGAGCGGGGCGGCGGAGCGCGCCTCGGGTGCGCTCGCACGCATCGAGGAACTCGGCCTCCGCCTCCAGAACGCCGAGCGGCGGATCGCCGAGTTCTCACGTGATACCGCGCGGGAGACGCTGGACGCGGACGAGCTGCGGCAGCGCCTCGAGCGCATGGAGCAGCGGCTCACCGACCTCGGGCGCGAAGTGGGGACCAAACTGGGCGAGCTCGGCGCGCTGCGCGAGCGACTCACCCGGATCGAGGGCCGGGTGGTGGAAAGCAGCAAGGAGCAGATCACGCGCGCGGGCGAGACCGCGGGACTGCGCGATCGGCTCACCCGGCTCGAGAGCCGGCTCAGCGATCTCTCGAAGGAGCAGCTCGCCCGCGCGGTCGAGAGCGCGGGACTGCGCGAACGGCTTTTCCGCCTCGAGCAGCGCTCGTCGATTCCGGGCCCCGCGGGCGTCTATTCCGAAGCGGAGGCCGCGCGGGTCCCAGTGGAGGATTGACCCGGCGTGGAAGTCGTCCCCGTCCCCCAGCTCTCCGACAACTATGCGTACCTGCTGATCGACCCGGCGACGCACGAGGCCGCCGTCGTCGACTGTGCCGAGGCGGGACCAGTCATCGCCGAGGCCGATCGCCGCGGGGTCCGCCTCGGCACCGTCCTCGCGACCCATCATCACTTCGATCACGTCGGCGGCAACGAGGATCTCCTCGCGGCCGTTCCGGGTCTACGCGTGTACGGATCCGCCGGCGACGCCCCGCGCATTCCCGGGATCACGGACCGCGTGCGCGACGGCGACCCCGTCGGATTCGGTCGCGTCAAGGGCCGCGCCATCATGATCCCGGCCCACACGAGCGGCCACGTCGCCTACTACTTCCCGGACGAGCAGGCCGTCTTCACCGGCGACACGCTCTTCGCGGGCGGATGCGGGCGGCTCTTCGAGGGCGATGCTGCGCAGATGATGGGGTCGCTCGCCCGGCTCGCCGAGCTCCCGGACGACACCCGGGTCTACTGCGGGCACGAGTACACCGAGAAGAACCTGCGCTTCGCCGCGATGCTCGAGCCGGGGAACCGCGCGCTCGCGGACAAGCTCGCGCGCGTGCAGACGGTGCGTCGCGCCGGAGGATTCACCGTGCCGAGCACGATCGGCGAGGAGCGCGCCACGAACCCATTCCTGCGCACCGACAGCGGCGAGATAGCGGACTCGGTCCGCGCCCGCGTCCCCGACCTTCCCCCACGAGACCCGGTCGCGCTCTTCGCCGCGGTCCGGGCGCTGAAGGACCGTTTCTGATGGCGCTCATCGAGACCCGCATCGCGGACCACGTCTGCACGATCCTGCTGAACCGCCCCGAGAAGCGGAACGCGCTCAACAGCGAGATGATCGACGCCTTCCACGCGGCGGTGCGCGACGCCGCTGGCCGTCGCGACGCGCGCGTAGTCGTCGTCGCCGCGGCCGGGCAGACGTTCTGCGCCGGCCTCGACCTGCGCGAGCTCGCGGCGCAGCGGGAGTCGGGGCGCGTCGAAACGCACACCCTCGAAGAGGCGCTCGAGGCGCTGGAACGCTGCTCGCACCCGACCATCGCCGCCGTCCAGGGCGACGCCGTGGCGGGCGGCTGCGAGCTCGCGCTCCACTGCGACCTGCGGGTCGCCGGCGACAGCGCGCGCTTCGCGATGCCGCTCGCGCGCATCGGCATCGCCGTCCCGGTGGCGCTCACCTGGAAGCTCGTGGACACGATCGGCGCCGCGGCCACGAAGGAGCTCCTGTTCACGGGCGATGCGGTCGGAGCCGAGACGGCGCTGGCGCTGGGTCTCGTGAACCGCGTCGTCGCGACGGCCGATCTCGGCCAAGCCGTCGACGACCTCGCCCGGCAGGTCGCACACAACGCTCCGCTTTCCGTGCGGGCGATGAAGGCGTTCGTGCAGCGGGCGACCGAGGAGCGCCGCACCTGGCGGCGCGACGATCTGCTCGAGCTGTTCCACGGCGTGCAGGCGAGCGCGGACGCCCGCGAAGGGCTCGCCGCTCAGCGCGAACGCCGCCCGCCCGTCTTCCGGGGCGAGTAGCCTCAGCCCGACGGCGCGAGCAGAGCGCGGAGCGCGGCCGTGTCGGTCACCGGCGGCGAGCACGTCCGGTCCCGACACACGTAGGCCGTCGCCCGGCCATCGCGCGGCGGGCGATCACGGGCGGGGGCGAGCGGGTCGGGGTCCGTCGGCGCGGCCGCCACGAGTACGCGGTGGGGAAGATACGCGCTGGCGACCTCCGTCCACAGCGCATCGGCATCCGGCCCCGGGGCGCCGACGACCACGACCTCGGTCGGTCCCTCGCCCCAGAGCTCGAGCGCCTCGAGGTACGTCGTGTAGGCGAACGGGTTCTGCGCCGCCTCAGCGTGGAACAGGCGCAGGATCTCCTCGGCCCGCGTGCGGAGACGGTCATCGCCGGTCAGGTGAGACAGCCGGAGCAGAAGGTGCGCCGCGACCGCGTTTCCCGATGGGATGGAGCCGTCGGCCCCCGGCTTGGTCCGGGTGATGAGCTGCTCCGCGTCATGGGCGGTGAAGAAGTACCCACCGCCGGCGTCGTCGCGGAAGCGCGCGTCGAGCGCCGCGACGAGCTCGCGGGCGCGCGCGAGGTGGCGCCGATCGCCGGTCGCCTCGTAGAGGTCGACGAGCGCGCTACCGAGGAACGCGTGGTCGTCGAGATAGGCTCCATGGCGCGCGCGACCCGCGGCCCAACCGTGCAGGAGCCGGCCGGCATCGCGGACGCTCGTCCAGAGGAAGTCCGCCGCGGCGACGGCCGCGCGGACGAAGCGCGGCTCGCGCAGGACGCGCCCCGCCTCGGCGAGGGTCCCGATCATGAGCCCGTTCCAGCTGACGAGGATCTTCTCGTCGCGGAGCGGTGGCACGCGCTGCGCGCGGGCGGCGAGCATTCGCTCGCGCGCGGTCGCGAGCACGGCCGCGGCCGCGTCGGGGGTCCGCCCGAAGAGTCGGGCTACCTGCTCGACGTCCAGCGTCACGCGCGGGATGCTCCTGCCCTCGAAGTTCCCCTCCTCCGAGATGTCCCAGTAACGGCAGACGAGGGGGACGTCGGCCGCATCGACGACCTGGGTGACCTCCGCCGGCGTCCAGACGAAGAACTTGCCCTCCTCGCCCTCGCTGTCTGCGTCGGTGGCGGAGAAGAACCCCCCGTCCGGGTGGCGCATGTCGCGAAGAGCGTAGTCGAGCGTCTCCTCGACGATCCGACGTAGCCAGGGAGCGCGCGTCACCTGCCACGCCTCGAGGTAGAGGCGCGGGATCTGCGCGTTGTCGTAGAGCATCTTCTCGAAGTGCGGGACGAGCCAGTGCGCGTCGACCGAATAGCGGTGAAACCCGCCGCCAACCTGGTCGTAGACCCCGCCGCGCGCCATCCGGTCGCAGGTGAGGAGGACGGCGTCGAGGAACTCAGCACGTCCGGTTGCCCGATGGCGACGGAGGAAGAGCTGGAAGGCCGAGCTGTGGGGGAACTTCGGCGCGCCGCCGAGGCCACCGTCGGTCCGGTCGACGTGCGGCAGGAGCGCGTCGGCGGCGCGCGCCGCGATCGACGGATCGAGCTCGGTGGCGTCCTGGGCGACGACCCGGCCGCCGTCAGCGCGCGCGAGGCCCTCGAGGATCTGACCGATGGAACGCGCCACGTCGTCCGGACGCTCTCGGTACGCCCGCACGACCGCCTGGAGCACACGCGGGAAGCCCGGCAGCCCGTGGCGGTCGACCGGGGGGAAGTACGTCCCGCCATAGAACGGCTTCCCGTCCGGCGTGAGGAAGACGGTCATCGGCCAGCCGCCGCGCCCGGTCAGCATCTGCACGGCCTTCATGTAGACGTCGTCGACGTCGGGGCGCTCCTCACGATCGACCTTCACGTTCACGAAGTGCTCGTTCATGAGCCCGGCGATGCCCGCATCCTCGAAGGACTCCCGCTCCATGACGTGGCACCAGTGGCAGGACGAGTAGCCGACCGAGAGGAGGATGGGCCGGTTCTCGCGCCGCGCGCGCTCGAACGCCTCCGCTCCCCATGGATACCAGTCGACCGGGTTGTGCGCGTGCTGGAGGAGGTACGGGCTCGTCTCGGCCGCGAGGCGATTCGCCACGCGGGCATGCTGTCAGCCGTATCCCGGCGGCGCAATGCCTCGCCAGGTTCGTTGACAGTCGAGAGGCACGGGGCTAGCTAGCCGGCAGATGCGGACGGTGTACGTCGCGGAGTATCCGGCGATCCAGCATCGGCACGACGACGGGAACATCGTCACGGTCCGTCTGAAGCGTGCACGCAGCACGCTACGGGCGGTGTGCCCCGGATGCGACACCGAGTTCGTCTACCGGCGCCCGTCGCCGAGCAGTATCGCGCACTTCAAGTCGCCCCTCCTGCCGCCCGTGAAGGGCAACTTCGACGGCGGCGACGACGAGCATTGATCCTCCGCCGGCCGGTACGTTGAAGGTCGTCCTCAACCTCCACCTCGGCGCCGACGTCCGGATCGCGGTCTCGGAGACGACGCTCGCCACGCTGCGGAGCCGCTTCCCGGCCGTCACGTTCGTCGGCGCGGACGACCGTGCCACGCTCGCCCGGGAGGCACGCGACGCCGACGTCTTTTACGGCTTCGAATTCCCGTCCGAGCTCGTCGCGGACGCCCCCCGGCTGCGCTGGATCCAGTCGATTTCGGCCGGCATCGAGCGGAATCTGGCGCCGGAGATCGTCGCGCGGGGCATCGCGGTCACGAACGGCGCCGGCATCGCCGCGATCGGCATCGCCGAGCACGTGATCGCCGTCATGCTGATGTTCTGCCGGAACCTGCACGTCGCCGGGCGTCTGCAGGCTGCCGGCCGGTGGGACCGCCCGGCGATCATGGCGGGCACCGGGACGCCGATTCGCGAGTTCATCGGCAGCCGGGTCGGCGTGATCGGGCTCGGCCCGATCGGCGTGGCAGTCGCCGAGCGCTCGACCGCGCTCGGGGCAACCGTGCGCGGGATGCGCCGCCACCCGTCCGCGACCGCGGCGCCGCCGTACGAGGCCGTAGTCGGGCCTGCGCGGCTCGGCGAGGTTCTCGCGTGGGCGGACTTCGTCGTGCTCGCCGTCCCGCACACCCCCGAGACGGAGCGGATGATCGGTGCCCGGGAGCTCGGCCGCATGCGGACGGATGCGTACCTCGTGAACGTCGCCCGCGGCTCCGTCGTCGACGAGGATGCTCTCGTCGACGCGCTCCGCGCAGGACGGATCGCGGGGGCGGCGCTCGACGTCGCCACGCGGGAGCCGATCCCGCCGGAAAGCCCGCTCTGGACGTTGCCGAACCTCATCATCACCCCGCACGCCGCCGGTGCGACGCCTCGCTACTTCGAGCGTGCGCTCGAGCTGTTCATTGAAAACCTGGACCGCTTCCTCGCAGGCAGGCCGCTCCGCAACCTGGTCGATCCAGCCCTCGGCTATCCGAAGAGCTAGTAAATTCAGCCGCTTGCGCGGTTGATGTTCGCTGCCTCACATGCGGCGTTGACACATGCTTCATTCGTCCGGCATACGGGCGCAACGAAATCGACATAACGCCTAATCCCCAAAGGGGAGCGGAGGACCCAGCAACAGGGGTCAATCCGGGGTCGCCAGGTGGCAGCTCCGGACGGGCAAGCTCTTTGGCCCGAACCCGTCAGCTAACTTCGCCGGCGTTCAAGGAGCGGGATCATGCAGACCGTGCCTCTTGGGGCCGGGGGAGCGATCCCCCGGCCCCTTTTGTTTTTTGCCGGGACGAGTGCCCTCGCGTTGATGCTCGTGCTGGGCGCTGTCTCCGTCGTGCGGGCGGATCCGGGCACCTGCACCGGAAGCGCCTCCTGGTACGGCGACGAGTTCGCGGATCGGCCGACAGCGAGTGGCGAGCGCTACGACCCGGACAAGCTCACCGGCGCGCACCGGACGTTGCCGCTCGGCTCGCGCGTCCGTGTCACGAACCTTCAGAACGGACGCTCGGTGCTCGTCACGATCAACGATCGCGGCCCGTATCGTCACCGCCGCGACATCGACCTCTCCTACGGTGCCGCGCGCGCGCTCGGCATGATCCGGCGCGGCGTGACCCGCGTCCGCATCGAGCTCGTCGAGTCCTGATACGCGCGCGCGGGTTCGACGCCGAACCCGCGCGCCGTGTTCGATTGCGTTTACGCGGAGTGACGCAGCCCGACCGGGCGACCCGTGATCGAGTGGCGCCGGCCGTTCACGCGGCGGAACGGGAAGCGAACCACCTTCGCCGACGTCGGAGCCGGTCCGCGCTGCGCGTCGCGCCAGCGCCAGAGCCCCTTGCGCACGAACGTGGGCTCGAGGCCGAGAGCCGTGCAGATGTTCTCGAAGTCGAAGGGCCACTCCGTCCCGGACGCGCCGAACCACTCCTCGGCCTCCGAGAAGAGTCGCTGACCGCGACGCGTCGAGGCCGTGACGTACTTCTGGAACGTCCCGACAGCATCCTCGAGCACCGCGAGCATGAGTCGCTTCTCGGGCTGGAGGGACGCGTCGACCTGAACTCGGTCGAAGAACTGCGAGGGCAGGATGGTCTCGGGCTCGAGCCCGTTCGACGAACCTGCGCTCCCGACGTCATCGACCTTTCGCGCAGCCTGCGTGTCCATCATGTCTCCCCTCCCCGTGGCATCGGGGAGAGCAGGTCTCGTGCCAGCGCGGAAGGCGAGGCCACGTCGCGGCGAGACGCGGTCGGTGGTCGACGAGCGTGAAACGGAGGTAACGAAACGTCACCCGTCGCAGTTACGAACCGCGACAGGGTGCCGGCGCCCCACGCTGTGAAAGATCAGCTGCGGTCGAGCGCCGCCAGCGCCTGGAGCTGGCGCTCCGCGAGTCGCTTCGTCCGGCGGAGCGCGCGTCCGACCCGTGCCGCGTCCGCCGCCGGCACCTCGTCGGCGAGGAGCCGCGTGAGCGCGCGGTTGAGCCGCCGACATGCGGTGAGCAGCTCCGCGACTGCAGCGCGCTCCGGCCGCGTGCCCGCCTTCTCCTCGCGGAACCGCCGGACCGAGAGCAGCTGCAGCTGGAGCCGGCGCCAGAGCGCGACCGCCGCCTCCGGGTCCTCCTCGCGCGCGACGCCCATGAGAATCTCGCGCGAGACCTCCGTGCCCTCGCGCTGTAGATCCGCCTTCACGGGCTCCGGCAGCCGGATGAGCGCGAGCGTGTTCGAGACGTACGGGCGGCTCTTCCCGACGAGCTCCGCGACCTCGCGATGGCTGTACCCGTGGCGCGCGATCAGCGCCGACAGCCCCTCCGCCTCCTCGAGCGGCGAAAGGTCCTCGCGCTGGAGGTTCTCGATGAGCGCGATCTCGAGCGGGTCGTCGACCTCGCGAACCAGCGCCGGCAGCCGGTCGATGCCCGCGAGCTGTGCGGCCCGGAAGCGGCGCTCGCCAGCGAGGAGCTCGTAGCCGTCGGGCACGCGCCGGACGACGATCGGCTGCAGCAGCCCGTGCGCCTTGAGCGACGTCGCGAGCTCCTCGAGCTTCGTCTGGTCGAAGTGCTTGCGCGGTTGGTCGGGGTTCGGCTTGACGTCGTGCAACGGCAGCAACGTCAGGACCGTTCGTTGCCGGCGCTGCATCGAGCCCGCGATCGCGAGCCGTCGGACCGGCGCGCCCGGGGTCGTCGCGCCCTGCTCTCCGGTCTCAGGCATGCTCCACCACATGCGCCACCTCCGCGCTCGTGTGCACTCGCCGTGTGATCCGGGATTCACGCGCGCTGCAGCGTCGATCGACACCGCCGGGCGCCGCGGGAAGAATACGCGCCGGCCGGAGCGCGGGAGGCGTACGGCCGGCGCGGCGGGGCATCAGACCTTGCCCTGTAGGAAGAAGGCGATGACCAGCGCGTACAGCGCGAGCGCCTCCATCAAGGCGAGACCGACGATCAGAGGAGTGAAGATGCGATCGGCCGAGTTCGGATTGCGACCGATCGATTCCATCGCTGCCGCCGTCGCTCGTCCCTGGCCGAGCGCGGCGCCGAATGCCGCGATGCCGAGTCCGAGCCCGGCAGCGAGCGCGATCAGGCCCCTGGACCATGCCCCTCCGCCCCCTTCCCCTGCGACCTCGGCGAACGCGGGGTTCGCCACCAACAGGAACAGGAACGCCAACGACAGCTTACCGATCCGCTTCATCGAGTTCCTCTCCCGAACCGCCGCTTACCCCTTCCTCTCCTCATCCTCTCCGCTCCCGCCGGGACGGCGGCTCAAGCTGCACGTCGAATCAGTGCTCGTGGCTTATGGCGAGCGCGATGTAGATCGCGCTCAGCATGGTGAAGACGAACGCCTGGACGACTGCCACGAACGCACCCAGGACGTAGAACACGACCGGCACGCCGAGCTTCGTGAGCCCGGTGAAGATCTCGACCACCTGATGATCCGCGAACATGTTCGCGAAGAGACGGATGCCGAGAGACACCGGCCGGAACAGGTTGCTGAAGACCTCGACCACGAGCATCAGCGGCATCAGGAACACGACGGGGCCGAGGAACTGCTTCACGTACGTCGCGCCGTGCTCGCGCGCGCCGTAGAAATGGTACGCGGCGAACGACACGACGCCGAGCGCAAACGTTATGTTGAAGTCCGCCGTCGGCGGCGAGAACCCGGGCACGAGCCCGATCAGGTTGGACAGCAGGATGAACGCGAAGAAGCTCGCGAGCAGCGGGACGTACGTCTCCGCACCGTGACCGATGACGCCCTCGGCGAGCCCGCTGATCGCCTCGACGAACACCTCGGCGATGTTGCGCGTTGTCACACCGTCCTCGGGATCGACCGTGCCGGCGGCGGCGAGCTTCGGACGAACTGCCGTCGCGAAGGCGACGAGGATGGCCGCGATGAGACCCGCGGTCGCGATCTTCTCCGGGGCGCCGATCGCCCCGAACCAGGTGAACGCTTCGTGTTCCATCAACTTCCCCGTACCCGCATCGCCTCCCACACCGCCGCTGCGGGAAAGCATGTGATGCCGATCACGAAACCGATCGGGTCCGGACGATGCTCCGATCCCGAGACGAAAGCGAACCACCCAAGCCCCAGGAACGCCAGGAGTTTAACAAAGAGAAGGCCAATAGCAAGGCGCGAGTGCCGCCGGCTGACGAGGAGCCGGAGGGCGGTGGCGTAGACGAGGGCTGCCCCTCCAATCGCAGCACCGCCGATGATCACCCCACCGGCTCCCGGCCGGCGGGCCGCGACGTACGCGAGCGCGGCGGCGGCGACCAGGAGCCAGTGGTGAACCTGAATCCGGCTAAGGCTCGCTCGCTCGGTCACTGCGTTCGAAGCTCTTCAGGATCACGATCATGCGGATGAAGCCGCCCACGACCGCGATGAGCGTGCAGGCGACCAGACCGTAGGGCTCCGTCCGGAACCAGCGGTCGATCGCCCACCCGACTACGACGCCGCCGACGATGGCGCCACTGAATTCGAAGGCCAGCGCGCCGTAGCGGCCATATCGGACGACCGGGCTCAATTCCCCGCCAGCACCCGGCGAGCTGCTTCGACGAGCCGCCCGATGCCGGCCTCGTCGTGGGCGAGCGAGACGAACATCGTCTCGAACTGCGACGGTGGGAGATAGATCCCCTCGGCGAGCATCCCGCGGAAGAAGCTGGCGAAGCGGCCCGTGTCCGCGCGCCGTGCCGTCTCGTAGTCATGGACCCGCGCGACGCCGAAGAAGATCGTTAGCATCGACCCGACCCGGTTCACGCAGACCTCGACACGAGCGCGGGACGCCGCCGTGCGAAGCCCGTCCTCTGCGAGGGCGCCGAGCTGGTCCAGACGCTCGTAGGCGCCCTTGGTCTCGCGGAGGACGCCGAGCGTCGCCGTGCCGGCCGCGACGCTCACCGGGTTCCCGGACAGCGTCCCGGCCTGGTACACGGGCCCCTCCGGCGACAGGCGCTGCATCAGGTCACGGCGGCCCCCGAAGGCGGCGAGCGGCATCCCGCCGCCCACGATCTTCCCGAGGCACGTCAGGTCCGGCGTGACCCCGAATCGCTCCTGCGCCCCACCCCAGCCCAGGCGGAACCCGGTGATCACCTCGTCGAAAACGAGGAGCGCCCCGGCGCGCGCCGTTTCCTCGCGCAGACACTCCAGGAAGCCCGGTTCGGGCGGGACGACCCCCATGTTTCCCGCCACCGGCTCGACGATCACGGCCGCGATCTCGCCGCCGCGCCGCCGGAGGAGCTCGCGGACCTCCGCCGTTGCGTTGTACTCCGCCGTCACGGTGAGCGCGGCGAGCGCAGCTGGGACGCCCGGGCTGTCCGGAACGCCGAAGGTCGTTGCTCCCGAGCCGGCGCGCACGAGGAGGGCGTCGACGTGGCCGTGGTAGCAGCCGGCGAACTTGACGATGACGTCGCGGCCCGTCGCCGCGCGTGCGAGACGTAGAGCGCTCATCGTTGCCTCGGTGCCGGAGCTGACGAGCCGGACCTCTTCGATCGACGGGACGGCGTCCACGAGCGTCCGCGCGAGCTCGATCTCACCGGTGGTCGGGGCCCCGAAGCTGGTCCCGTTGCGCGCGCGCTCGCGCAGTGCGGTCACGACCGCGGGATGCGCATGGCCGAGGATCATGGGTCCCCACGAGCCGACCATGTCGAGATACGACCGGCCATCCGCGTCGACGACCTCGGCCCCGCGCGCGCGCTGGATGAAGAGCGGGCTGCCGCCGACGGCGTTCCAGGCGCGCACCGGGCTGTTCACGCCGCCCGGCATCACGCGACACGCCTCCGCGTAGAGCTTCTCGGAAGTCGTCGGCACGCGCGCGCGACGGTGGCATCCGACCTCAAACGCGTCAAGCTGCGCGCCGGGGAGCGATTTCTCTTGCAGCGCGAACGATGGATCGCCTATACGAGCCGCTCCGGATCTCTCTCGATCATTCATGCTCGCTGAACGCGCCGAACGCCTCCCTCCTGGATGCTCGCGCGGTGTCCGGAGTGGACCGATCGTGGGCCGAACTAGGCGAAAGCATTCGAGGTCCTCGCTTATGAACAGCTGTGGACAAGCGTGTGCGTAACTCCGTCGCTTCGCCCGACTTCGACCGCGCCTGGGATCGCATCCTCGACCGCGTTGCCGAGCGGGTGAGCAGCGACGATCTCACGCAGCTCATTCGACCGCTCCGGCCGTTGACGCTCACGCCGTCGCAGCTGCGGTTGGAGGCGCCGAACCGGCTGAGCCTCGTCTGCATAACGGACAAATACCTCGAGGTGCTGCGCGAGTGCGTCGCGAGCGTGGTCGGCCCGCGACAGGTCATCATCGATCTCCCCGTCCGCGACCAGGGCGAGCTCTTTCCGGACGCGGGCCGTCGCCGCGCCGACCGCCGCCTGCGGGCAATGCACTCCGCGCTCGTCCCGAAGTACACGTTCGCGAACTTCGTGGTCGGGGCGTCGAACCAGTTCGCGCACGCCGCTAGCAAGGCGGTCGCGACCCAGCCCGGCGACCACTACAACCCGCTGTTCATCTATGGCGGGGTCGGGCTCGGGAAGACCCACCTCGTGAACGCGATCGGCCACCAGATCCTCGAGCGCAACGCGCTCGCCCGGATCGCCTACCTCTCGTCCGAGGCGTTCATGTCGGAGCTCATCAGCTCGCTCCGCCGGGACCGCATGGGCGAGTTCAAGGAGCGCTTCCGGAAGGTGGACCTCCTGATCCTGGACGACGTGCAGCTCCTCGCCGGCCGCGAGCGGACCCAGGAGGAGTTCTTTCACACCTTCAATACGCTCTACGACCACCGGCGGCAGATCGTGCTCACCTCCGACAAGGTCCCGAAGGACATTCCCGAGCTCGAAGAGCGACTCCGAAACCGCTTCGAATGGGGCCTGATCGCCGACATCCAGCCCCCGGATGTCGAGACCCGGGTCGCCATCATCGAGAAGAAGGCCGAGATGGAGGGCATCCCGATCAGCAACGAGGTCGCGCTCTTCCTCGGGACGGAGCTTGGCTCGAACGTGCGCGAGCTCGAGGGCTCGCTCACCCGGCTCGGGGCGTATGCTTCGATCAACCGCTGCCCGATCACCGTCGAGTTCGCACGCGAGGTGCTACAGACCGTCCTCAAGCCACAGCGCCCGACCGTCTCCTACGACGACATCGCGAACGCCGTGTGCAACCACTTCTCGCTCCGACCTGCTGATCTCCGCTCGAAGCGGCGCAGCAAGAACGTCGTCGTCCCCCGTCAGCTCGCGATGTTCCTCTGCCGGCGGCTGATGAACGCCTCGTTTCCGCACATCGGCGAGCTGTTCGGCCGAGATCACTCCACCGTCATCCACGCGAATAGCGTCACCGAGCGGCGGATCAAGAACGACCCGGCGTTCCAGGCCACCGTCGAGCAGCTCGAGCGCACGCTACGAGGCTAGACACGACGGGCGAACAACCGACGAGCCGTAGTGGACAAGTTCAGGATGCTCCACTACATGGCAACGAGGATTCTCCGGCTTCTCCACACTGTGCACATGCCCTACGACGACAACGAGATCTTGGATGAACCAGAGAACGGAGTCCTAGGAGAGCAGGGGACAAGTCGAACAACCGGCGAGAGGTGAGAGAGATCATGGAAGTGAGCATCAAGCGCGAGGACCTGGTGAAGGGTTTGCATCTCGTCCAGGGTGTGGTCGAGCGCCGGAACACACTTCCGATCCTCGCGAACGTCCTCATCGAGCCAGCACCCGAGGGAATCGCTCTCACCGCGACCGACATGGAGGTCGGGCTCCGGGCGCTCGTTCCGGCCGCCGTCAAGAAGAAGGGCGCGGTGACGCTGAATGCGCGCAAGCTCTACGAGATCGCGCGCGAGGTCCCCGGGGACGAGGTCGTTTTGAAGGAGGCACAGGCGGGGTGGGTCGACCTGGTGTCGGGGCGCTCGAAGTTCAAGATCGTCAGCCTCGACGCGAAGGATTTCCCGCAGCTGCCGCTCGGCGCGGACGCGCCGCAAGGCATCTCGCTCCGGATCGCGAACGGCACGCTGCGCGAGATGATCGCCCGGACGCTGTTCGCCGTGTCCTCGGACGAGACCCGGTTCAACCTTTCCGGCGTCTACCTCGCGAGCGGGGAAGGCGAGTCGCTGCGCATGGTCGCGACCGACGGCCACCGGCTCGCGATGGTCGATCGGAAGGTCCCTGGCCCGCGGGTCGAGCGTGGCGTCATCATGCCGCGGAAGGGGCTGGCCGAGGCACAAAAGCTCCTCGACGAGACGGACGATGCGGACGTCACGATGATTGTTTCCCCGAAGGACGTCCGCGTGATCCTTCGCTCGGTGTCGTTCTTCATGCGTCTCGTCGAGGGCGAGTTCCCGGATTACCGGCAGGTCGTCCCCGGCGCTGCACGGGCGAAGGCGCAGGCGAATCGCGACGATCTGCTCGCGGCGCTGCGAAGGATCTCCCTGCTGGCGAGCGAGCGATCGCGCGGCGTGAAGCTCCATCTGGAGAAGGGCCGGCTCGAGCTGTCGGCGAGCAACCCCGATCAGGGGGAGGCGAGCGAGGACATCGAGGTCGCGTACAGCGGAGAGCCGCTGACCATCGGCTTCAACGCCCGGTATCTGATCGACGTTCTACAGGTGCACGGTGAGGGAGACGTGGTGGAATTGGGGTTGACGGACGAGGTCGGACCCGGCGTGATCCGGGGGTCGCAGGACCCGGAGTACACGTACGTCGTGATGCCGATGCGGCTCTGATTCCGGCGTCGGAAGCGCCCTCGAATCACTCACGCCAGAGCAGTCGTATCTCATTGAAATCGAATAGGATTATTGTGTCTTCAGCTATGGCGCGGAAGGCGGCCACCGGCTACAATGGCGGGGTAGCAAAACCCCTTTTCGAAGGTCGATGAGCACCCCCGAATCCGCGTCCGTCTACGGCGCCGAGAACATCAAGGTCCTCGAGGGCCTCGAGGCCGTTCGCAAGCGGCCCGGCATGTACATCGGCGACACGGCGGAGCGCGGGCTGCATCACCTGGTCTTCGAGGTCGTCGACAACTCGATCGACGAAGCGCTCGCCGGCGAGTGCACCCGCATCTCGGTCACCATCCACATCGACAACAGCGTGACCGTCGAGGACGACGGGCGCGGGATCCCGGTCGGGATGCATCCGACCGAACGCGTGTCGGCGGCGCAGGTGGTGATGACGAAGCTCCACGCCGGCGGGAAGTTCGACAAGTCGGCGTACAAGGTCTCGGGCGGGCTCCACGGCGTCGGCGTGTCGGTCGTGAACGCGCTCTC
>Ga0070731_10001709_pt1 | contig 22163 bp, 10 predicted proteins | sample Coa_R1_2_FD_66448 | JGI IMG/M metagenome (GOLD analysis project Ga0070731, IMG submission 66448) | Surface soil microbial communities from Centralia Pennsylvania, which are recovering from an underground coalmine fire - Coalmine... | ecosystem: Environmental > Terrestrial > Soil > Unclassified ... | reverse complement strand
TCTCTGCCGCGAACTCCTGGCTGGCGATCGTATACAACTCCACATCAGTGCCCGGCGGCCGCTGCAGGGATGCCGCTTCGTTGCCCAGAATCGTCCCTACCCGGCCCACGATCGATGGCGGCACATTCTCATTGCGCCTCTCCAGCGTCACATCGCCGCGCAACGCGCGCAGAATCGCTTCGTTTTTCTTCTCCAGTTCACGGGCGGCGGCCGCCCATTTGCGGTCCATGGCGGGCGTCGCATCGATCGCCGATTTGATCTTGCCGATGCGCCCATTCAGATCGTTGGCGGTCTCCAGCGCGCCCAATACCGCCCGCTCCAGCTTGGCCACCTTCCGCTGGAATTCCAGCAATTCCTGGCGGCCGGCGGAGTCCGGCCCGCTTTCCGCTTCCACCGTGAACTCCCGCGGCGATAGCAGGGCCGTCAGCACGCCATCCACCCGCTTGGACACCGACACCGTGTAGCGTCCCGGAATCACCAGCGGACCGCTGGGCTCTTCGGAGAACAGATCGTCATCCGCTTCCTGGGGACGCGGGGCCGGCAGCAACGCCGGCGGTTCGCGCAGATTCCAACTGATGCGGTGCAGCCCCTTGCTCACCGGTCCGGTCAGCGAGCGGACCGCCCGGCCCGCGCTGTCCGACACCGTGAAGATCAACGCGGGCGCTTCCTCCTCGTCCTCCGCGCGCAACGCGTCCATCGACGGATAGGCGGTCTGCGTTTTCTTCTTTTCGGCCTCCTTTTCGGCATCCCGCCGCTGTTGTCGTTTGGTTTTGATCTCGTCCTTCAGGTAGTAAGTGAATTCGGCGCCGAACGGCGGATTATCCGCCGTGAAGAACGACTCGCCCTGGAACCCTTTGCCGCGCAGCCCGTATTGCCGCGTCTGGATGTACATCAGCGTATCCTTCACCGGCAGCAGCAGCGCATCCTGTTCCAACGCCTCCGGCTTGAGATCCCGCAGCGGCGTGTAATCGTCCAGCACGTAAATGCCGCGCCCGAACGTGCCCACCACCAGGTCGTTCATCTGTTTCTGAATCGCCAGGTCGCGCACGGCCACGGTGGGCAGGCCGCCCTTCAGCCGAATCCACTTCTTGCCGCCGTCGATCGTAAAGTACAGACCGAACTCCGTGCCCGCGAACAGCAGTTGCGGGTTCACGTGATCCTCCGCGAGGGCCAGCACCGCGCCGTTGGCCGGCAGGTCGCCCTGGATAGCCGCCCATGTGCGGCCCGCGTCCGTGGTCTTCAGCAGATAAGGCGCGAAATCGGAATTCTTGTGATGGTCGAAGGCCGCGTACGCCGTGGCGGCGTCGTGCTGCGACGCCACGATGCGGCTCACGTAAGTTCCCTCCGGCACGCCCGTGAACTTCTCGAGTTTGCGCCAGTGCGCGCCGCCGTCCTCGGTAACCTGAATCAGGCCGTCGTCGGTGCCCACATAGATCAGCCCTTCCTGGCGCGGCGATTCCGCCAGGGCCACGATATTGCCGTAAAACGACGTGGACACGTTCTTGGCCACCGCATCCGGGCTCCAGACCTTGCCCATCACGGGCAGCGTATTGCGGTCGATCTGCCGCGTCAGGTCGCCGCTGATGGCTTTCCACGAATCGCCGCGGTCGTCGCTGCGAAACAACTTGTTGGCCGCGAAGTAAATCCGCGTGTGCGAATGCGGGCTGACCAGCACCGGCGAGTCCCAATTCCAGCGCAGCGGCGGTTCGCCCGCGCCCGGCTGCGGCTGAATGCCCACCGATTCGCCCGTCCGCCGGTCGTACCGCGCCAGCACGCCGTACTGCGATTCCGCGTACACCGTGTCCGGGTCCTTGGGATCCACCCGCGAATGAAATCCGTCGCCGCCCGCCGTCACGAACCAATCCGCGTTGGTGATGCCGTGGATGCTGCGCGTGCGCGCCGGGCCGCCCAGCGAAAAATTATCCTGCGTGCCGCCAAAGACGTGATAGAAAGGCGCGGCTTCGTCCACCGCGATATCGTAGAACTGCGCCACCGGCAGGTTGGCCTTGAACGCCCAGGTGGCCGCGCGATCGAAGCTTTCGTAGACGCCGCCGTCGCACCCCACCAGGTAGTGGCTGGTGTTGGCCGGATCGATCCAGATCTCGTGATTGTCCACGTGCTTGAAGCGCTCGCCCAGGTTGTGCAGCGTCTTGCCCCCGTCGTCGGAGACCTGCAGAAACACGCTCATCACGTAGATGCGGTCCACGTTCCTGGGGTCGGCCACGATGTGCGCATAATACTGCGCCTGGTCGTCGTGTTCGTTGCGGCGGTCCCAGGTGCTGCCGAAATCCATCGAGCGGAAAATGCCGCCCTTCTTGTCGATCGATTCCACGCTGGCGTAGACTACGTCGGCATTCACCGGCGATACGGCCAGCCCGATGCGGCCCATGTTTTCGCCGGGCAGCCCCGATTTGATCTTGTTCCAGGTGGCGCCCGCGTCCGTGCTCTTGTAGAGGGCGCTCTCCGGTCCGCCGTCGATCAGCGTCCACACGTGCCGGCGGCGCTGATATGCGGCGGCCAGCAGCACGTCCGGGTTGCGCGGGTCCAGCGCCACATCGTTGACGCCGGTGTTCTCGCTGATGGTCAGTACCGCCTTCCAGCTTTTGCCGCCGTCTGTCGTTTTGTACAGTCCGCGGTCGCCCCCCGGACCCCACAACGGGCCTTGCGCGGCCACGTAGACCGTGTTCGAATCGCGTGGGTCGATGACGATGCGGCCGATGTGCTCGGACTTCTTCAGCCCCACGTTCTTCCAGGATTTGCCGCCATCGTCCGAGCGGTACACGCCGTCGCCGTAGGAAACGCTGCGCTGGCTGTTGCTTTCACCGGTGCCGACCCACACCACGTTTGGATTCTTCGTGTCCAGCACCACCGTGCCGATGGAATATGAGCCCTCGCCGTCAAACAGCGGCGTCCACGACGTCCCCGCGTTGACGGTCTTCCACACGCCGCCCCCCGCCGAGCCGACGTAGTACGTGCTCTTGTCCTTGGGATGCACCGCGAACGACACCACGCGCCCGGATGTGACCGCCGGCCCGAGCGAGCGCAGCTTCAGCCCTGCGAAGGTGTCCGCGGACATGGGACTGGACGGTTTTTCAGGCTCGTCGGCCGGCATGGCCGGAAGCACAGTCAGAAAAAGAGCGGCAAGCGTGGAACGTAGTGGCGGCATCGCGAAGAGTATATCAACTCGCGTGGCGTCTACATCTTCCCGTTAAACAGGAACACCAGCTCGATCACCAGAATCACGACCACCATCAGTTCCAGAACAAACGCGCGGCCCTGCTGGAACTGGTCCACCATGAACTGATATAGCTCCCCCGCGGTGCGCAACTTCTCGTCCACCAGCCGGCGATAGTCCGTGACTCCAACTTTATCGGCGGCCATCCGGTAGACGCGCGCGGAATACATGTCGCTCAGGAACTTGATCGAATTATCCATCCGCTCGGTCAGCTCGCGCACGTCCAGCCGGATGGTGTTGAGCCGCCCCGCCTCGCGCGCCAGGCGCCAGCGCGCCAGCACCCCCGTTCCCTTATCCAGCGACCGGTACACATCCGCCAGCAGGCGCGTCAGCGTCTCGTCGTAATAGCGGAACTCCAGCAGCTGCGAGTTGGCAAACTCCAGCAGCTGCAGCACGGGCAAGGCGCCCTCCGGCGTGTCGTGCACCAGTGCCGCCGTCCAGCCGGTCACCACCAGGTCTTCCGGATAATACGAACGCCGCGATTGCAGAATCTCCGTACGCTCGTCTTCAGCCAGCGGCAGCAGCTCGCCGCGCACGATCTGGGCGATCTCCGTGCCGTGCTGCGCGATCAGCTCGTCGGCGGTCACCGGGCTGCCGTTTTCCTTGGCCACCGGGCGCAGCTGAATGATGTAATAGTCTTCGGTCAACCATTCGCCGTACGGCTTCACCATCGCGGAGCCCACCCGCGCCAGGCTGCGCCGCACGCTATCCGCGGCCAGCTTTTCGATCTCCGGCGCGGCAATCCAGCGGCTGGATAGCCGGATCAGGTCCCGCCAGCCGAATTCGAACGGCAGTTGCAGCTCGATACTCACCACGCCGTAGTCGTAATAATGCAACTGGCGCTCCAGCCGCTCGCCGGTTTCGAGCACCAGCGGCTCCTGGTATTCGATCACCGGCGGCTTCTGAAACCGCACATATTCCGGCGTGGGACCTCGAAAGCTGGGCCCGCGTCCGGCCGGCTGCGCTCCCAGCGTCGCCCGCAGTTCCTCCAGCCGGATCTCTTCGCACACATCGTACAGGTACAAAAGCCAGAATGTGCCTGAAAGCCGGTCGGCGGCAGCCATCTGGTCAGGGTAGCATTTGCTTACTTACCATTCCCGTAACTCGGAAACACCGGCCGCTTGATCGCCGGCAGCGGGTGATCCCGCAGTTCCCCCATCACCACCTCGACAGCCTTCTCCAGTTGCGGATCGTGCCCTTGCCGCACCGCCGCCGGGTCCTGCTCCACTTCGATGTCCGGGGTGATGCCGTGGTTCTCCACATCCATGGTCCCGTTCGGATTCCAAATCGCCACGCTGGGCGCCATCACCACGCCGCCGTCCATCAACTCGGGATACCCGCTCAGTCCCACCAGCCCGCCCCAGGTACGCTCGCCGATCAGCTTGCCGACTCCCGCGCGCCGGAAGTACCACGGCATGGCGTCGCCGCCCGATCCCGCGAACGCATTCGTGATCATCACCTTTGGTCCGAAAATAGCTCCCTGCGGCTGCACGAAGTCGGCCCCGTCGCGCGCGGTGGCTACGCTCATCAGCTTGCGCTGCAAGTACTCGATGATATCCGTGGCCAGCGCCCCGCCGTGGTTGAAGCGCTCGTCGATGATGACGGCTTCCTTATCCACCTGCGCGAAGAAGTACCGCGTGAAGCTGGTGTAGCCGCCGAATCCCGTGTCCGGCATGTGCACGTAAGCCACCCTGCCGCCCGTCACCTGATCCACTTTGCGGCGATTGTCCTCGATCCACGCCAGGTGCCGCAACCCGGCTTCGTCGCCCACCGGCGCCACTTTCACCTCGCGCGAATTCGCCCCTGTGGGGTCCCCCCCGACCTTAAGAATCGTGGTCTTCCCGGCAGTCCCCTCGAAGAAGCTGTAGATGCTATCCGACCCGCGCACTTCCCGGCCATTGACCGCCAGCAGATATTCGCCGGCCGTCACGTTCACGCCCGGCTGCGTGAGCGGCGCCTTCAGATCCGGGTTCCAGTTCTCGCCGTTGTAAACCCGGGCGAACCGGTACCGTCCGTTCTCGATCTTGTAATCCGCGCCCAACAGTCCCGTCGCCACCTTCTTCACCTCCGGCCGGTCGCCCCCGCCCAGGAACATGTGACCCACCGTCATGTTTCCCAGCATCTCCGTGAACAGGTAGTTCAAGTCGTCGCGCGATCCCAGGCCATTCAAGTAAGTGCCGTAGCGCTCCTCGGCCGCCTGTAAGTCCAGCCCGTGATAGTGCGGATCGTAAAAGAACTCGCGCTCGATGCGCCACACTTCGTGGAACATCTGCTTCCACTCCGCGGGCGGGTCCACCTTCACCTCCAGATCCTGCGTCTTGAGAGCTTTCTCGTTTCCAGGCTTGGGCGGCGGACCATCCGCTCCCTCGGGGATCGGCGGCGGCTCGGCGATCGTCCACTTATCGTCTTGCTGGTACAGCATCTTCTCGCCTGTAAACGACATCTGGAACGCCTTCACGCCGGCGATGGGCACGTCCGCCTTGCGCTTTCCAAGGTCGTAGCGATGCACTGTGAACGCCGGCGGTCCCGGCGAGGGCGGCGGCGCTTCGATGGCATAAACCATCCCCGCCTTGCCGGCCTGCAGCGCCACGTACCGCGCCGGCGGCATGGGGATCGCCAGGATGCGCTGCCCGATGCTCTCCAGGTCTACCTTGACGTCGACTTTCTCGGCGCTCTTATCTTTATCCTTGTCCTTGTCCTTATCTTTATCGTCTTTCCTGGGCTCGTCCTTCTTGTCCGCGTCCTTCTTCTTCTCATCGTCGCTTTCCGGCGCGAACGGCGACGGCTCGGTCTTGGCCAGCACCACCACATAGACACTCGCGGTCACCGGCCGCGAGAAACTGTGTATGTCTGGCTCCATGGCCGGTCCCGAGTTCGTGCTGGCCGTAAAGTAAATGTACTTACCCCCTTTGTCGAATACCGGATTCTGCGCGTCGCTCATGCCGTCGGTCACCTGCGTGCTCTTGCCGTCGGCCAGCGAGTACAGGTAAATCGCCGACATGTGACTCTTGAGCTGCTTGGCATAAGTGAGCCACTGGCCATCCGCCGACCACGAAGCCGCCAGGCCGTTGCCGGCATAATAATCCGTCTCCACCAGCACCGGCCTCTTCGTGGCCAGATCCACGTAGAACAGATGATCGTGATTGTCCAGGTAAGCGATTTTCTTGCTGTCGGGCGACCAGCGCGGCGACGTGTAATAAGCCTTTCCCAGCGCGATCTTCTTCACCTCGCCTGTGCCATCCTGATCCCGCACGTGCAGCGCGTACTCGCCCGATTCGTCCGAAAAGTAAGCGATGCTCTGCCCGTCCGGCGCCCACACCGGCTCGCGCTCCATGGTCGCCGGGCTGTTGGTCAGATTGCGCGCATCGCCCTTATCCGCGGGCACCGTCAGGATCTCCCCGCGCCCTTCGAAAACCGCGCGCACGCCGTTCGGCGAGATATCCGCATTCCGCAGCCGCTTGGCCACATTCACGAAGTGCGGGCGCAGCTCCGGCAGGTCCCCCTCCAGCGTCACTTCCACTGCCTTGGTTTGCCCGGTCTTCAGGTCGTAGAGGTGCAGCGCGCCGAACTGCTCGTATACGATGGCCCCCGGTCCCGCCGCCGCCGACTTCAGGTCCAGCCCGTGGTTCTCGACAGCCCGCGTGACCTGCTTCGTCTTTGTGTCGTAGTAGAACAGCGTGACCGAACCTTCGCGGTCGGATAAGAAGTAGATCCGGTCGCCCACCCACATAGGATTGAAATCGTTGGAGTTTTCGCGTGGGATGCGCACGATGCTGGAATCCGCCAGGTTGGCGATCCAAATCTTGCGCGTCTGCCCGCCGCGATAGCGCTTCCAGGCTTCCTGCCATTGGAACAGGGGCACGTAGGCCACGTGCGTGCCGTCCGGCGAATAAGACCCCTCGATCGCAATCGGCAGCGGCAGCTCTTCCGGCAGCCCTCCGCCGCTCGCGGGCAACGTGTACAAGCGCGCACCATCGTTGGGAATTGCGCGGGACGAAGCAAACAGCACGCGCTTGCCGTCCGGCGTCCAGCCCACCGCGCCGTCCTGTCCCGGATGATACGTCAACCTGCGGGGCACGCCCCCGGCCGCCGGCATCACGAAGACATCCACGTTCCCGTCATACTCGCCCGTGAACGCGATGGTCGATCCATCGGGCGAAAACACCGGATCGGTCTCCACGCCCGGCGACACCGTAAGCCGCTTGGCTTGGCCGCCCTCGCGAGGCACGCTCCACAGATCGCCCGCGAAGGAGAAGACGATTTGCGTCCGGCTGAGCGCCGGCTTGCGCAACAAGAGATGTCCGGAGTCCGCCCCGGCCACCAGTGTTAACAGGAAAAGCCCACAAATCAATCGACGCATAACGTATAGTATCGCTCACGTGTTGCGAGCTCTTGGCCGGCCGAAAACCACTCTGCGCGTTTTTGCCGCCCGGATCGTCTTTATTCTTTGATCGTTTCGCCAACCCCCAACGCCAGGCTCATGGGTGCGCTGCTTCTGTGTTGCGCCTGCCGCGCAGCCAACATTCAGCCCGTGAAACTCATGGTGCTGGAGCGCACCAGCTACGCGGTGCGCTCGGGCGAACCAGTGGAGGTCGCCGCACCGCCCGAAACCGTCGATTTCCTGCTGAAAGCCAAGACCTTGAAACTTCAGATCCAGGGCGGCCAGGCCGGCTCCCTGGTCGCCGCGCACAATCGCGCCCACGACCGGTTGCTGCTGGCCGCGCCCACGCGCACTCTACCCGGCGACTACTCCGCGACCCTCTCCGCCACCAGCGAAGCCGGCGAGGAACGCGCCGTGAACCTAACCGTCGCCGTCCAGCCCCGCCAAAGAGTGCCATCCAACTCCACGCGGCCTCCCGTGGTGCTGTTGAACGGCTGGGAGACCGGCATCACGGGAGCCTGCCCGGTGTCCACCAGTTCGTCGGAGACGTTTGGAAATCTCGCTCAGTACCTGGTGTCCGACGGCGTGCCGATCGTGTACTTGTTCGATAACTGCGCGGAAGATCCCAACCAGCTCATCGAGGGTCTGGGGAACGATCTGGGTAATTACCTGAAGACCATACAGTACGACAATGGCACACAGGTCGCCCAGATCGACTTGGTGGCTTTCAGCATGGGCGGTCTGATTGTTAGGTCCTACCTTGCGGGAATCCAATCCGGCGGCACATTCTCCCCGCCGTCCCCGACCTTAGTCCATAATCTCGTCCTGATCGCCAGCCCTAACTTCGGATCATTCGTAGCCGGAAACTATATTAACTCGATACCAGCCGGTACCCAGAGCGCCGAGCTGGTTCCGGCCAGCTCGTTCCTGTGGAACCTGGCCACCTGGAACCAGCGCGGCGACGATATGCGCGGCATCAACGCTCTGGCCATCGTCGGTAACGCCGGCGCCTACCTCCCCGGCTTGTCCGCCACCGAACAACTCAACAACGCTAGCGACGGTCTGGTCTCCACCACCAGCGCCTCGGCTGGCTTTACTCCTCCGCCGGCCTCCATGCCGACCCAGGTTGTTCCTTATTGCCACGTGGATCCGAGTGCGTTCACCAACACCACCCTGGGAGCGCTCGCCTGCAACGCCGCGGGCATCGCCAATGTGACCAGCACCACCCACGAGACCGGCGAGATCGTTCGCTCCTTCCTGGCCGGGACCACGGATTGGACCACCATCGGTAACCCCGCCGCCGGCGACACCTATCTATCCACCGACGGCGGCATATATTTCGCGATGCAGGGTGCCTCGGGCGCCTTCGTCACCGATCTGACTCAAGTCGTCTGGGGCACCGTGCCGCTGTTCACCGGCGGCGATACCGATACCGTTTACTACACTGACTTCGTCAGCGGCTCCGGCGATTACCGGGCCATCAGTTCTTCGGTGGGTACCGTTGACTGCGCCACGCTCACGGAACCCGCGGGCTATTTCTCGCCGGCGCGCTGTAAGATCGGCACGGCGATCTTCTCGGTTGGCCCGCTGGCCTGCGTGCCCGGACGGGTGGTTAATGCCGGCGCCGCCATTACCCTCACCGGCACTGCCTTCGGGAGCCAGTGCACCAGTTGCCAGGTGCTGGCGACTCCAGCGGGATCCAGCACCCAGACAGCCTTGCAGGTTTCGTCCTGGACCAACACGTCGATCTCCGCCGCTCTTCCTTCCTCCCTGACCGGACTGCTCACCATCCAGGTGAAAGCCGTCCCCGGAACCGATGCCATCACCGTCATGGCCGTGGCGCCCGGTGTCATCACCGGGGTCTGCAATGCGGGGAGCTTTCGAAGCGGCTTCGCATCCGCCACCTGGGTCGCTATCTTCGGCACGGGCTTCTCCTCCACTACCGGGACCTGGCAGAGCAGCGACTTCGTGAACGGCATGCTGCCGACCTCGCTGGACGGCGTTTCCGTCACTGTGAACCACATCCCCGCCTACGTCGAGTACGTCAGTTCGACCCAGATCAACGTGCTGGCTCCAGACGACCCGGCCACGGGACCGGTTGAAGTGCAACTGACCGCGGCCGGACAAACCGTCGGCTACACCGCGCAAAAGCAATTGTTCGCGCCCGCCTGGTTCACTTTCAGCAGCGGTCACTATGTAGCCGCCCAGCATGCTGACTATAGTTACATTCTGCCCGCCGCGCCCGCCAGGCCCGGTGAGATCGTCCTGCTCTACGGCACCGGATTCGGTCCCACCAAGCCGGCGCTTCCCACCGCCAGCCAGGTCACCACCGCCGAGCCGCTGGCCAATACCGTTCAGATCACCATCGGCGGCTTGGCCGCCACCGTGAAATTCGCAGGCCTCTCCGCGCCCGGCCTCTATCAGTTCAACGTCACCGTGCCGAGTCTGTCCAACGGGGATGCCCCGGTGGTCGCCACCATCGGTGGCGTGCAAACCCAAACCGGCGTCTCGCTCAGCGTTCATCAGTAACCCGCCAGCGGTTATCATAAATTCCTGATATGCAGACCAAGCAATTGGGCAATAGCGACATGCATCTGACGCCCATCGGCATCGGCGCCTGGGCTATGGGCGGCGGCGGCTGGGCTTTCGCCTGGGGACCCCAGGATGACGACGATTCCGTGGCGGCCATCCACGCCGCGCTGGACGCCGGTCTGAACTGGATCGATACCGCGGCGGTCTACGGACTCGGCCATTCCGAGGAAGTAGTGGCGCGCGCCCTCAAGGGACGCTCTCGCCGCCCGTTCGTTTTCACCAAGTGCGAACGCGTCTGGAACGAGCGCCGCGAAATCGGCAAGAGCCTGAAGGCCGATTCCATCCGCCGCGAGGTCGAAGCCAGCCTGCGCCGCCTGCAACTGGACGTGATCGACCTGTACCAGATCCATTGGCCGGAGCCCGACGAAGATATCGAGGAAGGCTGGACCACCCTGGCGCAACTCCGCCAGGAGGGCAAAGTCCGCTGGATCGGCGTTTCCAATTTCAATGCGGACCACCTGCGCCGCGTCCAGGCCATCGCTCCGGTTACATCGCTGCAGCCGCCTTATTCGATCCTGGCCCGCGAAATCGAAGAGAATGTGCTGCCCTACACCCAGGCGCATGGCATCGGCGTGATCGTGTATTCGCCCATGAAGTCCGGCCTGCTGAGCGGCGCCATGACGCGCGAGCGCATCGCCGCCATGCCCGCCGACGATTTCCGTCGCCGCACGCCCCACTTCCAGGAGCCGCGGCTCACCCGGAATCTGGAACTCGTCGAACGGCTGCGGGCCATCGGCGGGCGCCACGGCCGCACACCGGGCGAAGTCGCCATCGCTTGGACCCTGCGCCATCCGGCCGTCACGGCGGCCATCGTCGGCATGCGCTCCGCGAAACAGGTTGAAGGCGTGATCGGCGCCGCCGGCTTCCGTCTGAGTCCCGAAGAGGTGCAGGAAATCGAACGCGCATGAAGCCTTCCCGCATCATTCGCGCGGCAGCGCTCTTAGCATTCCCGGCTCTGGCGCACGCCGTGGATTTTGCCGCCCAGGTGCATCCCATCCTGGCGGCCCGCTGCGCCCCGTGCCATAGCGGCGCCAGGCCTGCCGCCGGTCTCTCCCTGGCTACTCGCGCGCTGGCTCTCTCCGGCGGCGCCAGCGGTCCTGCCCTGGCGCCTGGCAACAGCGGCGACAGCCTGCTCATCCAGAAAATCACCGGCAAGCGCGGCGCCATCATGCCGGCATCCGGCGAGCCACTGACATCCGCCCAGATCGCCACGCTCCGTGCCTGGATCGACGAGGGCGCGGTCTGGCCGGAGGTGGCGCCGATCCCCGCCGGTTGGACCGCTCCCATCGCGCCCAGCCATCCTGAGCTGCCCCCCGGCGCCGAGCCGCATCCCGTCGATCGTTTCATCGCGGCCTACTTCGCCAGTCACGCCATAGCCTTTCCCGCCCCCGCCGGTGATGCGCGATTTGCCCGGCGCGTCTACTTCGACCTGTGGGGCCTGCCTCCCACGCCCGAACAGCTCGATGCCTTCCTTCGCGACACAAACCCGGATAAGCGCGCCTCGCTGATTGACGCCCTGTTAGCCGATTCGCCGCTCTACGCGGATCACTGGATCAGTTGGTGGAACGATCTGCTGCGCAATGACCTGGGCAGTAACTACGCGGGCGAGCGCCAATCCATCACCGATTGGCTGGCCCAAGCCTTGCGGCAGAACTTGCCCTACGGCAAGATGATCGCCGCACTCGTGAATCCGGTGGACCGGACCGATCCCCACGGCTTCCTGATCGGCGTCAACTGGCGCGGCGATGTCAACGCCAGCCAGACTCCTTACATGCAGGCGGCCCAGAACACCGCCCAGATCTTTCTCGGCATCAACCTCAAATGCGCCTCCTGCCACGACAGCTTCATCAACCGCTACAAGCTCCGCGAATCCTATGGCATGGCTGCCCTGTTTTCGCCGCGGAGCCGCTTGGAACTGGTTCGCTGCGACGTCAAAACCGGCAAGTTCACCGGCCCGCGGCTGCTGTATCCCGATCTCGGTGCGGTTCCCGATGAAGCCACTCTCGCCGATCGCCACGCCGCCGCCGCGCGCTTCTTCACCGACGCGCGGAACGGCCGTGTGGCCCGCACCATCGTCAATCGCTACTGGCAAAAGCTCTTCGGACGCGGCCTCGTGGAACCTGTCGACGAAATGGACGCCGAGCCCTGGAATGCCGCCCTGCTCGATTGGCTGGCCGGCGACTTCACCGCGCACGGCGGCGATCTGAAGTATCTGCTGCGGCTGTTGATGACCTCCAAGGCCTACCAGTTGCCGGCCGCCGTCAGCGCCGAGCAGTTGGAGAAGCCCTACGTGTTCCGTGGCCCGCTTCCCCGGCGCCTTTCCGCCGAGCAGTTCGCCGACACCGTCTGCGCCGTTACCGGAGAATGGCGGCTCCTGGAGCCTGAATCGCCGCTGTCCGAGCCGCGATCCTCAGGCAACCGCTTCTCGGCCGCTCCCGCCCGCGACTGGCAGTTCAAAGCCTCGCCCTTGGCCCTCGCGCTGGGCCGGCCGATTCGCGATCAGGTCTTCACCACGCGCGACAATCGCCCCACCACCTTCCAGGCCCTCGAGCTCGTCAACGGCGGCACCTTGGAGAATATGTTGCACCGTGGCGCATTGCGCCTGCTCGGTCAACTGCCCGCTGCCCCCGCGAGCCTGCTCGATAGCGGCCGCCTTACCCGCGGTTGGGTGGACTTCGATGTCGATGTCTCCGGCCTGAAACAGCTTTGGCTGCTGGAAGAGGATGCCGGTTCCTACGACCTCCCGCACACCGTCGCCGGATGGGAAGACGTGGACTTCAGTGGGCCGGCAGGCTCTCGGATGCTCAAGGATCTGGCGCCGGCCACCTTCCCGCGTGAACCGCTGACCGCCAACGGAATCGCCGCCGAAGACGCCGTCGTCATGCGGCCCGGCAGCCGCATGGTGATCCCCATCGGCGGGCTCGGCTTCACCCGCATGCATGGCAGAGTCGCGCTCGACGACCGCTCCACCACCGACGATATCGAGGGCGCCGTCCGTTTCTTCGTATTCGGTGCCGAGCCCGATCGCGAATGCCTGGCCCGCGTTCTGAATGAGCCGCCCGTTCCCGCACCCCCGCCCTTGACGAGCGTCCCGGACGCGGCCCAACGTTTGTATTTGCAACTTTTCGCGCGCCGGCCGAACCCGGAAGAAGCGCGCATCGTAAGTAGTTATTTCGCTGGTGGTAAACTGGCCCCGGCCCCTCTGGAGGATTTGCTGTGGAGTTTATTGCTGCATCCCGAGTTTCAGTACTTGTATTAGCGAGCTGCGCGGCCGCCCTGGCGCAGGATGGCGCCGCGATCTATCAGAAGCACTGCGCGCAATGCCACGATAAGGGCGTCGGCCGCGCGCCGCAGCTCCTCACCCTCAGCCTGCTTACACCCGAGCGCGCGCTGGCCTCGCTGACTTCCGGCAAGATGGTCGAGCAGGGTAAGGCCCTCACGTCCGCCGAGCAGCGCGCCGTAGCCGCTTTCGTGACCGCCAAATCGTTCGGCGCGGATCAGCCCCTAACCCAGGGCCAATGCGCCGCTGCCGCCCCGCTGTTCGAAAAGCCGTTCGCGGGCCCCTACTGGAACGGCTGGGGCGTGGATTCCAACAATCGGCGCCTGCAACCCGCCGCCATGGCTGGTTTAACCCCCGACCAGACACCCCGCCTGAAGGTGAAGTGGGCCTTCGGCTTCCCCGGCTCCGGCAAAGCCTTCGCGCAGCCCACAGTGGTCGCCGGACGCATCTTCGCTGGCAGCGACACCGGCAAAGTTTATTCGCTGGATGCCGCCACCGGCTGCATCTACTGGATGTTCAAAGCCGATGGGCCCGTGCGCAGCGCCATCACCATCGGCCCAATCGGAGCCAAGTGGGCAGCCTATTTCGGCGACCAGCGCGCCAATGCCTACGCCGTCGACGCGGCCACCGGCGCGCCGCTGTGGAAGGTGCACGTCGACGAGCATCCCGCCGCCATGATCACCGGCGCACCCGCCCTATACGAAGGACGCCTCTATGTCCCGGATTCTTCTTACGAAGAGGTCACCGGCGGCTCTCCCAAATACGAATGCTGCAAGTTTCGCGGCGGCGTATCCGCGCTGGATGCCTCCACCGGCAAGCTGATCTGGAAGAGCTACACCATCGCGGAGCCCGCCCAGCCCGTCCGCAAGAACAAGCAGGGCACCCAGCTTTGGGGACCCGCCGGCGCGGGCGTGTGGTCGTCCCCTACCGTCGATCCCAAGCGCCACGCCGTGTACGTCACCACCGGAGATGCCTACTCCGATCCCGCGCCGCGTACCAGCGACGCGTTTATGGCCTTCGATATGGATACTGGAAAGCTGCTGTGGTCGCGCCAGTTGACCGAGAACGACGCTTTCAATCTGGGCTGCCCCACCGGCGACAACTGCCCGCAGGCTAATGGGCCGGACTTCGATTTCGGCTGCTCCCCGAACCTGGTGGATCTGCCCAACGGTAAACGCGCGCTGGTCGCCGGCCAGAAATCCGGCATGGTGCATGCTCTCGATCCCGATCAGCAGGGTGAACTGTTGTGGCAGGCCCGCGTCGGCAAAGGCGGCCCCCTCGGCGGTGTCCAGTGGGGCAATGCCACCGACGGCCAGAACGTCTACGTCGCCGTTTCCGACCATTTCGCCACCAGGAACCTGAAAGAGGGCGGCGGCATGTTCGCGCTCAAGCTCACCACGGGCGAGCGCGTTTGGAGCACGCCCGCGCCTTCGTGTGACAAGCCCAATTGCAGCCCGGCGCAATCCGCCGCCGTAACCGTGATCCCCGGGGTGGTCTTCTCCGGTTCGCTCGACGGCCACCTGCGCGCCTATGCGGCCGCCGATGGCCGCATCATCTGGGACGTGGACACCGCCATCGATTACACCGCCGTGAACGGGGTGAAAGCCAAGGGCGGCTCCCTCGACGGCCCCGGCCCCGTGGTCGTCGGCGGCACGCTTTACGTGAACTCCGGCTATGGAATGTTCGGCGAGATGCCTGGCAATGTCCTGCTGGCCTTCACCGTCGACGGCAAGTGAGCGGTGCGGACTCTCAGCCCGCCAAATTGATCAAACTAAGCTCCAGCACATACGGGCTGGCCGCCTTAATCTGATCCATCAAGGCATCCGTGGGCGCGGTTTCCAGGTTGATGTGCGCCGCCGCCGCCTGCGCTCCATCGAAAATCACGTTCTCCATCTCCTGCACATTGATGCGCGCCGCGCTGATCACATCCAGCACGCTGGCCAGCACGCCCGGCCGGTCCAGATGCCGTACCACCAGCGCGCACGTCGCCGGCGTGGCCTTCGCGATGTTCACCACGTTCGGCACCTTGCCGGTCTCCAGAAATGTCCTGACCACGCGCACCGTCTCGGCCGCGATTGCCTCCTGCGCCTGGTCCGTGGACGCCCCGATGTGATGCGTCCCGTATACCCCGTCGAGCTTCACGATTTCATCTGCGAACTCGCCCGTGCCCCCGGCCGGCTCCCCCGCGAACACATCCAGGCCCGCACGCACGCCGTTGCTGCGCACCGCCCACCCCAGCGCCACCTGGTCCACCACTTCCGCGCGCGAAGTGTTGATGAAATAAGCACCCGGACGCATCGCGTCGAAAAAATTCGCGTCGATCAGCCCGCGCGTCTGCGCATTGGCCGCCACGTGCACGCTCACCACATCGGCGGACTTGGCCACTGCGATGGGTGAAGCCCGGTGCTCGATCCCCAATTCCTTGGCCGCCTCCGCAGTCAGGCTGCGGCTCCAGGCCACCACCGGCATTCCGAACGCTTTCGCCCGCGGGATCATCTCCCGCCCGATGCGCCCCACCCCTATCAGGCCCAGCGTGCGTCCCAGCAGCCCGCGCGCTTTGGAGAACCCCGTCTTGTTCCATTGGCCGGCCCGCAGCGAAATCACGTTGTCGGCCACCCGCCGGTCCAGCGCCAGGATCAGCCCGAATGCCAGCTCCGCCACCGCCACCGAGTTCTTTCCCGGACAGTTCGAAACATAGATGCCGCGCCGCGACGCCGCCGCCACATCGATGGTGTTGTAGCCCGCGCCCGCCCGCACCACCAGCTTCAACGCGCCCGCGCAGAGAATCGCCTCGGTCACCTTTGTCGACCGCACCACCAGCACGTCGGGCCGCAGCCGCGCGACCTCCGCCGCCAGCGCGTCGTCTTTCAGACCGGGCTGGTAGGACACTTCGCAGCCGGCCGATGCGAGCGCATCCAGTCCCGATTGCTCGAACTTATCCGCGATGAGAACATGCATACGTATGCCAGCGACGATCATAACCCGTAGTGTGGTCCTGGTTCTATCCGCGTTTATCTGTGTTCATCTGCGGCCAATAAGGATTTAACACGCCCTCGCCGCCCCGTGGCAACATATAATCAAATGCCCCAACTCATCGAACTCGGCCCTCGCGACATCAGAAGAGTTTGCGATCCGAGTAGCCTCGAATTTGAAACCACCGCCGACCTGCCGATGCTCAGCGAAGTCCTGGGCCAGCCGCGCGCCGTCGCCGCCTTCGCCTTCGGCACCGGCATCTCCAGCCCCGGTTTCAACCTGTTTGCCCTGGGCCAGCCCGGCTCCGGCAAGACCACCTTGATTCGCGATTACCTCGAGCGCCGCGCCGCCGCCCAACCAGTGCCTTCCGACCTGTGCTACGTCAACAATTTCGCGGATCCCCGCTCGCCCGCCGCCCTGCGCCTTCCCGCCGGCCGCGGCATCCAGCTCAAGCGCGATATCGATCTGCTGGTGGAAGAGCTGGCCACCGAGATTCCCAAAGCCTTCGACAGCGAGGATTACTCCCGCCAACGCGATAAGACTATGGAGGATCTGGAAGCCAAACGCGCCGCGGAGCTCACCGTCCTGAACCAGCGCGTCACCGGCGCCGGCTTTCAGCTTCTGAAAGGCCCCGGCGGCCTGTTGCTGGTTCCCGCGCCCGCGGGTAAGCCGCTTTCCGAAGAAGACCTCGAGCGCCTCGCGTCCGGCGAGCGCGAGAAGATCGCCCGCACCCGCGAGCAATTGCAGCACGATATCGAACAGCGCCTGCGCGCCATCCGCGAGCTCGAAAAGGGCGCGCGCCAGACCGTCCGCGCGCTCGACACCGGCACCGCCTCCTACGCCACCCGCCATCTGTTGGACGATCTGCGCGCGCGCTACCGCGATCTCCCCGCCGTTCTCGAATATCTCAATGCCCTCGAAGCCGATGTCGCTGCCCATCTGGACGATTTCCGCAAGGGCAGGGACGCCGAGACGCCCGCGCCGTCCGTCCCCATTCCAGTGCCGGGTCCCGAGCGCCAATTGCCGCGCTATCGCGTCAACGTACTGGTCGATAACCACGGTCTCAAAGGCGCTCCGGTCGTAGTCGAAAGCAATCCCACCTATCACAACCTCACCGGCCGCATCGAATACCAGGGCGCCTGGGGCGGCGCCCTCACCGACTACACCATGATCAAACCGGGTGCGCTGCATCGCGCCAACGGCGGCTATCTCATCATTCCGGCGCGCGAGTGCCTGCTCCATCCCTTCGCCTGGGAAGGACTGAAACGCGCCCTAAAGGACCGGTCCCTGCAAATCGAAGAGCTCGGCGCGCAGGTCAGCATGGTCAGCACCGTCACGCTCGATCCCCAGCCGGTCCCGCTGGACGTCAAGGTGGTGCTCATCGGCAGCCCGTCCATCTACTACATGCTGTACGCCTCCGACGAGGATTTTCAAAAACTCTTCAAAGTCAAAGCCGACTTCACCACCCGCATGCGCCGCGATACCGGGTCCGAACAGGCCTACGCCCTGTTCGTCAACCACATCACCCAGCAGGACAACACCCTGCCGTTCGACCGCGCGGCCGTGGCCCGCGTCATCGAGTATGGATCGCGCGCCGCCGGCGGCCAGGACCACCTCAGCACCAGGTTCGGCGACATCGCCGACCTCATCCGCGAGGCCACCCACCACGCCGGCCAGAATTCCCACCAGGCCATCACCGCGGCCGATGTGCGCGCCGCCGAAGACGCCCGCCGCTATCGCCAGAACCTGATTGAAGAGCGCTTACAGGAGTCTTTCTCCGATGGCGCCATGCTGCTCGAAGCCTCCGGCGCCGCCGTCGGGCGCATCAACGGACTCTCCGTGCTGGACATGGGCGATTGCTCGTTCGGACATCCCGTGCGCCTCTCGGCAACCGTCGGGCCCGGCCGCCGCGGCGTCGTCAGCATCGAGCGCGAGGTCCAGATGAGCGGTCCCATCCACGGCAAAGGCGTAATGATCCTGAGCGGCTACGCTGTGCGCAAATACGGACAGGCCGGCCCGCTGGGTCTCTCCGCCAGCCTGGTCTTCGAGCAGTCTTACAGCATGGTGGAAGGCGACAGCGCCTCACTCGCGGAGTTGTGCGTGCTGCTTTCCGCCGTGGCCGGTACGCCTCTGCGCCAGGATGTCGCCGTCACAGGATCCGTGAATCAGTACGGACAGGTACAGCCCGTGGGCGGCGTCACGGAAAAGATCGAAGGCTTCTTCGACCTGTGCCGCGCCAAAGGCTTCACCGGCACCCAAGGCGTCTTCATCCCCGCCTCCAACCGCCGCCACCTGATGCTGCGCGACGACGTGGTCGAAGCCGTCTCCAACGGCCGGTTTCACATCTGGCACGGCGAGGACGTGGACGACCTGCTGGAACTCCTCACCGGCAAGCCCGCCGGCGAAATGCACCAGGCGGTCGCGAGCCACCTCGCAGCCTACGCCGAAACCCTGAAAGCACTGTCCGCCGGGGACGAAACGAAAGACGAAGAGAAAACGGACAAGCCGTAGGTCGCGGGATGCCGGATTTTCAGGACGGATTTCGCCGGATTGTGCTTGATCGTCCTGTCGTCGGCCATCATGCGCCAACTGCCAACCTGGCCTCTACTCGTGAAGGATGATATTCAGCAGCGAGCTGTGAACTTTGATCCCGCCGTTATAGTCGATGAAACCCAGCCTGCGGAACTTATTCATGAAGAAGCTGATCCTGGACCGCGTAGTGCCGACCAGCCCCGCCAACGTCTCCTGGCTGATATCAGGTATGTCCAGCTCCGGCTCGCTTTCCTTCCCGAAGTTAGCCAGCAGCAGGAGGATCCGTGCTAGCCGCTTTTCGCTGGAATTGAATAGCTGATCCACCAGATCCGCCTCAATCCGATTGTTGCGGGTGAGCACATAAGAAAGGACCATCCCGGAAAAGGCCACATCCTCGCGCAGCAGACGAAGCATAGCTGGCTTCGCCAGACGCACAATGGAACAGTCCGTTATCGCGGATGCGGTTGCCATGCGTTTCGGCAGGCGGCCCACCAAGGACCCCTCGCCTACAAGATCGCCGGCAGTCAAAATCGCAATGACCGCTTCTTTGTCCTGTTTGGAAATGACGGAGAGCTTAACTTTGCCCTTCTGAATCGAAAAGACGGCATCCGCCGGGTCGCCCTGAGAAAAGAGTATCTTGCCCTTTCGATATGCAACGGTGGTTCCTTCACGGGCGATAGTTGCCACGAATATATCGTGATCTGATATCGATTTCATGCGCTTAGCCCCGCTCCGCTGAGGGAATCTCGCGTCCAGGGTGCGTCAACCAAATCCTTTCTTTCCCACAGGTCAGTTTATCATTTCGTCCATTAGACTGGCAGCGGCGCGCATAGCATTCACGACCCGTCGGATCGGTGGCGAGTCGGAGCCGACAGTTGGCCCGGCCGAGATCAAAGGCCCTTTCTTCCTCGCGCCTGCTACCAAGAGGGCTCTCGGAGATTCGCCAGACTCGCGAGCACTTCAGCCCGGATCGTCACCGTTCTCTCAGTTAGCCCAATTGAAGAGGATCAAGCCTGTCTACAAAACATCTTCAGTCATTCAAACTGGATTCTCCACACAGCGCTCACTCTTGCGTCTGCACGGGAGTTTCTGCGAGATCATGAGATTTCGGTAGTCCTTTGTGAGCGTGATTTGCGACCGGGCACATGGAAGGAACTGCTGGAGCAGATCACGCTATTGCCCGATCCTCCTGTCTTACTGGTGGCGTCACGCTTGGCGGATGAATGCCTGTGGGCGGAAGCTCTTAACCGTGGCGTTTACGATGTGCTAGCCATACCATTTGATCCGCAAGAAGTGCTGCGGTACGTCAGTTTGGCTTGGCAGCACTGGAAGGTCCAGCATCAGATTCCTGCCGGGGTGCCAAAAGCATATGAGGCGGTAAGGGCGGCAGCGGGTTAAGGAATCTGCTATTTGCGGTTTTTCCGAAATGGTTGTGCCTGGGGCACCCGTTCGCCGGCCCAGCTCGCCATCCACCGACCGCCGCGACTGCGGATCGATGCCGCGCGACCGCGCGGCCACGCGCGGTCGCAGTGCAAAACGTTCGGCGCGAGGCAGGTACGGCGTGCCAGTCAGGATTCGTCGTCGATTGTTTCGCGCACCCGGCGAGTGATCTCCGCAGAATCCTCGTCAACGGAAAACATGGCCCGGCGCTCGAAGCCATGCGGACCGGTGATGATCAGCCGTACGTCACCGCGGAGGGGATCGGTCACAATCCAACCTTCGTATGGTTCCCGAACATGCTTGCCGCCGGCGGTAACTGCCGCCTCAATCCGCTCTCGTCTATGTGCGGGAATACCTTTGGAATCGAAAACGGTCAGGGGCATCGGCGGCGCGCTCCAGTCGTGCTTCTACGAGCATAAACCAACCCGGCTGGCCGCCTGCGGCAGAGCTCTCGCAGCGCCTGCGATTTCGCGACGCGCCACCGCGCGGCCACGCGCGGTCGCAGCGAAAGACTTTCGCCGCCGCACCCGCCGATGGGCACCGCGGAGCCCTTGGTGGGCGGCCATCAGGGCGGGCATCCGCCTTCGCGCGGCCACGTAAGCGCGAAACCTGCCGCGCCGTCGATGCCCTCGAAGATCGGACCCTCGGTGCCGACTTAACGGTGTTCCCGCGGCCACCTGCTGGCGGGCGCCGCGTTTGCCGCCTGCGTCATGTTTTTTGAATCCAGCAAGGCTTGCCGCAACTGCACGAACGTCAATGACGACGGGGGTTTCGCGGGCATCGTACGCGATTCGTCGGCAGTTTTGCTTGCCAATCCTGCCATAGGCTGGTTAGGGGTGCCGTAATTTGACGTTTTCGGCAGATCGCGGTGCGGCACGTCAGCACTGCCGGGGCCCTTGCCGCACGGCCGGGGGCGCTGCTGGCGAAGACCTCACACTGCGAAGTCCATCTTCGCGCGGCCACGTAAGCGCGAAACCTGCCGCGCCGTCGATGCCCTCGAAGATCGGACCCTCGGTGCCGACTTAACGGTGTTCCCGCGGCCACCTGCTGGCGGGCAAAAACCTCTATATGCGCAAGGATGGAAGCCGCGAGTGCCGCGGTGCTCCCTGGAGCGCGCCACCAAGCTCATGTGGAACAAAATCCGTGATCGTCGAAGCCGCCTGCATAAACCCCGATGAGATGCGGATCCGTGTGAAACCGCAGAGTTTAGCGTCGATCAGTGGCGCGAGATCCTGCAGCTCACCAGGAATATGACGTACTTCGTCATGCGGTCGCACACTGCGACCGCGACTGGACGCGCGGTGGCGCGTCACACGAGTTCCGCTGGCGCGCCGTCTCAAATCAGCGCATGCGCCACCACGTCAACGCACAGCGCCCCTCATGGCCGAATCACCACAAGGGCTACGCCGTATCTGTCGACGGGCGACGCGGCCGGCCGGTCCGGCGCCGAACGGCCGTTGTGGAGGTCTGCGGATGCGGGAGAGCTCGCGGTCGTTAGCACGGCGAGCGCTCACCCAGCGTTCGCCAGAGTGCGTTTGCCGCCTGCGTCATGTTTTTTTGAATCCAGCAAGGCTTGCCGCAACTGCGCGAACGTCAATGATGACGGGGGTTTATGCGTTTGCCGCCTGCGTCATGTTTTTTTGAATCCAGCAAGGCTTGCCGCAACTGCGCGAACGTCAATGATGACGGGGGTTTCGCGGGCATCGTAAGCTTTTTGTGCGTGTCATGCC
>Ga0070731_10001708_pt1 | contig 22177 bp, 18 predicted proteins | sample Coa_R1_2_FD_66448 | JGI IMG/M metagenome (GOLD analysis project Ga0070731, IMG submission 66448) | Surface soil microbial communities from Centralia Pennsylvania, which are recovering from an underground coalmine fire - Coalmine... | ecosystem: Environmental > Terrestrial > Soil > Unclassified ... | reverse complement strand
GCTCGTGCGCGCGACCAGATAGAAGCGGCCGCCCGGCGCGAGATGCGCCCGCGCCTCGCCGAGGAGCCGCACGACCACCGTCCGGCCCGCGCGGATCGGCGGGTTGAGCAGAATCAGGTCGAAGCGCTCGTCTCCAACCGGCGCGCAGCCGTCGCCGGTCCGCGCCTCGGCGTTGGCGGCCGCGTTATCGCGGATGTTGGCCGCGGCGAGGGCCGTGGCGCGCGGATTGATGTCGACGAGCGTCACATGGGCCCGCGGGCTGCGGGCGGCCATCACGATGCCGAGCGCGCCGTAGCCGCAGCCGAGATCCAGGATCGTGCCGGCTTCGGCGGGATCCACCGCTTCCAGCAGCAGACGCGTCCCGCGATCGACGCCGCCGCGCGAGAAGACGCCTGGGGCTGTGCGAAACCGGAACTCACGGCCGCCGTCTTCGAAGCGGATCGTCCGCTCGCGTCCGGGCGCCGGCCTGCCCTCGTCAGGGGGCGGAGCCGGCGTGAAGTAATGCGACGCCGGCGCCTTCCGCCGGCTAGTCCCGCTCGGGCGGGGCGACGCCATTGTGCTCACATCGCCTCGCGAAGCGCCCGCAGCGCCCGCAGCAGGGGGCCGGTGGGCGCCCCGGCCTCGGTCAAGCGCGCCGCCGCCCGTTCGACCGCGAGCAAGCGCGCGGCCGCGGCGTCCCGGCCACGCCCGTTCCGCCCGGCCTCCGAGAGGACGCGGAGCCGGTCCTCGAGATGCCGCACCTCGTCCACCGAGCGCCGCAGGCTGTCGAACACGGCCTGCCGGCTGACGCGGAGCCGGCCGGCAATCTCGCCGAGCGACAGGTCCTCATGGTAGTACATGCGCACCAGCCGCTGCTGGCGGGCCGTCAGCAGGCCGGCGTACGCGTCGAACAGCCGGATCACGGCGGTCCGATCGGCGAGACTGCGGGCGCGGCCGTTGAGCCGCGGGGTGGAAGGTGTCTTCTGTAAAGGCATTGTCCTTGACGCCAGTATAGCACACGGCTACCCGAGAAACTCAAGGCGACACGGCGACGGCGAGCCCGGTGCGCAGCCATGCGGGAAGGGTGCGCTCGTTTGCAAGGTGATCGGTCGCCCGGTTGGGGTTCACGGCTCCGCGGCCTGTTTCAAGAGCGCGCCGGCTCCCGTGATGTTCTTCATGAGGTCCTCCGGCACGCCGTGGCGCTCGCGGAGGTACTCCGGAGTGTTGTAGGAGAGCCAGACGGCGCCGCCGGCGTCTTCCCAGACCAAGGCCTTGAGCGGGAGATCGATCGCGAGCGTCGGCGCCGCCACCATCAAGGGCGTCCCGGCCTTGGGGCTGCCGAAGATGAGCACCTGGGTGGGCCGCATCGCCAGTCCTGCCTTCTCCGCCTCGCTGCCGTGATCGATCAGGCCGAAGATGGTGAGGCCGTGCGCGCGCAGCGAGGCCTGCAGCCGCTGCACGGTTTCCGGCACAGAGTGCCCGCTGCGCAGGTGGACCATCCCGGCGTCCGGCATCCCATCCATACGCGTCCCTCCGTCTCGCGCCTCATGACGCCAGCAGGGCTTCGACGAACGCCTTCGGATCGAACGGCTGCAGGTCGTCCATCCCCTCGCCGAACCCGACGAGCCGCACAGGCAGCTTGAGCTCGTCGGCGATCGCGACGGCGATGCCGCCGCGCGCGGTGCCGTCGAGCTTGGTCAGCACGACCCCGGTCAGCGGCAGCGCCGCGGCGAACTGCCGCGCCTGCGCAATCCCGTTCTGTCCGGTGGTCGCGTCCAGCACGAGGAGCGACTCGACCGGAGCCTCGGGCAGCTCGCGCCGCAGGACGCGATCGAGCTTCTTGAGCTCCTCGAGGAGGTTCGTCTTCGTGTGGAGGCGGCCCGCGGTGTCGACGATCAGCACATCGGCGTGGCGGGCGCGCGCGGCCTGCGCGGCATCGTACACCACCGCGGCCGGGTCCGAGCCCTCCGCGTGCCGCACGAGCTCCACCCCGGCGCGGTCGGTCCATACCGCCAGCTGGTCGATCGCCGCGGCCCGGAATGTGTCCGCCGCGGCGACGATCACGCGCCGGCCGTCGGCGCGAAAGCGGTGGGCCAGCTTGCCGATCGTCGTCGTCTTGCCCGCGCCGTTGACCCCGAGGACGACGATGCCGGCCGGCCGCGGCTCGAGGCGGAGGGGCGCGGGCTCGCCGAGTGTGGCGAGCACGACCTCGGCGAGCGCCCGCCGCAGGCCCTCGGGCGTCCGCGCCGCGGCGCCCAATTCGCCCGAGCGCGCGCGGCTCCGGAGGCGCGCGATCACCGTCTCGGTCGCTTGGACGCCGAGGTCCGCCGCTAGCAGCGCCTCTTCCAGGTCATCGTAGAACGACTCGTCGATCTCGCGCCCGATCAGACCGTCGAGCTGCGCGGCGAGGGCCTGGCGCGTCTTCGCCAGGCCCTCGCGAAACCGGCCGAACCATCCGCTCCCTGCCATCGCCGCTACGTCCCCGTGTGCGCCGCCCCCGTCGAGGGGACCGGCGTGCTCAACCGACGGGCTGCTGCTCGAGCTGCGCGTCCTCTCCTGTCTGCGCGGCCTCCTGCAGCCGAACCGACACCATGTGCGAGACCCCGGGCTCCTCCATCGTCACGCCGAACAACACGTCGCACGACTCCATGGTCGCCTTGTTGTGCGTAATGATAATGATTTGCGTCTGCTCGGTGAGCTCACGCAGCACCTCGGCCACCTTGCGCGTGTTCGCCTCGTCCAGCGCCGCCTCCACCTCGTCGAAGACGCAGAACGGGCTCGGCCGCACGCGCAGCATCGCGAAGATCAACGCGAGCGATACCATGACGCGCTCGCCCCCGCTCAGGGCGCTCAGGCTACGAAGATTCTTCCCCGGCGGCTGCACGACGATGTCGATGCCGGGCTCGTCGCTGCCCTCCACCGTGACGAGATCCAACCCGGCGCGGCCGCCGCCGAAGAGCCGCACGAACAGCCCGCTGAACTCGTCGTTGACGGCGCGGTAGGTCTCCTCGAACCGCTCGCGGATCACCGTCTCGAGGTCCGCGATCAGGCCCCGCAGGGCCTCGAGCGCTCCCGCGACGTCGTCGTACTGCTCGCGCAGCGCGTCCGCGCGGGCCACCGCGGCGCGGTGCTCCTCGATCGCGATCAGGTTGACCGGTCCGAGCGACGCGATGAGGCCGCGCAGCGCCTCGATGCGGCCGAGGGTCTCGTCGCGCTCGATCGACTCGGGGGCCTCGGATGCGGCGCGATCGAACGGCAGGCCGAACTCTTCCTCGATGCGCCGGCGCGCGCTGCCGATCTCCGCGTCCACCTGGGCCTGCCGGAGCTCGACACGGTGCACGTCTTCCGCGAGCGCCTCCGCGCGGCCGGCCGCGTCCGCGTGCTGCTGCTCCACTTCGGCCCGGCGTCCCGCGACCGCGGCGCGTTCTTCGTCGAGCGCCGCGAGTGACGCCTCGAGGCGCTCGCCTTCCCCGGTCAACGCGGCGCACCGCTCCCGCGCGGCCGCCTCTTCCGCCTCAAGCGCGGCGGCGTCGGCATCGAGGCCGGTGCCCTCCAGTTCGAGCGCCCGGCGCCGCTCGTCCGCCGCGGCCATGCTCCGCTCGGCCTCGGCGGCGCGGGCGCGGACGCCCGCGCGACGTCCCTCCAACTCGGTAATGGCGACGCGCGCCTCGGTAAGCGCCTCCCGGGCGCCGCGGGCGGCGAGCGCCTGATCGCGCAGCCGGACCGATAGATCCTCCGCCTCGCCCTCCAGCCCGGCGATCCGCTGCTCGAGCGCGGCGGCCTCCGCGGCGAACCGGTCCCGGGCCTGCTCGTGTTCCCGAACGGCGTCCTCCGCCGCCCGCGCTTCCGCGGCCAGCGCGGCGAGCTCGTCGTCGATGCGGGCGCGCTCGGCGTCGAGCAGCACGAGCCGCCGGTCGGCGTCGCCCCGCCGGTCGCTTTCCTCGGTGATGCCCGCGTCCGCCTGCGCGACCGCCGCTTCCATCTCCCGGAGCCGCGCCGTCGCGGCGTCGATCCGCGCGGCGCAGTCGCGCGCCGCCGCCTCCAGCCGCTCGAGGGCGGCGCGGGCCTCGGCGATCTCCTCGGCCCGTCCCACCGTCCCGGTCTGCCCGGGCGCGCGGCGGCCGGTGGTCACCACTCCGAGCGCCGACACCCCGTCGCCGGCCAGCGTGACGATCCGGCCTTCGTAGCCGGCGGCCCGGATGCGGACGGCCGCCTCGAGGTCGCGTGCGAACACGGCGTCGCCCAAGAGGCCGCGGACCGCGCCGGCGTGCTCTCCCTCGACTTCGATGTGGTCGAGGACCCGGCCGGCAAACCCGGGATCCGCGGCGGCCTCGGCGGGAAGCGCCGGCGCCGGCAGCGGCCGGACGAGCGCGAGGGGCAGGAAGGCGATCTCGCCGGCCTCGCCGCCTGCGGCCTGCCGCAGCGCGTGGGCGTCGTCGATCGTCCCGACGATCAGCGCCGAGGCGGCCGCGCCGAGCGCGGCCTCCACGGCCGGACGGATCTCCCGCGGCGCGCGAATCACCTCGGCCACGACGGCCCGCAGCGCCGTAAAGCGCTCCGGCTCGCGGCGGCGGGCGAGGAGCAGATCGCGCGCGCCGGCATCGTAGCCTCGGAACTGCGCGTGCGCCTCCTCGAGAAACGCAAGACGCGACCGGAGCGTCTCGCGCTCCATCTCCACCCGGCGGACCTCCGCCAGCAGTTCGTCGCGGTGCGCCTCGCCCTGCTCGTGCTCGTTGCGCAGCGCGCGCAGCGCGCTGCGCCGGGCGTCGAGGGCGGCCGTGATCTGCGCCAGCTCGGCGGTCAGCGTCTCCCGCCGTGCGGTGATCTCCGCGGCCTGTTCGCGCAGATGCCGCAGCCGGCCGGCGATCGCCGCGGCCCGATCGAGATAGGCCGCCACCCGCGCGTCCGCCGTGGCGAAATCGGCATGTGCCCGCGCGCGGGAATCCGCGAGCGCGCGCGCGTCATCTCGCGCCTGCGCCGCCCTCGCCTCGTCTCGCGCGGTGCTCTCTTCCAGCCGCAGCAGGGCGTCCTGCGCGGCGGCCACGTCTCCGCGGCGGCGCTCCGCCTCGGCGGCGAGCGACCGGTCCTGGCCCGCGAGGTCGTCGCGCTCACCGGCGAGACGGCCGGCCTCCGCCCCTTCACGGGCGATCTCCGCGTCGAGCCGGGCCCGCTGCGCGGCGACGCCCCGCCGGCGTTCGGCGAGCAGCTGCGCGGCGGATTCCTCGGCCGCCCGGCGCTCGGTCAGCCGGACGAGCGACCGTTGGGCGTCGTCCCACTCCCGGCCCGCGTCCGCGGCGCGCCGGTCCAGCGCCGCCCGTTCTTCCGCGAGGGCCGCGAGCGATCGTTCGACGTCGCGGCGCTTCACCGCGATCTGCTCGAGTTGGTCCTGAACGCGCTTCTGCGCGCGGGCCAGCCGCCGGACCTCCTCGACCTGAACGGCGAGCTCGAGCCCGCGCAGCTCCTGCGTGTAGGCCTGATACTGCCGCGCGGCATCGGCCTGTGCCGCGAGGGTCTCGACCCGCGCGTCCTGCTCCGCGAGGATGTCCGCCACGCGCAGCAGCAGCTGGTCCGCGGCCGCCATGCGGCGCTCCGCGTCGTGCCGGCGGCGTTTGAACTTCGCGAGGCCCGCGGCCTCCTCGAGGATCATCCGCCGCTCTTCGGGCGTCGCGTCGAGCATGCGGTCGACCTCGCCCTGCGTCACGAGCGCGTAGGTGTGCCCGCCGAGACCGGTGCCGAGAAACATCGTCTGAATGTCGCGCAACCGGCACGGGAGGGTGTTGATGAAATAGCGGCTGTCGGCGGCCCGCAGCGCCCGCCGCGTCACCGTGACCTCCGCGAACGCGAGCGGCGTCGGCGCGGCGTCGTCGCCGTCGAGGGGCATCATGAGCGTGCCGTCCCCGTTGTCGAGCACCAGCGTCACGTCCGCCATGGCGAGCGGCCGGCGCCGCTCGCTGCCGGCGAAGATCACATCCTCGTTGCGCACGCCGCGCAGCGCGCGCAGGCTGCCCTCGCCGAGGGCCCAGCGGATCGAGTCGAAGATGTTGCTCTTGCCGCTGCCGTTGGGGCCGACGATCGCGGTCAGGCGCGGGGAGAACTCCAAGGCGGTGCGGTCCGCGAACGTCTTGAACCCCGTGAGCTCGAGCCGTTTCAGACGCACGTGAGTCCCCCTCCCGCGACGCGCTGGCGCGCGAGCAGCTCCTGATAGACGATCAACAGGCGATCGGTGACGCGCGCCTGGTCGTAGTCCGCCGCGGCCGCCCGGGCGGCTCCACCCATCGCGCTGCGCCGGGCCGGCTGCGCCAGCAGGTCGCGGACGGCCTCCGCAAACGCGCCGGGATCCGCCGGAACGAGACGCCCCGTCTCGCCGTCCCTGACGAGATCGGACGAGGCGGGGGCCCGCACGGCCACCACGGCGCAGCCCGCCGCCATCGCCTCGATCATCGCGATCCCGAACGTCTCCGTCGTCGACGGAAAGACAAAAAGATCGGCCGCCGCCAGCACCTGGGCGACCACCGCCGGCGGCTGCGTGCCGGCGAAGACCGCGCGCGAGGTAAGCGCGGCGTCTTTCGCCTGCGCCTCGAGGGCGGCGCGCTCGGGACCGTCGCCGACGAGCAGCAGCCGCACCTCGGACGGCAGCGCCGCGAGCGCCGCGAGCAGGAGCGCCACGTTCTTCTCCCGCGCCAGGCGCCCGACGAACACGAGGAGCGGCGAGCGGGGCGGCACCCCGAACCGGCCGCGCACGGCCGTCCGCTCGTCCCCCGCGAACCCTGGCTGCGGCGCAAAGGCCGAGACGTCGATGCCCGCGCTCGGCACCACGACCACCCGCACGCGCACGCCGGCGTCGCGCAGCAGCGCCGCGATCGACGGGAGCGGCGCAAGCACGCAGTCACATTGGTTGCAGTAGACCGTCGCGTAGGCGCTCACGAGCGGCCGGGCAAGCTCGCCGACCACCGGCGCGTAGTGGGCGTACTCGTCGTACCGGGTGTGGTACGTGAAGAGCACGGGGCGCCCCAGCGCCCGCGCCGCCCACCAGCCCATGCCGCCGAGCAGAAACGGCGAGTGCGTGTGCACGAGATCGAGGCCGAGCGCGCGCACGGCCCGCAGCGCACGGCCGGGATACGGCAGCGCCAGCGGAAAGTCGGGGTGGCCCGGCGGGGTGACCGACGGGACGCGCACGACGTCGGGGTCCACGTCGGCGTAACCGGGGTACGCCGGCGCCACGATGGAGACCCGGTGGCCGCGCGACCGCAGCTGCCGCGCCGACGTCTCGACCGCCGTCACCACGCCGCTCGTGCGCGGCCGGTAGGAATCCGTGAACAGGCCAACGTGCACTTACCCGGCGGTCTCGCCGCGCGCCTGTGACTGCACGTCGAGAAAGCCGAGCAGCGCGGACAGGCGAAACCGCCGCTGCCCGCCCTCGGTGCGTAGACACGCCAGCTTCCCCTGGTCGGTGTAGCGGCGCACGGTCGCCTTGCTCAGGTTGAGCACGGCGGCCGCCTCGTGCAGGCTGATCTCGGGATCGAGCAGCCGGCGAATGATCTCCTCGCGGCTCTCCGTGATCGGGCGCCGGCCGCCCCGCCCACGCGGGCCGAGCTCCATCGGCAGTGCCCGCTGATCGGGCCCGGCGCCGAGACTCCGGCGGACGGCGTCGGCGCGGGCCTCGGCTTCAAGGGCCGCCCGCGAGCCCTGCCCGCCGCCGGCCTCGCCGGGCGTCCCGGATGTAGCCCGGGCGCCCACGGCGGCGGCTACCGCGACCGGGTTCGGCTGGGCCGGCGGTGATTTCGTGGCGGCCGGCGCGATTTTGGCTCGTGCCCGCGGACCCGCCGCGGGCCACGACGAAATTGAAGCCGCAGGCCTAGAGCCGGCCGGCTCGACCGCACCGATCTGACGGCTGAGCGCGTCGGGTGGGCCGGCGTTCAAGGACGTGACCGGTTCCGGGAGGGAGACATGCATCTGCCGTTCGAGGTAGCGGTACCAGTCCCGCAACGTCTGCGCCATTGTCTGCTCCGATGAGTGCTGCGTAGGTTATTCGGCGTTAATGTCCCGGCGTAGTTCGAGAAACGTGAGAAAAATCCTGCGAAACCACTCTAACTCGTCGGTCGGGCCCGGCTGAGGTGCACCCGGAGCGCGTGGCTCGGGAGGTCCGCCGTTACGGTCTCGGCCACCAGCCGGCCGCAGGCGAGAAGGCCCTCCTGGTCGATGCCGGTCTCGATGCCCATCCCGCGCAGCATATAGTTGGTGTCGTCGGTCGCGATGTTGCCGGTCGCGCCGGGCGCGAACGGGCAACCGCCGAGGCCGCCGATCGCGGCGTCGAACGTGGTCACGCCCGCGTCCAGCCCGGCCAGGACGTTGGCGAGCCCCATGCCGCGCGTGTCGTGCAGGTGCAGCGCGAGGCGGGCGCCGGGGTAGATTCCCGCCAGCCGGGCTACGGCGCCGGCGACCTGCGTGGGCGTCGCGACACCGATCGTGTCGCCGAGGCTGACCGAGGTGATCCCGAGGGCCGCCGCCCGCTCGACGATCGCCTCCACCGCGTCGAGCGGCACCGGTCCGGTATAAGGACAGCCGAACGCGACCGCGATGCCGGCCTCGATGGACGCCCCCGGCAGCGCCCGCGCCGCCTCCGTAATCGCGGCCAGCTGCTCGAGCGATCGGCTCACGGTCATCCGGACGTTCGCCGAATTGAACGCGTCGGTCGCCCCGATCACCACCGTCACGGCGCGAATGCCGGCGGCGAGCGCGCGCTCCAGGCCTTTCAAGTTTGGCACGAGGGCCGACGCGCGCAGTCCCGGCAGCCGCAGCGCGGCGCGCGCAACCTCGTCCGCGTCCGCGAACTGCGGCACGGCCTTCGGCGACACGAACGACGTGACCTCGATGTCGTGCACACCGGCGTCGTAGAGCGCGCGGATCACGCGGATCTTGGTCTCGGTTGGGATCACACGGCCGACGAGTTGGAACCCGTCGCGGGGCCCCACTTCCGAGATCGTCACAGCCCCGGGCAGCTTCATGAACGCATCCACCTCGCCAAGGCCGGCCTCAGATGACCCCGCGGTCCCGGAGCGCCTCGACGTCCCGGCCGCTCAGCCCGAGCACCTCGCCGTAGACTTCCGCGTTGTGCTGGCCCTGCCGCGCCCCGGCCCAGGCAATATGGCCGGGCGTCCGGCTCATCACCGGCACAACCCCCGGCAGCGCGAGCGGCCCGACGTCGGGATCGTCCACCTCGGCGATCGCCCCGCGGAAGCGAAACTGCGGGTCCGCGGCGACGCCGGCGATGTCGTAGACCGGCCCCGCCGGAACCCCGTGCGCGGCGAGCAGCTCGTTAAGCGCGCCCAGATCGTGCTGCGCGGTCCACGCGCCGACCGCGGCGTCGAGCTCGGCCTGGCGCCCGCCGCGTCCCTGGTCGTTGGCCAGGCCGGGGTCGGCGAGCCAGTCCTCGCGGCCCATCAACGTTGCGAGCCGGCGGAACACATTGTTGTTGTTGGCGCCGATCACGATGTACTGCCCGTCGCGCGTCGGATAGATGCTGCTCGGCGCGACCCCGGGCAGTCCGGTACCGTGCCGTTCGGCCACGTGGCCGAGCTTCTGATACGCGGCAAGCAAATCGTCGAGCAGGCTGAAGGTGGCTTCCGTAAGCGCGACGTCGATCTCCTGACCGAGGCCGCTGCGCGCGCGCTCCGACACCGCGGCCATCGCGGCGAACGCCCCGTACAGACCGGCCACGGTGTCGGCCAGCGCGAACCCAACCCGCGTCGGCGGCCGGTCGGGGTACCCGGTCAGAAAGCGGACCCCGGAGATCGCCTCGGCCACCCCGCCGAATCCCGCCCGGTCACGGTACGGACCGGTCTGGCCGTACCCGCTGATGCGCACCATGATGAGGCGGGGAGCCGCCTCCCGCACCTGCGCGTAGCCGAGCCCCCAGCGCTCGAGCACGCCCGGCCGGAAGTTCTCCACCACGATGTCGCAGGCGTCGTAGAGCCGGCGCGCGATGGCCTGTCCCTCTTCCGCGTGAAGGTCCAGGGTGACGGCGCGTTTGTTCCGGTTCATTGTCTTCCATAGAAGAGAGTGGCCCCGGTACTGGCTCCGCCAGCCCCGGACCGGGTCGCCCCGTCCCGGCTGCTCCACCTTGATGACGTCGGCGCCGAAGTCCCCGAGCAGGCGGGCGCAAAACGGCCCCGCGATCATGTTGCCGAGGTCGAGCACGCGGAGGCCCGCGAGCGGCCCGGTGGGCGGAGGCGAGGGGGTCACCGGTCCGGCGTCATCCCCGCGCCGCGGGCCGGGCGCCCAGCACACCGGCTTCCCGCAGCTTCGCGATCTCGCCGGGGGCGTACCCCGCCTCCGTCAAGATTTCGTCGGCGTGCTCGTTGAGGATCGGCGGGACCCGGCGGATCTCGCCGGGCGTCTCGGAGAGCTTGATCGGGATGCCGATCAGCTTGACGGCGCCGTGGACGGGATGCGGCCGTTCCACCAGCATCCCGTTGTGCAGGACTTGCGGGTCGCTGAACACTTCCGCGAGGTTGTAGATCGGTCCGCAGGCGACGCCGCGCTCGTTGAGATACTGCACCCATTCGTTGCTCGTCCGGCTCTTGAACGCCTCGGTCAGGATTGCGTTGAGCGCCGGACGGTTCGCGACGCGGGCGTTCACGTTCTGAAAGCGCGGGTCCTCGGCGAGCTCCGGCTTGCCGATCGCCTCGCACAGCCGCCGCCACATGACCTCATTGCCCGCGCACAGGTTGAACGATCCCTCCCGGGTCTGGTACACGCCGAACGGCGACGCGAGCGGGTGGTAGTTCCCGGCCAAGCCGGGCGGCGTGCCCGTCTCGAAGTACATCCCGGCGCTCCACGTCAGCAGCGAGACCATCGAGTCGAGAATCGACACGTACACGTCCTGCCCGCGCCCGGTCCGCTCTCGCGCCAGCAGTGCGTAGAGCACGCCGCGGCAGGCGGTCATCGCGCAGTAGAGATCGGCGAGCGCGATCCCGGCGCGGGTCGGCCCGGTCGGCTCCTGGCCGGTGATGCTCATGAAGCCGGACATGCCCTGCCCCACCTGATCGAATCCCGGACGGCCGCTGTACGGGCCGGTCTGCCCGAACCCCGTCACGCCGCAGTAGATGAGGCGCGGATTGTCTTCGCGCAGCGAGGCCGCGCCGAAGCCGAGGCGCTCCATGACTCCGGGCCGAAAGTTCTCGATCACGACGTCGGCGCGGCGCGCCAGCCGGAGGACGACCTCCCGCCCGGCCGGCTTCGTCACGTCGAGGGCCATGCTGCGCTTGCTGCGGTTGGCCCCGGCGAAGAAGTAACTGTTGCCGACCAGGTGAGGCCGGAGGGTCTGGTTCCGGGAGTGGTCGCCGTCGAGCGGCTCGATCTTGACCACGTCGGCCCCGAAGTCGCCCAGTTCCTGCGTGCAGAAGGGACCCGCGAGAAACCGCGTCAGGTCGACCACCCGGATGCCGTCGAGCGGTCCCATTGTCAACGGCCCTCGAACCGGGCGGGCCGGCGCGCGAGAAACGCCCGCACACCCTCGCGGTAGTCCGCGCTCTCGTACGCGGCCTCGACGAACGCGGCGATGTCCTGGTCGCTCATCGTTCCCTCCCCTGCCAGTCGTTGCAGCATCGCTTTCGCGCCACGCTGCGACAGCGGCGCCTGTCGCGCGAGCATGTCCGCGTAGGCGTAGGTCGCCGTTTCCAGCTCGCCGGACGGGCAGACGCGGTTGACGAGTCCCATCGTGCGCGCCTCCGCCGCATCGACGAGGCGCCCGCTGAAGAGCAGGTCGCGCGCGTGGCTCGGACCGACGAGGCGCGCGAGACGCCTCGTCGCGTCGGGGCTGTACACGATCCCGAGGCGCGCGGCGGTGATGCCGAACCGCCCCGACGGGCTCGTCCACCGGAGATCGCACGCGAGCGCCAGTTCGAGGCCGCCGCCGACGCAGAACCCGTGGACCATCGCGATCGCCGGCTTTGGGAAGTCCGCCAGCGCGCGCTCGGCCGCGGCCACCAGCGCGCTGTACGCCCGCGCCGACGGCGCGCCGTTCCGCACGCGGCCGAACTCCGAGATGTCCGCGCCGGAGGCGAACGCCTCCTCCCCGGCGCCGCGCACCACGACGGCGCGGACGGCCGCGTCCGCCGCGAGCGGCGCCAGCACGCCGGGCAGCGCTTCCCACATCGCCACCGTAATCGCGTTGTGCTTCTCGGGCCGGTTGAGGGTGATCGTGGCGACGTCGCCGTCGCGCACTACGTGCAGTTCGTCCATACAGCCGACAGCGTTCTCCTCCGGCGGGCGCGTTCCCCCGTCTACGCAGGACCTCCGGCCGCATTCGCCGCCTCCTGCCCCGTCTACGCGGGACCTCCGGCCGCATTCGCGGCCTCCTGCCCGCCCCGCCGCCGCCGCATTGTGCGCGGCCCGCGCCGGATGCTACAATGAGGCCCGCTGGCCGACCCGCGGCCGGCACCCATGCAATCAAAGCCGGGGAGTGGCGCAGCTTGGTAGCGCGCAGCGTTCGGGACGCTGAGGCCGAGGGTTCAAGTCCCTCCTCCCCGACCATCTCTAGACCTTATTTATCAAGGGTTATCGGGGTTTGGTTCTGGGTTTGTCAGTACAATGTCACTGTTCGCAGCAGGCAGGGTTAGCGGGCTTTGCTCCTGATTTTATCAGTGTCACTGCCCGTAGCAGGCTTCGCCCTGTCTTCCCACGGGTAACCGGAGGGCCAGAGCAGATCCTCCGGCCATTCGACCGGAATCGGTTTGATCGTTTCGAAGAGATGGCCGTATGTGCGTCGATCACTTACGGGCCTTTTTCAGTAACCGCCGACGCTAGCGGCGCCGGCCGAGCCTCATGTACTGCGGCAATGACCGGGCCGCCAAAGACGTCGCGGCGACGCTGATTCGTGACGTTGGCTTTGAACCCGTGGATGCTGGACCGCTGCGAATCGCCAGATACTTGGAGCCGTTCGCCCTGGCGATGGCGCAACTCGCGTACGAGGGGGACAACGGACCCGAGATCGCGTACCGCATCGAGCGTTTCAAGTCTCGCGCCTAGAGAGGATGGAGATGTCGTGAGTAACAAGAAGGTCTGGTTCATCACCGGAGCGAGCCGGGGCATGGGTGCCGATTTCGCCAAGGCGGCCCTGGCGGTCGGGTACGCCGTCGTGGCCACTGGCCGGGACACCGCTCGCGTATCGAAGGCCCTGGGACAGTCGAACGACTTGTTGCCCGTCAAGCTAGACGTCACGAGCCGTGCCGATGCCAAGGCGGCTGTGAAGGCCGCAGTCGACCGGTTTGGTCGCATCGACGTGCTGGTAAACAACGCGGCGAGCTTCTACGCCGGCTACTTCGAGGAGTTGACGCCGGAGCAGTTCGATCGCCAATTGGCCGCGAGCCTCATCGGTCCGATGAACGTCACCCGCGCGGTCCTGCCGGTGATGCGCAAGCAGCGCTCGGGGCACATCATCTCGATCTCTTCGACAGCGGGCCTCGCCGCCGGTTACGACTTCGTGACGGCTTACGCCGCGTCGAAATTTGGTCTTGAGGGGTGGATGGAGTCGCTGCATGCCGAGGTCGCACCGTTTGGCATCAATACGACGATCGTCAATCCGGGATTCTTCCGCACGGAACTCCTCACGGAGCAATCGACGAACTACGCCGCGCCGTCCATCGCCGACTACGACGAGCGCAGAGGGCCCCTGGTCGAGTACTGGAAAGCCCAGAACGGCCACCAATCCGGGGACCCGGCGAAGCTCGCGCGCGCGCTCATCACGATTGCGAGCCAGGAGCCACCTCCGCGCCGCTTCATCGCCGGCGCCGATGCCATTGCCACCGCGGAGCAGAAGATCGCGGACCTGAAAGCGCAGATCGACGCGAACCGGGACCTCTCGACGTCCCTCGCTTTTGACTGAGAGCCCGCACGTAGACGCCATGACGCCGGCCGGTTCGGGTCGGCGCGCCGATCTCCGTACAGGACCGCCGTAGACAGGACGGCCGCCATCCCGGTCGGCCCGCCGGCAGCCCAGTGTATGTCGCAGGCCCGTATCGCCGGCCGTCCCATGCGAAGCCCGGCGGCGGTCCGCCGGGCGGACACGAGGCTCTTAGAGCACCACGACGTATCCCTGCATGGCGACGGGAAAGTGGGGCGCCCCCTTCTTGGCCGCCGCGAGCCCCAGTTTGGTGTTGTACATCGCGAACCGCTCATCGTAGAAGAAGTAAATCCCCGGCTTCGCGAATGTGGCCGAGCCGCTCTTGCCGGCGGCGATCGTGAGTTTTGGCGCGCCGCCACCCGTGAAGATCGCCGTGTGCGCGGCGCGATCTGCGTTGATCCAGGTTACTTTGCCGCCGACCCGCACAACCGCGATATCGGGCGCATAGGTGTCCCCGGAGATCTTCACCGTCGCGGACGGCATTCCCGTGAGCTCCGGTCCCTTGACCACGATGAGCCCTTCCATGGCCACCGGGAACGTATCCGCTTCTTTGCGCGCCGCGGCCCGCCGGAGCGTTGTGTTGAAGGTGGCATGGTCGAGACAGTAGTACGGGTAGATCCCGGCCGTAGTGAACTTGAACGACGCCGGCTTCCCCGGCGGGTGGACGAGCGTGAACGACGCCGGAGTACCGGGCATCGTCGTAGTGACGTGCGGATCGGTATCTTTATTGATCCAGGTGACCGTCTGTCCGGCATCGATCATGATCGACGGCGGCAGGTACGAATCTCCGGGAATGGTCACCGTCGGCCCGGCGGCCTCGACGGGCGCGCGGGGGATCACAGGGTTGAGGACCGCCGCGCCGGTTAGAACGAGAGCCAAGATCGCCGTGCACGCCTGCCGCATCGTTTGCGCCTCCTGAGTGTTGGGCTGTCTACAGGCCCGCCAACGGTAACAGAGGCTGAGGCCCCGGTTCTACGGGTTCCCCGCCGCATGGAAGCGTTATCTCGATCTGCGTTCCGACTCCCGGCAGGGTGCACGTACTCACCTGCCCGCCTATGGCGGCGGCCCTCTCCCGCATGGCGAACAGCCCGATGGTGCGCGCGTCGCCGGTGCGCAAACTCACCGCCGGTTCGAATCGCGCGCCGTTATCCGTTACCGTCGCATACACGATCGTGTCCGCGCGCGCGATGCGCACGCCGACGCGGGTGGCGCCTGCATGCTTGGCGATGTCGGTGAGGGACTCCTGTAGGATGCGAAAGAGCACCACTTCGATCCGCGGCGGAAAGCGGGTCGTGAGGTCGTCGATCTCGATCTCGACCGAGGCCCCCGCCGGCGCCAGCACGCGGCGCGCGTGAGCGCACACGGCCGCGCGCAGCCCAAGCTCATCGAGGAGCGTGGGCCGCAGATCGTTGACGATCGTGCGGATTTCGTCCAAGGTCTTCTCGGCAACGCCCCGGATGTGTGCGATCTGCCGGGTGGTTGCCGACGGCGCTTCGGCGAAGTATCGCTCGGTCCCGTCCAGTGACATAATGAGGGCCGACAGCATCTGCCCGACCTCCTCGTGCAGCGTCCGGCAGATCCACCGGCGTTCGTCCTCCTGTGTGGTGTACACTTTCGCCAGGAGCGTCCCGCGCACAGCGTTGAGGACCGTCAACTCGCGAACCCGCTGATTGGCCCGCAGCACGATGCCGGTCCCAAAGAGCAGCGTGAACACCCCCGACGCCAGCGCACCCGGCAGCGGAGCCAGCGGCCGTAAGAGCGGGTAATCGAGCCCGTGCAGGCCGGTCAAGACAAGTCCCCAGAAGAGCAGCGCTGTTCCCCACTGCCGCGTACGCCCCTCGGTCTGCCGCAGGAAGTATGCCGAGGCGAGGAAGGCGGCCGCCGCGAAGACAGACGGGGGCCACACCATGAGCCACCAAGTCCCCGCGCGCGCGCCGAGTGCCGACGCCGCGAGCGCAGACGCGGCGAGCCCGGCCGCGCCGGCAAGCAGATGACGCCGGCTCAGATTCCGCCACCCCGCGGCAACGCTCGAGAGCATGACCAGCGACGCCGCAACGATTGCCGCGTGCCGTGCGAAGAAGAGCCAGGGTTCTGCCGTGCGCATCGCGGCCGCTTCGGCCACCACGTGCAGTGTGAACAGGACGTAGGCGCCCGTCCACCACAGTACGATCCGCTCGCGGGTCTCGAGAAACCGCAGGAACAGCAACAGCATCACCGCAGCGTGGGCACCGACGCCAAGGGCTAGCCAGTCCAGCGTCTCGATCGATACCGTAGGCATCGTCAGCCTCTCATCGTGACGCGAGACGGGGGGAGGACCGCCGCGCTAGCGGCCGGCGGCTGTCGTTCCACCGGCACCGACCGCTCAGGCGGCGCGGCCCTGCTGCCCCACCGATCCGTTATCCGTGCCCCGCGCTCGATGCGCGTTAGAGCATGATCACATACCCTTGCATCGACACGGGGAAAATCTTCGTCCCGGGCTTCGAGTTGGCGAGTCCGTGGGATCCAGCGTGGCGGCGTTCGAATCGTAGAACAGGTAAACGTCGTCCCCGGCACGTCACCGGCCTGCGTCGTAGTGGCGGCGTGCGACCCGGGTCCGAGCGCCACCACGGCCCCGACCAGTACGGCGAGACCCGTCACGCGCACCTCGCCTCACGTTTTCGCCTTGAGTTTCTCTTGTCCCTTGCCGGCACACGTTAGGTCCGTCCTGTCGCGCACCACGTTTCGTCCACGATGGCCGGGCCGGCAACGGACAGCGACGCGACAGGCTGCGCGGCGAGATCGGCCGCCATCCGCATCAGACACCAGTAGCACGGCCGCTCTCTGTCCCACAATCCGCCGACAGCCACCCGGGCGGCTCCGTCCGTGAGCCCCGGAAACTGCCGCAGAAACTCGACCTCGTACTCCGCCGGGGTATGCAGCGGCGACCCGCCGAGCCGCGCGGTTCGTCCGTCGACACAGCACGCCCAGAGGAGTTTGAACCGCCGCCGCAGTGTCGGCGTCGCCGCCAGATCTTCCGGGACGTTCCCGTATCCAAACGCGCCGTCGAGGATATCAGCAACGTGTCCCAGTTCGTGACGGAGGAATCGCGTGAGCCCGAACGGGTTCGCAAAGCGCAGCGGCAGTACTGTGAGGTGAAGCGTTGCGCCGTCTTCCCCGACCGCCGCGCCCTCGTCGGGCGCCGCCCACGCCGGGGAGAGGCGCACCTCGGTGAAGCGACCGGCGAGGACCGCGACGGCCTCTCGGACGGCGGCGTCGTATCTACTGAGCAGCCCGTGTCGCGCGACCGCCTCCTGCAACTCCTGACTGTATCGGATGCGCGTTGCCGCCATAAAGGTGCCTCCCCGGTTGCCCGATATCTCGATGTGCCGCCCGGCGCATTCTCGGACCGCGCCGTCCGCGGCTCATGCCGTTACCGTAGTTCATACACGCGCGCCCCAGTAGGGCCGTTGAGGACAACGATGAGGGCCAAAGGTCCCGGGACCTTTGGCCCCCCGACGGAACAATCCGGGTCTGCAGCTTAGGAGAGCTTCTGCTTGGCGGCTATTGCCGCCGCGGCGGCTCGCCGTTGCACGTGCAGTTTGCCGAGCAGGGTGCTGACGTAGTTCTTGACCGTCTTTTCGCTCAGGTGCAGCGCGGCGGCGATCTCTCGATTGGTCATCCCGTCCCCAACCAGCGCCAACACGCGGCGCTCTTGTTCTGTTAGCGCGTCGATGATCGCGCCGCCGCTCCCCCCCAGGCGCCTGAAGCGCGTGAGAAGTTGGTGGGTGACCGTCGGATCGAGCAGCGATTCCCCGGCGGCCACGACCTCAATCGCGTGGATCAGTTCCGCGCTTCGAGTTTGCTTCAACAAGTAGCCCGACGCGCCGGCCATCACGGAGGCATCGACGGCTTCTTCGTCCGCAAACGACGTGAGCATCAACACCCGGGTGGCGGGCCGCGCCGACCGGATCTCCCGGCAGGCTTCGACGCCGCTGCCGTCGGGGAGGCGTACGTCCATGATCACTACGTCGGGCGTCGTCCGCGCCGCCTCCGCAATTGCGGCCGCCGCGGTCGAGGCTTCGCCGACGATCGTCATGTTGGGCCGGTGCTCCAGGAGCATCCGGACGCCCGCCCGCACCACTTCGTGGTCATCCACCAGCAGGATGCGTAACGGCTTCTCCATCTTCCACCTCCACCTGGGCGCGGGCCGGCCGTGGAATCGATATTTCGACCGTGGTGCCCGCGCCCGGCGCAGCCGTCACCCGCAGCCGGCCTCCGAGCGCGCGCGCTCGCTCGGACATGCTGCCGAGGCCGAGGCCGTAGCGCGACGATAGGCCCGCGGGGTCGAATCCACGGCCGTCGTCCCGCACGAGGAGCGTAAGCGCGTCGTCCGTCACAGCCGCTCGGACGGTCACACGCGCGGCGTGCGCGTGGCGGATGACGTTCGCAAGGGCTTCACGGACGATCAGGATCAGTTGGGTCCGTACCTCGCTCGGCACCGGTGGCACCGTGTCCACGTCTTCCAGATCCAGAGTGATTGGCAGCCGTGAGTGCTCCTGGAACTCTCCCGCGATGGCCTCAAGGGCTGTCCGAAGGGTCCGCTCGGCCGTCTCCGGCGGACGTAGGTTGTGCACGTAACCGCGGATGTCCTGAATGATGCGGGTGTGGATGTCCAGCGTCTGGCTCAGCCGTCGTTTCGCTTCGCCCGGATCGTCGTCGATCAATCCGGCGGCGTATTCCAGCGCCAAGTCGACGCCGTACAAGGCCTGCATCGTATTGTCATGAAGATCACGGCTGATCCGGTCGCGCTCGCTCAACACCGCGACTTGCTGCACCTGTTGATGCAGGTTGTTGCTCTGGACCGCGATGGCGGCCAGAGCGGCAAGGGCGGAGAGCAGGTTGGTCTCGTCCGGCGTCACACGGCGGGGCGCGCTGTTGGCAACGCACAGCGTTCCGAGGGTCCGATCGCCGATTTGCACGGGCGCCACGGCGTGCGCACGGCCGTACCGGTCGTTGATGAACGGGCACGCCTGGTCTTCCCAGCAACGCAGCGGCTCCCCCGCCGGCGCTCCCACGGAGCCACCCGGGCGGTCCGGCAGCTGGGCGTCGGGCGGCCCGCTCAACGCGCCCATGACGATTGGGCCGCCGCGGTCGGCGAACAAGCACAGCGCGCCGGCCTCCATGTGGAGCAGCCGCCGCGCGTGCTCCGCGATGGCTGCGAGGATCGTCCGCAGGTCCGTGAGCGCCAGGATCTCGCGGCTGACGGCGTAGAGCGCCTGCGCCTCATGTTCGCGCCGGGCCCGTTCCGCGAGCGACGTCTTGAGGCGGTCACGCATCGTGTCGTAGGCGTCGGCCAGGCTGCCGATCTCGTCGTGGCGGTCGACCCGCACCGTGGTGTCAAGGTCCCCGCCGGCGATCCGCTGCGCGGCCCCGGCCAGGGATCGCAACGGCCGCACCGCTGTGCCGGTGTCCCACCACGCCAGCAGCAGCGCCAGGATGAGGGCGGTGGCGCCGATCAAGAGATTGCGGTTCCGCACCGCGACGATCGGCGCAAACGTTTCGGCCTCGGTCTGTCCGACGCTCACACCCCACGCCGCCTGGTACAACGGGGCAAAGGCCATAATATGATAGCCGCGGATCTGCCCCCCTTTCACCACGGCGGCTCGGCCGACCGCCGCCGTACGAGCGCTCATGAGCGCATTATGAAACAGTGGATGCTCGTTGGCCTGGAATGCCTCGGCGCTTTCCGTCGTGGCTAGGACCTCGCCGTGCGCGTCGATGATCAGCGCATGCCACGTGGTGCCTGGACGGTGTGTCGTGCTGTACTCGGTGATATAGGATAGGAGTTGCTGTCGGCGGAGGTCCACGGCGGCACACAGTGCGCCCGCGCGGGCGGAAAGCGGCACACACAACAACACGGCGGGCACGCGGGCGGAGCCCAGAAACTCCAAGTTCGACGCCGCGGTGGGCCGACCGGCGAGGACCTGCCGCACCGCCTCATCGTCGCGGAAGTCGATCGCGGCATCGCCCGGGTGGGCCGGTTGCGCGATCCTCAAGCGCCCCGCCGCGTCAACGACATACACGCCGTAAGAAGCGAGAGCGATCTGGGGTCGCATCTCCCGGAGCCATTCGCGCTGCCCGCCGGCGCTCGGAGCGCTCAACGCCGCCGAGGACGCAAGTCCCTGTAACTGCCGGAAGGATTGGGTCAGCGTTCCGTCAAGGAGTTCCGCCGTGGCCTGCGCCGAGCGGAGGCGTTCTTGAAGCAGTTGGTCGGTCAGCTGCCGCACCATCTGATAGCTATTGAGACCCATGACGGCCAGCAGAATCAGGATGCCGACGGCCACGGCGACCATAATTCGCGCCCGCAGGCTGCGCGCAGGAGACGACCGGCGCACCGCGTCTTCGATGCGCTGCGTCACTGCGGACCCGTAGAGAGCCGGCTCCATGAACGTCCTTTCGCCCGGCCGCCGCCGGACGGGTATCTTTAGTAAGTACCGCAGAATGTTACTAAGAGAATATCAGGCCGCAGCCCGTATGTGGGATCAGGCCCTGACCGTATACGATGTCCCGCCGCGGCCCGCCCGGCCAGGCCCAGGAAAGATGGCCGCGAAGAAGCGTCCATTCCGCTATGGCGCCAGTGCAGCCGCTGAATGGCTCCGTCTGCACTTGCGCCCACCGCCGCACGCTGCGTGGCCTGATCTGCGCGCATTCCGGCGAGAAGATTCGAATCTGAGCCTCGCATTAGCGGTGCCGCGTCCAAGGATATCCTAAAGAAGGAGTCTTCCGAAAAAGAGCGGGGTTACTCGGGGTGTTGCCCTTGCGCCCGGCGGCGCCGCCGCTCGAAATCCGAGCGCGTAATAGCGCCTGCTTCGTAACGGTGCCAGACTTGATCGGCAGAATCGGCAGTTTCCTTGCGCGGGCAGATGATGCAGAGTAGAAACCCGAGAACGCTGACGACGAAGCATAGGAGCGCCGCTGCCAGAAGGATTTCCCAGCGCCATCCGGACCCGAACAGGACCGGCCACATTTTGACTCAAATCTACGCTCGCCGCCGTGCGGCAGGATATCTGATGAGGACCGCCGGCTCACGCTCTTACGTATCGATAAAACCTACCGTTCATTGAATTCATTACTCACCGATTGCCAGTTCCAGCACGAGCGATCGCCGCCGGATCGTTCAAATCCCCCTTGGCAGTCCCACATCGGAGAAGGCTTTCTCTACGTGCACGCCCTGCTCTGCAGACGAGTCTTCTGCTGCGGCCTCGCCCCAGTAGCAGTAATCACAGAACCTCAGCACGATGCCGTTCCTCTCGAGCTCCTGCCGCACAACCCGTAAGCCGCACTTTTCACACACCGGAAGCGATTCCATCGTCCCTCTCCCGTCGCGCGAACCAGATATGCCCGTATCCACCCAGCCCTTCTAGTTAAGTATAGAAACTGCCGGCTCCGAGCGCATCCTGAAAAACCGCCATCTTACTATGGTGTCTTTGGCGGATTAGACATCGGTTCGCGACCCGATGCTGTATCGGGTATGTACCCTATATGGCGGAATCTGATGGCTCATGAGTCTACCGCCGCTGTCGGCGTGCCACCGACAGCGTACCGCTGGACCTGCGTTCCATACGACGTCGGCGCCCAGTCCGACGCCTTGGTCGACGCTCGCGCAGCACGCCACCTGCCCCGCCGAGTCACCCGCGGCTGTACGCATGCTCAGGAACCGGCTCGGCATTCGGACTCCAAGCACTACGGGCCGGCCGGCGTCCCGCGGCGTCAGGGCCGCAGCCACCTTCGCAGGATGCGGCGGCGGCCCTGCCTCAGCCGCACTCGTGCTGGCTCCGGGATGCGAGGTCTTCGAGAATCTGCTTGGTCTTCAACCTCCGGCCTATAACGGCCGGCTGATCATCAAGCTTTCCTACGTCGGCGGACCAACGGGCGGGGCCGGCGGCATCGGCGTGAGCGGCGGGTTACCGGGATCGAGGTCCCTAAACGCCGGGCCTGGCCCAGACCCGCACGGCAACGGTCAGGACAGCGGCGGCGGGCAAGGTTCTGGTGAACAGGGCGACAAAGGGGTTGGCCACGAGAGAGGCGGCGGTCACGGCGACGGCGACGCGGAAGGGGATGACTAGCCGGGCAGGCGAATCGGTGTGGTCTCAACCCTGGTGGTCCTAGCCGCGATCACGGTGAGCGTGCCGTACGGGGGCGGAGGGTAATCGCCGTTCCCGCCCGAATATGCGGTGCCGTGCCGCGAGGTCCCGCACCGGTGTTGCACGTCGCAGCCGTTATGGGTGCCGTAGGCACGGTTGCCCTGGCCGCGGC
>Ga0070731_10001706_pt1 | contig 22181 bp, 25 predicted proteins | sample Coa_R1_2_FD_66448 | JGI IMG/M metagenome (GOLD analysis project Ga0070731, IMG submission 66448) | Surface soil microbial communities from Centralia Pennsylvania, which are recovering from an underground coalmine fire - Coalmine... | ecosystem: Environmental > Terrestrial > Soil > Unclassified ... | reverse complement strand
CGCTCGAGCCCGGCGGCGCGGACGAGCTCGACCGCGTCGTCGGCCACGGCGTGCGCGGGCGCGTCGCTCCAGCCGAGCTGGTAGCCGCTGATCCTGAGCGCCGCCAGCACTGCCGGGTCGAGCTTGCGGACTGGGCGGCGACCGAGCTCGCCGATGCCGTGGTCGATCGTGCGGACGCGCTGAACGGTGCCGTACGCGATCCGCTGCGCGAGCGCACGGTCGCGCGCGTCGAGGCCTCCGGCCGCGGCGGCAAAGGCGCGGTCGGCGTACGCATCGTCTTCGAACACGCGCCGCACGACCTGGAAGGCGACGCGACGCGCCGGCGCGATCACCGCAGGCCGCGGACGAACTCGTCGTGGCTCATCCGCCGCTTCCCCTCCGGCTGCACCTCGTCGGGGACGAAGACCCCGTCCTCGAGATGGGCCCGCCAGACCGTCACCCGGCGACCGTGTAACGTCGTCCACGCGCCGATGTGCGGCGACAGGGCGCGCACCCGGCGCCATGCGTCGACCGGTCGCGCCAGGTCGAGCTCGCGGTCTGCAGGGCCGATCTTCTCGGCATAGGTCGCCCCGGCCTCGGGCTGCTCGACGAACTCGGGCGCCGGCAGCACCTCCCCGAGGAGGCGGGCCGCGACCTCGGCCCCGCGTGCGAACACCGCGCCGGCGTCGTCCTCGGGCCGAATCGGGAACGCCGCCTGCGCCGCGATCGGGCCGGCGTCGAGCGCCTCGACGGTGCGGTGGATCGTGACGCCTGTCGCCTCGTCGCCGGCGAGGATGGCGCGCTCGACCGGGGCCGCGCCGCGCCAGCGCGGGAGGAGCGACGGGTGGACGTTGAGCCAGAGCGTCTGCTCGAGCAACGCCGGCGGGATGTAGAGCCCGTAGGCGCAGACGACCACCGCGTCGACCGGCTCGTCCGGCAGTTGCGGCCGTTCCGGCTGCCACACGGGGATCCCGAGCCGCTGCGCCACCTCCTTCGCGGGCGGCGGCGCGAGGTGGCGTCCACGTCCGCGCGGCGCGTCGGGCCGCGTCAGCAGGTAGACGATCTCCTGGTCGGCGGCGAGCCGCTCGAGCACGTCCGCGCCGAGCGGAGCCGTCGCGGCGACGGCGATCCTCACTACCCGAGGACCGGCTGCGGTCGCAGCACGCCGAGCGCGCGCTTGCGGTGCTCCTCGTCGGTGCGGTCGATGATCAGCACGCCGTCGAGGTGGTCGGCCTCGTGCTGCGCGACGCGTGCCCCCATTCCCTCGAGCTCGTAGCGCACGTCGTTGCCGTTCGGGTCGCGGCCCTCGAGCGTCACCCGCACCGCGCGCTCGACCGGGACGCGCACGTTCTGGAGCGACAGGCAGCCCTCTTCTTCAACCGTGGTTTCGGTCGAGCGCTCGACGAAACGCGGATTGACGACGGCGCGCGGGCCGTCGTCGTCCGGCTCGAAGACGAACACGCGCCGCAGCACGCCGACCTGCGTCGCCGCGAGGCCGATCCCCTGTGCCTCGTGCATGAGCCGCTCCATCCGCTCGACGAGGCGGCGGAGGTCGTCGTCGAAGTCCTCGTCGGCGAGCTCGTTCGCCGCGAGGCGAAGCGCGACGTCGGGGTACTGGCGGATCTGCGCGAGCGCATGGCGGCGGATCGCCTCGGCCTGCGCCTCGCGGACTTGCTCGGCGTCGTGCTCGTGCTGATCGTCGTGCTCGTGCTCGTGGTCGTGATCGTGTGCCAAGGGTGGCCAGTCTACGAGCGGTCGCTCGCCTTCTGAACGTCGGAGGTTCGCGGCATCGACGGACGGGCGAAGCCGCGCCCCCCGGGGGCGGCACCGACTCGGGGCGCCTCGGCGGGGAACCGCTCGAGCACCCACGCCGCGCCGAGCGGCTCGCGCCGATACGGCTTGCCGCCGACCTTGACGAAGTCCCGCGACCTCGGGTCCATCGCGAGCCGCGCCTCGATCGGATACCAACGATTGTGCTTGTCGATCAGGTCGTTGATCTCGCCGAAGTCCCAGGCCTCGGCCGTGCGCCGCCACGCGTCGGCGTCGCGACGCTCGGCGTACGCCTCGGCGAGGTGCTCGACTTGCTCGGAGATCTCCTCCTCGATCCGACGCAGCCGCTGCATGTACGGCAGCGGGCCGCCGAGCGAGGCGACGTAGCTGTCGGGCTCGGGCCGGAAGTTGCGCAGCCGGCGCCGTAGCGGCCGCCCGGTCAGAGGGTTGAGATCGCGGTCGCGCTCGACGAGCTCGCGCTCGCGCTTCGACGGCGGGGTGACGTCGCGGATGCCCCACTCGCCGAGGATCTCCTCTGCGTGCGTGCGCTTCATGCGCACAGTGTGCCCTCACGTCTGCGGGTCGACGTCCACCACCGCGCTCAGGCCGGCGCGGCGCATCGCGGGCGCCGCCGCGGCGAGCAGACGAGCCATCCTGGCCGCGGCGGCGCGCGGCCGGTCGGTCTTCGCGACGAGTCGCGCGCGGTGCCGGCCGCGCAGCCGCAGGAGCGGCGCCGGGCCGAGGATCTCGAGGCCGGCGAGGCCGGCGCGGAGCTCCTCGAGCGCACGCTGCGTCGGCGCCGGCTCGGGACCGGTGACGACGACCGAGACGACGTGGCTGTACGGCGGGTAGCCGAGCAGGCGCCGGCGCTCGAGCTCCTCGTCGAGGAAGCGCACGACGTCGTGGCGCGCCGCGCAGACGATCGGCCGCGCGTCGGGCTGGAACGTCTGGACGAGCACTCGGCCCGGTGCGTCGCGGCCGCTTCGGCCCGCGAGCTGGGTGATCAGCTGGAAGGTGCGTTCCTCGGCCCGGAAGTCCGGCAGCGCGAGGCCGGTGTCGGCGTCGACGACCGCGGCGAGCTCGACGCCGGCGAAGTGATGCCCTTTCGCGACCATCTGGGTACCGAGGAGGACGGCGCGCTCGGCGGCGGCGAAGCGGCCGAGCGCCGCCGCGAGCTCCGCCGGCTTCGCGGCGGTGTCGGCGTCGAGGCGGACGAGCTCGAGCTCGGGCACGGCGCGCGCGAGCTCCCGTTCGAGCCGCTGCGTTCCCGCGCCGAGCCGCGCGAGCTCCGCGGATGCGCACGACGGACACGTCGACGGCGCCGCCTCGACATGAGCGCAGTGGTGACAGCGCAGCGTCGCGTCGCCGTGGAGGACGAGCGCAACGTCGCAGTTCGGGCAGCGCAGGGTCGACCCGCACGCGCGGCAGTGGAGTGCCGGCGCGATGCCGCGCCGGTTGAGAAGGAGGATCGCCTTGCCGCCGCCGTCGGCGAGGCGGCGCAGCTCGGCGAGGAGCGGCGCCGACAGCGGATACCCGGCTTCGCGGCGGAGGTCGACGACGGTGACCGGCGGCAGACGGCCGCCGACCCGGCCGCCGAGCTCGAGCCGGTCGAGCGTCGCCCAGCTCTCCGGGCGCGGCGTCGCGGAGCCGAATACGGCGACCGCGCCCTCGAGCGCCGCGCGTTTGACCGCGACCGTCCGCGCGTCGTAGCGCGGATCGGACTCCTGCTTGTACGAGGGGTCGTGCTCCTCGTCGACGACGATCAAGCCGAGATCGCTCACGGGTGCAAAGATCGCCGAGCGCGCGCCGACCACGATTCGGGCCTCGCCCCGCGCGATCCGCTGGCGCTCGTCGCGGCGCTCGGCGTCGGTCAGCCCCGAGTGCAGGACGGCCACCCGCTCGCCGAACCGCGCGGTGACGCGCCCGACCGCCTGCGGCGTCAGCGCGATCTCCGGTACGAGCATGATCGCGCCGCGGCCGCGCGCGAGCATCGCCGCGCTGGCCTGGAGGTAGACCTCGGTCTTGCCTGATCCGGTCGCGCCGAAGAGGAGGTACGGGCCGCCGCCGGCGACGATGCTCGCGGTGGCGGCTCGCTGCTCGGGCGTCAGCGCGACGGGTTCCGCCTCGCCCGGGAGCGACAGCCGCTCGGCCGGAGGAGGCTGAACCTTGCGCCGCCGCCGCTCGGGCGGCGCGACGAGCGCGAGCGCGCGCGCCGGTGTGGAGCCGTAGTAGTCGGCAAGCCAGAGCGCGAGCTCGACGAGCGGCCGCGGCAGCTGGCCGACGACGCGGTCGATCGGCACCGTGTCGATCCCCGGCGGCGCGGCAGGCTCGAGCCCGACGACGACGCCGCGCGTGCGGCTCCGGCCGAACGGCACGTCGACGATCGCGCCGACGTCGACCTCGTCTTCCACCTGGTACGTGAACGGACGGGCGACCGCCCGGGCCGTTACGAGCGGGTAGACCGACGCGTACGCCACGCGGGCCAGGGTAGAGACGCCGTCAGTCGTGCCCGGTCGCGGGCTGGCTGCGCAGACGCCGCCAGGACAGCGTGCGCGCCATCAGCAGGATCGCCGCGGCGCCGAGGACGAGGTTGAAGATCGTCAGCGCGATGTTCAGGCCGACGCTGAAGGCGAGCAGCGCCGTCTTCGAGATGCCGGTGTTGCGGAATACGAACACGATCAGCCCTTGTTTCGTACCGGCCCCGCCCGGCGTCGCCGGGAAGAGCGTCGCGAGCGAGTCGACCACCATCGCGAGCAGGGCGTTGTGGACGCTCGCCGGCACGCCGAACGCGCGCAGGAACTCGTACACGGAGAGGAACCGGAAGACCCACGAGAGCGCCTGCGGGAGCACGACGCCGAAGAGGAGCAGCCGACGGTTGCCGAAGACGGCGAAGCCGCGCTTGAACCGCCTTTGGAGCTCACCGCCGTGCTCTGCGAAGAGGGCGAGGCCGATGATCGTCGCGGCGAACAGGACGAGGAGGCCGATCGCGGTCGCCTGCTCGTGGCGGAGGAAGAACTTCCAGTCGACGGTCGGCAGGCGCGAGTAGACCTGGTGGGTCGGCAGGACGCCGATCGAGAGCGCCCAGCCGAGCAGCGCGGCGGCGACGAAGAAGTCGAACACCGTCTCGGCGATCAGCGTCGGCGCCAGGGTCGCGTAGCTCGAGTCGCTCAGGCGTTGCCGGATCAGGTACAGCTTGACAACGTCGCCGCCGCGGGCGGGCGCGACGGAGTTCACGCCGACGCCGGCGACGTAGGCCCCGAAGACGCTGCGCAGGCGCAGGCGCGCGCCAGGGTGAGCGGCACGCAGGATCGTCCGCCACGCAATTGCGCGCAGCACCAGGCGAACGAGGTGGAAGCCGAGCGCGAGCACGAGCAGGCTCCAGTGCACTGCCGCCAGGTGCTCGCCGAAGACGCGCACGGCGTGCAGGAACGCGCCCATCGCCTAGACGCCGTTCGCCGGCGCCGTCCTCGGGACGTGCGGGCCTTGCCCGCGCGTCCGCCGGCGCCGCCTGCCTCGAGCGGTTGCCTGCGCCACTATCGCTCTAGGGTAGGTCGTCTATGCGCCGGCGGCGGTGAGGACGAAGTCGGTCGCGAAGCCGAGGACGATCCCGACCAGGATCATCCACGTCACGAGCACCGGCAGCGCGTAGCGGCGGCAGACGGCGGCGAGCTCGATCACGACGTAGAGGATCGACCCGGCTGCGAGCGCGAAGAAGAAGACCTGGAGGGCCGCGCTGACCCAGGAGTGGCCGATCACCGTGCCGAGAAACGTCGGGCCGCCGCCGATGAGCGCGAGCAGGCCCAGGTAACGCCAGCTCGGGACTTCGGCGTCGTGCGCCAGCGGGCCGACGACGGCGAAGCCCTCGGTCGCGTTGTGGAGGCCGAAGCCGATGATCAGGACGAGCGCGAGCGAGACCTTGCCGGCCGCGGCGGACTGGCCGATCGCAAGCCCCTCGCCGAAGTTGTGGATCCCGATCCCCGTCGCGATCAGGAGCGCGAGGCGGTGCGCCGGGGAGAGCGCGTGCAGGCCGCGCGCCCGGAACTCGTCGACGGCGGCCGCGCCGGGGCCGACGACCGGCGACGGGCGCCTCGTCTTCACCCAGTGGTCGTAGTAGACGAGCCCCATCAGCCCGAGCGTGAAGCCGACGGCGAGCAGTCCGGCGCGGCCGGCGAACGTGCCCCAGTGCCGGGCATCGAGCGCCCTCGTGACCGGATCGACCCCGTTCGTGAGCACGTCCCAGAGCAGGAAGACGAGGATCCCGGTCGCGACCGCGGTGATCGCCGCGCGCGGCTCGACCCGCTGCTGCCGGACGCGAGCCATCGGCAGCCCGAGGAGGATCGTCGAGCCGGCGACTGCCCCGAGGGCGAAGGTCTGCCCGGTACCCATGTGTAAGGGCCACCTTACAGGAGGCCGTCGATACGATGGCCGGCGCGATGGCGGGCCATTCCGTCGACGAGTACCTGGAGACGATCTACTTCCTCGCCTTCCCGATTGGCGAGTACCGGCCGCAGACGACCGGCACACCGACGCTCTCCGCGCGCGTCGCCGAGATGCTCGGCGTCTCCCGCGCGTCGGCGGGCGAAATGCTGAAGCGACTCGAGGCAGAGGGCCTCGTCGAGCGCGGCGTGCACAAGGAGGCGATCCTGACCGCGAAGGGCCGCAAGCGCGCCGAGCGCGCCGTGCGCAAGCACCGCATCATCGAGCGGCTGCTGACCGACTTCATGGGCTACACGGCGGCCGAGGCGCACGTCCACGCCGACGAGCTCGGCGACACCTTCAGCGACGACATGGTCGAGCGGATCGCCGCACGGCTCGGGAACCCCGAGCGCTGCCCGCACGGCTGGCCGGTCGACACCGACTTCGAGCAGGCGGAGAACGCCGAGCTCGAGCCGCTGTCGGCCCTCGAGCCAGGACGGCAGGCGACGATCGTCCGGCTCGCCGAGCACGACGGCGAGCTCCTGCACTGGTTCTACGACGAAGGGCTCGTGCCGGGCGCGCGGATCGAGCTCGCCGCCGTCGAGCCCGCGGCCGGCCAGTTCCGCGTCCGCCTGAACGGCGACGAGAAGGCGATCGGCGAAAAGGCGGCGGCGGGTCTCTACGTGAGACCGAGCTAGGCGACAGCCTGCGCGCCCAGTCCGGCTGCGACCCGGAGCGCGTCCGCCTTGTCGGTGCGCTCCCAGGTGAAGTCGTGGTCGTCGCGGCCGAAGTGGCCGTAGGCGGCGGTCTTGCTGTAGATCGGGCGGCGCAGGTCGAGGTCGCGGATGATCGCCGCCGGCCGCAGGTCGAAGTGCTCCCGGATCAGCGCCTCGATCCGCGGCACGGCAACCCGCTCGGTGCCGAAGCAGTCGACGAGAACGGAAAACGGATGCGCGACACCGATCGCGTACGCGACCTGGAGCTGGCAGCGGTCGGCCAGCCCCGCGGCGACGACGTTCTTCGCGACGTAGCGCGCCGCGTAGGCTGCAGAGCGGTCGACCTTGGTCGGGTCCTTGCCCGAGAACGCGCCGCCGCCATGCGGCGCGGCGCCGCCGTAGGTGTCGACGATGATCTTGCGCCCGGTGAGACCCGTGTCGCCCATCGGGCCGCCGACCACGAACTTGCCGGTCGGATTGACGTAGACGAAGTCCTTGTCAGCGAGGCGCGACGGATCGTAGAGGCCGTCGGGGAGGATCGGCCTCAGCACGTGGTCGACGATGTCGGGCTTGAGCAACGTCTCGCAGTCGAGGCCCTCGCGATGCTGCGCGGAGACGAGCACCCGCTCGATCTCGACCGGTCGTTGCCGGCCGTGCTCGTCGACCTCGTAGCGCACCGAGACCTGCACCTTCCCGTCCGGCCGCAGGTACGGCAGGATGTCCGCCTTGCGCACCTCGGAGAGCCGGTGCGCGAGCTTGTGCGCGAGCATGATCGGTAGCGGCATCAGCTCGGGCGTCTCGTTCGACGCGTAGCCGAACATCATCCCCTGGTCGCCGGCGCCGATCCGGTCGAGCGGATCGTCGTCGTCGGGGTCGTGCTGGATCTCGAACGCCGCGTCGACGCCCTGCGCGATGTCGGGCGACTGCTCGTCGAGCGCGACGATCACCCCGCAGGTCTCGGCGTCGAAGCCGAACTTCGCGCGCGTGTAGCCGATTCTCGAGACGCGCTCGCGTACGAGCCGCGGGATGTCCACCCACGTCTTCGTCGTGATCTCGCCCGCGACGACGACGAGGCCGGTCGTGATCAGCGTCTCGCAGGCGACGCGTCCCGCGGGGTCGTCCGCGAGGACGGCGTCGAGGACGCTGTCGGAGACTTGGTCTGCGACCTTGTCCGGATGTCCCTCGGTGACCGACTCCGAGGTGAAGGAGAAGCTCTTCGTGCCCACGCGGAAACCCTAGCGTCACTCGTCCGTGGGTCGTCTGCCCATCAGGTCGGCGGCGAGCTCGTGCAGCGGCCGGCCGGCGAGGACGGCGCAGACCCCCTCGGTGATCGGCATCTCGATCCCGAGCCTGTGCGAGAGCTCGCGCAGCACCGGCGCCGTCGTCAGCCCTTCGACCACCTGTCCGATCTCCGCCAGAGCGTCGTCCTGCGAGAAGCCGCGTGCGATCAGCTCCCCCGCACGCCGGTTGCGGCCACTCGGATGCCAGCAGGTGACGACGAGGTCACCCATGCCGGCGAGGCCGAAGAACGTTTCCGGCTCGGCGCCGACCGCCTCGCCGAGGCGGGCCATCTCGACGAGCCCGCGCGTGACGAGCGCGGCTTTCGCGTTGTCGCCGAGGCCGAGCCCGTCGACCGCGCCGGCCGCGAGCGCGATCACGTTCTTCGCCGCGCCGCACAGCTCGACGCCGATCAGGTCGGTGTTCACGTAAACGCGGAAGACGAGCGAGTTGATCGTCTCCTGCAACGACCGTGCGAGCTCCGCGTCCTCGCTCGCGACGACGGTCGCGCCGGGCAGGCCGGCGGTGACCTCCTCGGCCATGTTCGGCCCGGAGAGCACCGCGACCGGCCGGCCGTGCACGAGCGTCGAGAGGCGCTCGCCGGTCTCCGGGTCGAGCCCCTTCGTGAGGCTCAGCACCGGCGCGTCGCCGGGGAGCTCGGCGACGACCGAGCGGAAGACGCGGCTCGGAACCGCGACCACGAGGAGATCCGCAGCCGCCACGGGGGCGTCGGCGAAGGTCGTGGCACTGATCCCGTTGAGGTCGACCGTGCTCGAGTAGCGCGGGTTTCGCCCGGTGGCGTCGATCATCCGCGCATCGTCCGCGGTCCGGGTCGCGAGCGTCACGTCGACGCCGCGGTCGGCGAGGAGGCGCGCGAAGCCGGTGCCCCAGGTGCCGCTCCCGAGCACGACGGCGCTGTTCACGAACGCGCCCGGAAGTCGATCGAGAGCGGCACGCCGGCGAGGTCGAACCGCTCGCGCAGCTCGTTCTCGACCCAGTAGCCGTAGTCACGCGTAACGAGGCCCGGGTCGTTGACGGTGAACCGAAAGCGAGGCGGGCGCGACTCCACCTGCGCGCCGTAGAGGAGGTTGAGGCGCTTCCGGCCGCGCGTCGGCGGCTGGCGCGCCTCGCGCAACTCGGCGAGGAAGCGGTTCAGCGCGGAGGTCGGGATGCGGCCTGCGTGCTTCTCGTACAGCTCGGCGACGCGGTCGAGCAGGCGCGCGACGCCGCGGCCCGTCTTCGCCGAGACAGTGATGAACGGCGGCCGCTGCCGGAGCTTGCGGAGCAGCTCGAGGCGAACGTCTTCGATCGTCACCAGCGAAACGTCCCATTTCGAGAGGACGACGAGCGTCGAGCACTGCGCCCGGCGCGCCACATCGGCCGCGGCGAGGTCGCCGTCGACGATCCCCTCGCTCGAGTCGACGAGGACGAGCGCGACGTCCGCCCGTTCGGCCGCCTCGAGCGCGCGCAGCTCCGAGTAGTAGTCGATGCCCTGGCGCTGCCGGCGCTTCCGGCGCAGGCCCGCGGTGTCGATCAGCTGAAACGTCCGGCCGTCGTGCTCGAGCACGGTGTCGATCGCGTCGCGAGTGGTGCCCGGCACGTCGGACACGATCGTCCGCTCGACGCCGAGCAGCGCGTTGAAGAGCGACGACTTGCCGACGTTCGGACGCCCCAGGATGGCGACGCGGATCGCCTCCTCGACGTGCGGCCGCCCGGAGCCGACGTCCGCCAGCCACGCGACGATCTTGTCGAGCAGGTCGCCCGTGCCGACGCCGTGCAGCGCCGAGAGCGGGAACGGTTCGCCGAGCCCGAGGCGATGAAACTCGAGCGCGAGGGCGTCCTGCGCCGGATCGTCGATCTTGTTCGCGACGAGCTGCACCGGCTTGCGAGCGACGCGGAGGATCTCGGCCAGCTCCTCGTCGCCGGGAGTGACGCCGGCGCGCGCGTCGACGACGAACAAGACGAGGTCGGCCTCGGCGATCGCGGCGCGTGCCTGCACGGCGATCGACCGGATCAGGTCGTCACGGCTGGCGACGTCGACGCCCCCGGTGTCGACGAGCAGGAAGCGGCGTCCGCTCCACTCGCAGACGAGGTCCTTGCGGTCTCGCGTCGTCCCGTGCGTCTCGTGCACGACGGCCGCCCGCGACGCGGTCAGACGGTTGACGAGCGTCGACTTGCCGACGTTGGGGAAGCCGACGATCGCCACCGTGCCGAGCAGCGCGTCACGGTCGCTCACAGAGGCGGGATCTCGCCGCGAGGCCGTCCGCGTGCGTGCACGTCGGCGAGCCAGTCGTAGAGCGCGCGGATCCGTCGCTCGATCTCAGCGGTCGCCTGCTTGTAGCCGCGCCCGTTCTTCGGTAGCTCGTCGAAGCGCACGGGCTTGCCGACCGCGACCGAGCACGGCGCGACGTTCCAGGGCCGCCAGCGCTCCGTGTTGTAGACGGCGATCGGCAGCACCGGCACATCCTCCTGCAGCGCCACCATCGCTGCCCCGGGCTGCGCCTTCCCGGGCACGCCCGAGCGCTGGCGTGTGCCCTCGACGAAGAGGCCGACCGCCCGGCCGTCGCGGGCTGCCTTGCGCATCAGGCGAACCGCGTCGCGATCGGACTCGCCGCGCCTGACCGAGATGATCCCGTGCCAGCCGAGGTACGGCCCGAAGAGCGGAACGCGTCCGAGCTCGACCTTCGCGACGTAGTTGATGTTGCGCGGCGAGAGCGCGCCGACGAGCGGGATGTCGACCCACGCGAGGTGCGTGCTCGCGAGCACGCAGCCCCCGTCCGCCGGGATCCGGTCGAGCCCGTAGCCGCGCCCCCGCGTAAGCGCGATCGTGACCGGCCCGAGCCAGAGCCGCGAGGTCCGCCAGGCGACGTCGCCGTAGCTCAAGCGAGCGCGCGGGCGCGGACGAGCGCCTCGATCTGCGTCACCACGTCGTCGACCCCGAGCCGCGTGGTGTCGATCCGCTTCGCATCCGGCGCGGGTTGCATCCGCGCCCGGTCCTGCTGGTCGCGGAGCTTCAGGTCGGTCGCAAGCGCGTCGGGGCCGATGTCGGGACGCTCTGCCTGCCGCCGCCGTGCGCGAATCGCGGCGTCCGCCTCGAGGTAGACCTTCACCTCCGCGTCGGGCGCGACGACGGTGCCGATGTCGCGGCCTTCGATCACGACGTCGCCGTGTGCGGCGAGCTCGCGTTGGCGCTCGCGCATCACCTCGCGCACCTGCGGGTGCCGCGCGACGACCGAGACGAGCCGGTCGACGCGCGCCTGCCGGATCGCGGCGGTGACGTCCGTGCCGTCGATGAAGACGCGGTCGGAGTCGTCGAACGTCACGGGCTGCTCGCGCGCCAGCCCTCCGAGCGCTCCGCCCTCGGCGAGCGGGAGGCCGCGCTTCAGCGCGAGCCAGGTGAGCGCACGGTACATCGCCCCGGTGTCGAGGTAGCGAAAGCCGAGCCGCGTCGCGAGCGTGCGCGCGACGGTGCTCTTGCCTGCACCGGCCGGGCCGTCGATCGCGACGATCACCGGTGGCTCACCGAGTCGAGGAGGTCGTAGAAACCGGGGAAGCTTATAGACGCGCATTCGGCTCCCTCGATTCGCACGCCCTCGCGCGAGACCAAGCCCGCGACGGCGGCCAGCATCGCGACGCGGTGGTCGCCGGCGCTCAGGATCGTGCCGCCGCGCGGGCGGGACGGGGTCCCGCGCACCGAGAAGCCGTCGGCCGTTGCGCTGATCCGGACGCCGATCGCGCGGAGCGCGTCGGTCACCGTCTCGATCCGGTCCGACTCCTTGCCACGCAGCTCCTCTGCCCCCGTCACCTCGGTCGTCCCACGCGCGAACGCGCCGAGCAGGGCCACGAGCGGTAGCTCGTCCACGAGCCGGGGCACCTCCGGCGCCTCGACCCGCGTCGCGACGAGCGGCTGCGCCGACACCTCGACGTCGCCGAGGAGCTCGCCGGCGACGCGGCGCTTGTTCAGCACCCCGACCCGCGCGCCCATCCGCTCGAGGACGTCCAGGATCCCGGTGCGGCGCGGGTTCAGCCCGACGTCGTGCACGGTCAGCGTCGAGCCGGGGAGCAGCGCAGCGGCGACGAGAAACGGTGCCGCCGAGGAGATGTCGCCGGGCACGACGACGTCGGGCAGGCGCAGGCGCTCGGCCGGCTCGACGCTCACCGACCCAGGGCGCCGGACGACGCGAGCGCCCGCCGCCTCGAGCATCAACTCGGTGTGGTCACGCGTCGGCACGGGCTCGACGACGGTCGTCGTCCCGTGCGCGCCGAGGCCGGCGAGGAGCACGGCCGACTTGACTTGCGCGCTCGCGACCGGCAGCTCGTACTCGATTGCCTCGAGCTCGCGGCCCTCGACGACGAGCGGCAGGTGGCCGTCGCTCGTCTCGAGGTGGGCGCCCATGCGCGCGAGCGGCTCGACGACGCGGGTCATCGGCCGCCTGCTGAGCGACTCGTCGCCTGCGAGCTCGAAGCGGCCCTGCTGGAACGCGAGCATCCCGGTGAGCAGGCGAGCGAGCGTGCCGGCATTGCCGCAGTCGACCTGCGCCGGGCGGAGGCCGCGCAGGCCGGCCCCGTGCACGGTGACCGTGTCGACGTCCTCGTCCTCGACGGCCGCGCCGAGCGCCCGCACGGCGGCGAGCGTCGACTCGGTGTCGCCCGAGCGACCGAAGCGGGTGATTCTGGTGCTCCCGTCGCCGAGCGCCCCGATCAGCGCCGCCCGGTGCGAGATCGACTTGTCGCCGGGAACGCCGATGTGCCCCTCGACCCGAGCCGCGGGCTCGACGATCACGACCCGACCGCCGCGCGACCCGAGCCATTCCCGGAGCACCGGGGGAACATGCCGACAGCCCGAAAAAAGACGTGTCCCTCACCGACATGACCGCAGTCGCGCCCCAGGGGACTCCCGTCTCCCTTCTCGAACCGTACCCGAGCGCGCGCCACGGCTCTGTGCCGGATATGTGCCGGTTCGTCCACAGACTCGGTCGGGGTCAGGCCTCGTCGAGGACGGCGGAGACGACGACGCCGTAGCCGCGCGCGCGGAGCAGGTCGGCGCCGCGGGAGGCCGCCGCCAGGCCGGCGACGAGCAACGTGAGCGTACCGCCGAGCTCCGGCGAGACGTGCTGCATGTCGAAGTCCTCGATGTTGATCCGCTCGGCGCCGAGCGCCTGCGTCACCTCGGCGAACGCGCCCGGCCGGTCGGGGATGTGGACACGCAGTTGGTGCAGGTCGCGCGCGTCGGGGTACGCGCGCTCGAGCATGCGGCGCCGGTTGTTCGCGGCCTCGCCGACCCAGCCCGCGATGAACTCGTCGTCGTCGCGCGCGAGCGCGGCTTCGACCTCCTCGATCCGCCGGCGGTGCTCCGCGAGCGCCTCGCGCACCGCCGTCGCGTTGTCGCGAAAGATGTCGACCCAGATGCGGGGGTTCGCACCCGCGATGCGGGTCATGTCGCGCAGCGAGCCGCCGGCGCTCGCAAGCGGTTCGTGCCCCTCGACGCGCGCGGCGCCGGCCTGGTTGACGACGACGTTCGCGAGCACGTGCGGCAGGTGGCTCGTGAGCGCGACGAGCCGGTCATGCGCGGCGGCGTCGATCGCAGCAGGCACGGCCCCGAGCTCGGAGACGAAGCCGTGGACGAGCCGGTAGCGCGCCGGGTCTGTCTCGGCGGTCGGCGTCAGGAACCACGTCGCGCCGTCGAAGAGCGCGGCGGCCGCGTGCTCCGGCCCGTGCGCCTCCAGGCCGCAGATGGGGTGTCCGCCAACGAAGCGCGGTGAACGCGCCGCCGCGACGACACTCGCCTTGGTCGAGCCGACGTCGGTCACGGTCGTCGCCTCGGCCGAGGCCGTCAGGACGGCAGCGACCTCACGTGGGAGCGCGGCGATCGGCGCCGCGACGACCGCGAGGTCGGCGTCGCGGAGCGCGTCCTCGACCGAGCGCGCGGACTCGTCGAGCGCGCCACGTTCGACCGCGACCGCGAGTGCGTCGGCGTTCGGATCCCAGCCGGTGACGCGCGCGCCTGCGTGCTTCGCGGCAAGCCCCACCGAGGCACCGATCAGCCCGGTGCCGACGATCGCCAGCCGGGAGACCACTAGCGCCGCATGAGCTCGGCCAGCCGGAAGGCGAGGTCGAGCGACTGGCGCGCGTTCAGGCGCGGGTCGCAGAGCGTCTCGTAGCGCCGGTCGAGGTGCTCCTCGGCGACGTGCTCGGAGCCGCCCAGGCACTCGGTGACGTCTTCGCCCGTGTATTCGAGGTGCACACCGCCCGGCCACACGCCCTCGGCGCGGCACGCACCGAAGAACGCCTCGAGCTCGGCCATGATCGCATCGAAGTGTCGCGTCTTGCGGCCGCCGGACACGAACACGTTCGCGTGCATCGGGTCGCAGGCCCAGACGACGGGGTGCTTCGACTCGCGCATCGCGCGGAGGAGCTGCGGCAGCAGATCGCCCGCCTGCTCCGCGCCGAGCCGCGCGATCAGCGTCAGCCGGCCCGGGATCCGATCCGGGTTCAGCCGACTACAGAGCTCGACGAGCTCGTCGCCTGTCGCACTCGGCCCGACCTTGAGGCCGAGCGGGTTGTGCACGCCGGAGAAGAACTCGACGTGCGCACCGCCGAGGTCACGCGTACGGTCGCCGATCCAGAGCATGTGCGCGGAGCAGTCGTACCAGTCGCCCGTGAGCGAGTCGCGGCGCGTCAGCGCTTCCTCGTAGTCGAGCAGCAGGCCCTCGTGACTCGTCCACACGTCGACCTGGTGCAGCTGCGGCGTCGCCGCGAGGTCGATGCCGCAAGCGGCCATGAACGCGAGGGCGCGCTCGATCTCCGACGCGAGCTGTTCGTAGCGCTGGCCCTGCGGCGAGGTCGCGACGAAGTCTTGGTTCCACGCGTGCACCTGCGTCAGGTCGGCAAAGCCTCCCTTCGTGAAGGCGCGGACGAGGTTGAGCGTCGCTGCCGAGAGGTTGTAGCCCTCGAGCATCCGGCCCGGGTCGGGGATCCGCGCGGCCGCGGTCGCGACGTCGTCGTGGATCATGTGACCGCGGAAGACCGGTATCTGGCCGTCGGACGTCGTCTCGGTCGGCGACGTCCGGGGCTTCACGAACTGGCCCGCGATGCGTCCCACCTTCAGCACCGGCAGTGCGGCGCCGTACGTCAAGACTGCGGCCATTTGCAGGAGGATCTTCAGCCGCTCGCGGATCGCGACCGCGGAGTACGCGGCGCCCGTGTCGGTCAGCCGCTGATAGTCGCGGAACGACTCCGCGCAGTCGCCGGCCTGCAAGAGGAACGCGCGGCCGGCCGCAACCTCGCCGAGCGCGCCCTGCACCTGGCGTGCCTCGCCGGCGAAGACGAGCGGCGGCAGTGCGCGCAGCTTGCGCTTGACCTCCTCGGCGCGCGCTTCGTCCGGCCACTCCGGCTGCTGGAGCGCCTCCCGACCCCGCCACGACGACGGGGACCATGCCTCTTCGAGGACGGCCACGTGCTCAGTGTAGGCGGGCTACGCTCCTCGAGATGCGCATCTTCTCGGGCATCCAACCGACCGGCGCGAAGCACTTCGGCAACTACTCCGGCGGCTTTCGCCAGTACGCGGCCACGCAGGAGCTCGGCGAGGCGTACTTCTGCGTCGTCGACCTCCACTCGATCACGGTCGAGTACGAACCGGCCGACCTGCGTGAGCGGACGCTCGACCTCGCCGCGCTTCTGTTTGCGGCCGGCCTCGATCCCGAGCGCTCGACCGTCTTCGTGCAGAGCCACGTGACCGCACATGCCGAGGCCGCCTGGCTTCTGTCCGCCGTCGCGAGCTACGGTCAGCTCGGCCGGATGACGCAGTTCAAGGAAAAGGGCGAGCGGCAGGAGTTCGTATCCGCCGGGCTTTTCACCTACCCGGTGCTGATGGCTGGCGACATCCTCCTCTACCAGGCGACCCACGTGCCGATCGGGGACGACCAGCGACAGCACCTCGAGCTCGCGCGCGACATCGCCGAGCGCTTCAACGCGCGTTTCGGCGAGACGTTCACCGTCCCGGATGGGATCTACCCCGAGATCGGCGCGCGGATCATGGACCTCCAGGAGCCGACGAAGAAGATGTCGACGACCGGCGGAACGTCGCAGGGGACGCTGCTGCTCCTCGACTCACCCGACGTGGTGCGAAGGAAGGTCAAGAGCGCGGTCACGGACTCCGGCTCCGAGGTGCGGCGCGGCGACGACAAGCCTGGCGTCACGAACCTCATCGACATCATGACCGTTGCAACCGGCGACCCGCCCGGCGCGATCGAGGAGCGGTACGACGGCGGCGGCTACGGCCGCTTCAAAGCAGACGTCGCAGAGGCGGTCGTCGAGGTGCTCGAGCCGATCCAGCGCCGGTACTTCGACCTGCGCGACGACCCCGGCGAGCTGACGCGCCTGCTGCGCCTCGGCGCGGAAAAGGCGCGCACGGCCTCGGCGCCGACGCTTGGCGCGATGTACGCGCGGATGGGGTTCGTCCGCCTCGAGTGACTCAGGCGCGGCGGGCAGGATCGTCGACGACGAGGTCGGCGTACTCCGGCCGGTCGCGGACGAAGGCCTCCACGAACGGGCAGATCGGGACGACGCGGAGGCCTCGCACACGTGCATCGTCGAGTGCGCCTGCGACGAGCGCAGAGCCGAGGCCGCGTCGCTGCAGCGTCGGATCGACCTCCGTGTGCAGGAGCGCGAGGACCCCGCCGCCCCGGTCCCGATAAACGAGCTCCCCGGCGCTCTTACCCTCGACGATGAGCTCGTACCGGCGCTCGTCCGGCCGCCGCACGACGGTGATCTCGGCGTCTGGTGCCACCGCTGCGATCGTCTTTGCGTCGGGGTGGGAAGTCAATACACTCGCCTCGTGCTGCGGGCGTTGTGGGATTGGCTCCTCGGGCGGAGCGACGCGCGCGGGTTCGACCCTGCGAGCCCGGAAGGGCGCCGCCTGACCGCCGAGAGTGTCGAGGACCGGGAGACCGACGAGTTCGTCGAGGGGCAACTGGGCGGCATCGACCCCAATCGCTTGCTCCCGGACGAGCGGCCGCCGCGCGAGGACTAGTACCCGATCCGAAGCTGTTCGCCCGCTCTCTGTCAACCCGGATACCTGCGACCAAGGAGGAGACGTGTCCGTGATCATGACGTTCCGCGTGCAAGGCGACCCCGACAGGCTCGAAGAGCTCGCCGGTGAGAGGAGTGACGTGCTGAAGGCGATCACGGACCAGGCGAAGGCACACGGGTTGATCGCCCACCGTTTCTACGGGACCGACGGGTGGATCATGGTCGTCGACGAATGGCCCGACGCCGAGAGCTTCCAACGCTTCTTCGAAAGCCAGCGTTCGGTGATCGAGCCGATGATGCATGAGGTCGCGAGCGGCGAGCCCGAGATCCTCTTCTGGCGCACGCTCGAGACGCATGACGAGGTCGGCTGGAACTGACCGTGCTCAGGCGAGCGGCCTCACGAGCAGCAGCGAACGCGTCCGGTAGCCGATCCGCTCCTGCCAGAACGGGGCCGAGAGCGGGCTCTCGGCGTACGTGGCCGTCGTGGCGACCGTCGCGCCGATGCCGCGACGGCGGTGCCGCTCGTCCGTCACGAGGTAGTCGATCTGCAGCTTGGACCCGGCCAGGGCCGGGTCGAGCTCGCGGCGGGCGGCGGGATACGGCGGCGTCAGGCGCGCGTAGAGGACGCCGACCACGCCGCCGCCGAGCTCGGCGACGAGCCAGAGCGTCGACGGGTCGCGGTCGACGTTGGCGGCGCGGTACTCGACAAGGCCGTCGTCGTCCGGAACGTGGAAGCCTGCGGGCGCGAGCTCGGCGTAGAGGTGTCCGAAGTCACCGTGCATGCGCGTGAGGGAGGCGGCGTCGTCTCGCCGTGCGGGCCTGACCGTCGGCTCGGTCGGCAAGCGGTCGACGATCTCACAGGCCCACCGCACGGCGAAGCGCCGCGCGTTCCTCGCGCGTCAGCTCCCGCCACTCGCCGGCGGCGAGACCGTCGAGGCCGAGCGGCCCGTAGCGCGACCGGTGCAGCTTCCGAACCGGGTGGCCGGCGGCCTCGAGCATGCGCCTGACCTGATGCTTGCGACCCTCGTGCAGGATCAGCTCGACACGGCCGCGGCCGAGCCGGCGCGCCCGGGCAGGGACGGTGCGGCCGTCGTCGAGATCGATTCCCCGGGAGAGACGTACGAGCGTCTCGCGCGAGGGATCGCCGGCGACGTCGGCGACGTAGACCTTGTCGACCTCGTAGCGGGGATGTGCGAGTCGGTGGGCGAGCTCACCGTCGTTCGTCAGCAGAAGCGCGCCGGTCGTGCCGGCGTCGAGCCGGCCAACGGGGACGATGCGCGTGGCGTGATCGACGAGCCCGACGACCGTCGGCCGACCCTGTGGGTCGCGCGCCGTCGTGACCACCCCGGCCGGCTTGTGCAGGAGGACGTAGGCGAGCGGCTGCCTGGTGAGCGGGTGCCCGTCGAGCTCGACGCGGTCGTGGACCGCGACGAACGTGCTCAGCTCGCCCGCCCGGCCGTTGACCGTCACTCGTCCCGCCTTGATCAGCTCGTCGGCACCGCGACGCGACGCGACGCCGGCGCGCGCGAGCCATGCATTGAGGCGCATCGCAGAAGTTTCGCTTTCGGCACGGCCCTGTGACCGACACGGCTCAGAATCCTCGCTACCGTCCGTGCAAGGGGGGCGTTCGCCCCCTTGGGGGGTGAAGCAGCCGAGGCGTTCGGGGCGGGGCCTGAGGCGGCCTTCATGCTTGGCCGGGCTCTGCCGTACCGGGTCAGCGGACCGGGTTAGGGAACGTACGTCGCGCCCTCGAAGTTCCAGTCGTTGCGGTACTCGAGGCTCGTCGGCACACGGGTGGCGACGAAGCCACTCCCGGCCGGGCGCACGACCCAGAAGCGGGCCTTTCCCTTCTCGGCCGCGACGAGCACCGCACCGGCGTACGGCGTGAGCTGCGCCGCTGACAGGAAGTACACGTTCTTCGTCACCGTGTCACTCACGTAGAACCCGGCTGCCGCCCGGCCTTGCGGAGTCGCGCCGGCGACGAGGGCCGCGATCGGATTGAGGCCGTGCGCGAAGCGCGCGAGCACGCGCACGGAGCCGTCCGGGCTCATCGCGAGCAGCCGCCCACCCTTGCTTGGCGCGTCGATCGCCAGCAGGAGCTCGCCGCCCGCCGACCCGAAGCGCGCCGGCGCCAGCGCGATGTTGTCGGCGCCGCCCGGATGCGGGTAGACGCCGACCTTGCGGATCGTGCCGTTCGGCCCGAGCGCGTACACGCTGCCGCCCTGCTCCGCCGAGCCGCCCGAAGCGGCGAGCAACGTGAACCCGAAGCGCCCGCCGGTGTCGAAGGCGAGCGCTCCGTCCTGCAGCCCCGTTGCGGGGAGCGTCGCGAAGCGCAGCACCGAGCCGCCGGCGCCGATCTGCCAGATCTCGCCGTGCGGCCCATGGCAGAAGAGCACGCCGGCAGGCCAGCCGTGCGCGCCCGGCGACGGGGCGCACCGCACCTCTTCGAACTCGCGCTTCACCGACGCGAGCTCGGTGAGGCCCTTCCCGTCCGGGCCGCTTGCCTCCAGCTCGCCCGTGCGCTCGGCGACGTAGACGAATTGCGCGCCGGTCCAGACGACGTCGCCGAGAGGCAGGGACGTCCGCGCGAAGAGGGTGAAGTGGAAACGCGGCGGCGAGGGCCCGGCCGCTTCGGCGACGAGCAGCGCCGCAAGAGACGCGGCGACAGCGGCGCGCACGCTACGCCGTACGTTGGGCGGCGACCGTCTCGAGCCGAGCGCGAATCTCGTCCACGTCGGCGCCGAGGTCGTCGAGCCGCGGCAAGGCGGCCAGCGACTCGAGCCCGAAGACGCGCTCGAAGAGCGGCGTCGTCCGGTAGCGGATCGCCCCGAACTCCTCGTCTCGGCCGGACTCGGCGACGAGCCCGCGCTCGACCAGGCCGGCGACGACGCCGTCGACGTTGACGCCGCGGATTCGCGCCACCTCCGGGCGCGAGCAGGGCCCGAGGTATGCGATCACCGCCAGGGTCTCGAGCGCCGCCTGGGACAGGCCGCGCTCGGCCGGCTGCTCGAACAGGCGGGCACACGCGGCCGCCGAATCGCTCGAGGCGCGGAACGCCCAGGCGCCGGCGACCCGCTCGAGGACGATGCCGCTCCGTCCCTCGCGATAGCGCTCACCGAGCACGTCGAGCGCCTCTTCGACGCGCGCCGCCTCTTCCTCGGTCGCCACCGCGAGGTCGTCGAGCGAGAGCGGCTGCGAGGCGACGACGAGCAGCGCCTCGATCGTGCGGGCGAGGTCGTCGAGCGGATTGGTGGTGATCAGCCGGAGCGGACGTTCCATGCCAGGCTCCTTTCTCGCTCGGATCGCGAAATCCTTATCGGCGCGAACGGGGCCGCCTGCGCGAGCGCGAGCTCGTTCTGCTTGCGCAGCTCGAGCAGGGCGAGGAAGGCGACCGCCACCTCGGCGCGCGTCAGGCCGATCACCTCCCGCTCGAAGTCGAGTAGCGAGCGGCGCCGCAGGAGCGCGCGCCAGCGCTCGAGGAACTGTGCGACCGGCGGGAAGGCGAGCGCCATGTGGGCGGTCGACGGCGCCTGCGGCGGCACGGCGAGGAGCCGCAGCACCGCCGCGAGCTTGGCCGGCTCTTGCGGGGGGAGCTCCGGTTGCGGCGGCGCCGGCGCGAGCGGCGCCGGCCCGAGCCGGAAGAAGCGGGGCCGCGCGAGCTGCTCCGCCAGCCAGACGGCCGCCTCCTTGGCGCGCCGGTACTCGGCGAGCCGGCGCGCGAGCTCCTCGGCGGCGACGTCGGGCTCGAGCTCGGCGAGCTCCGCCTCCTCGTCGGGGAAGAGGCCGCGCGCCTTCAGCTCGAGGAGCGACGAGATCAGGACGAGGAACTCGCCGCACGCCTCGAGGTCGAGCTCGTCGCGCTCGGCGAGGACGGCGACGAACGCGATCACCACCTCGGCGAGGTCGACGTCGCGCAGCGAGACCTCGTCGCGAAGCACGAGCGAGAGCAGCAGGTCGAAGGGGCCTTCGAACGCCTCGAGGTCGAGCTCGAGCTCGGTCACCGCGACCACGGGGGCAGGCTAGCGGCGCTAGCGGACGCGCCCGCGCGGGATCGCCATCTTCGGGCCCTCCGGAACCGAACGCGGCTTGGCCGGCTTCGCCGTCCGTCGCGGCGGGGGCGGCGGCTCCCAGCCGTGCTTGAGCACCTGCCACCAGATGAAGAACGCGGTCGAGCAGACGAAGACGACGATCGACACCCATGCGTTCAGACGGAGGCCGAGGAAGTGATGCGAGGGGTCGATCCTCAGCAACTCCTCGAAGAAGCGGCCGAACGTGTAGTAGGAGACGTAGAGCGAGAAGAGTGCCGGCGGCAGGATCCGGAACCGCTTGCCGACGTACAGGAGGATGAGCACGCCGATCACATCCCAGATCAGCTCGTACAGAAAGGTCGGCTGGAAGAGGACCTGATGACCGTGGACGAACTCGATCTGATTCGGGTTGACGTAGTGGCTCGGGTCGATCCTGAGCCCCCATGGCAGCGTCGTCACCTTGCCGTAGAGCTCCTGGTTCCACCAGTTGCCGATCCGGCCGATCCCCTGCGCAAGCAGGAGGCCGGGCGCGACCGCGTCCATGAAGAGCCGTGCAGAGTTGCCGGAGCGACGGATCACGACGACGCCGGCGAGCGTGCCGAGCAGGATCCCGCCCCAGACGCCGAGCCCGCCCTTCCAGATCTCGAAGATCCCCTCCCACTTCGGCGACGGCACCTCGTGCCAGGACGTGAGGTCGTGGTAGGCGCGCGCGCCGACGATCCCGAACGCGACGCCCCAAACGGTGACGCGAACGACGAGGTCGAAGTCGCCGCCGAGCCGCCGCCAACGCACGGCCGTCAGCCACACGCACGCGAAGATCGCGACCAGCAGCGTCAGCCCGTACATGTGAATCGTCAGCGGGCCGAGGTGGACGACGTTCGTGTGCGGCGAGGGGATGGCTCCGAGCACGCGGCCACCATTCTGCCTTGCTCCGCGCGCGGCTCGCCGGTCCTAGCGCACCGCC
>Ga0070731_10001704_pt1 | contig 22189 bp, 20 predicted proteins | sample Coa_R1_2_FD_66448 | JGI IMG/M metagenome (GOLD analysis project Ga0070731, IMG submission 66448) | Surface soil microbial communities from Centralia Pennsylvania, which are recovering from an underground coalmine fire - Coalmine... | ecosystem: Environmental > Terrestrial > Soil > Unclassified ... | reverse complement strand
CATTCCGGTCTGCATGCAGATGAAGCAGGAAGGCCTGCCGCTCTTGCGCCAAATAATGGATCGTTTCCCCAAGGTGACGATGATCCTCGATCACCTGGCGCGCGCGCCATTCGAGGATGGTCCGCCTTACAGCGCGGCAGCCGAATTCTTTGAGCTTGCCAAATATAAACAGGTTTTCCTCAAGATCACGCCGTCGAATTGGGGGACAAAGAAGTGGGGCAAGGGCACGCCGGACACATTCTTCGGCAAGGTGGTCGATACATTCGGCGCGTCAAGGATCGCCTTCGGCTCGAACTTCCCGAATTCGCCCGGCACGCTGAAGGAAATCCTCGGCGCCGCGCGGAAGACGTTCTCGTTCGTCAAGCCATCGGATCAGGATTGGATTTTCGGCAAGACCGCGCTCACACTCTATCCTGTGCTGGCCAAGTGACGGACGAAGTGACGGACGAAGTGACGGACGAAGGGACGGACGAAGGGACGGACGAAGGGACGGAGGATTAATTCCATGACGACCGCAACAAAGCTCAAGCTGCACACCATGCTGGGCAACTATGCAAACACTGCCCCGCTCAAGAATGGCGCCGTTCGCTCGGATCTGATCGATTTTGATTTTGCTGAGGTAAATGTCGCCAACAATCTGTTCAAGTCGGTGGTGCGCGACGCCAAATACGACGTTGCCGAACTCGCGATCGTGACTTATTTGCAGGCAAAGGCCTACGGCAAGCCATACGTGCTCCTTCCTGCCGTCATTGTGAGCCGCGGCCAGCATCACACCATCGGCTACAACCCCGAGCGCGGCGCGCTCAAGCCATCGGACCTCAATGGCAAACGTGTCGGTGTGCGCGCCTACACCGTCACCACGGGCACCTGGGTGCGCGGCATCCTGGCGAGCGACTATGGTGTCGATCTCAACAGCGTCGAATGGATCACGTTCGAGGATCCTCACGTTGCCGAATATCGGGACCCCGACTTCGTCAAGCGCGCGCCGCAGGGCAAGGAAATCGCCAAGATGCTCCTCGACGGCGAGGTCGATGCGGCGATCCTCGGCGACAAGTTTCCGGACCCGCGGCTCAAGCAGCTCATCCCAGACGCCGAAGCGGCGGCAAAGAAATGGGCCGAGCGGCACCACGGCATTCCGATCAATCACATGGTCGTGGTGCGCGAGGAGCTGTCCCGCTCGCGTCCTGATGTCGTCAAGGACGTGTTCAGGACGATCCGCGACAGCAAAAAGGCTGCCGGCTTGCCGGAGGGCGGCGAACTCGATCCATACCGTTTTGGTGTCGAGAAATGCCGCCCGGACCTCGAGGTCATCATCGATTACTGCTTCCGCCAGCAGCTTATTCCGCGCCGCATCGCCGTCGATGAACTCTTCGACGACAACACGCGGGCCCTGACTTAGGCCAAAACCTACAACGCGGTCGCCCTAGTTCTTCTTCGGCGACCAACGATAGGCTTTGGCGCAAGCGCCGCCCATCAGCATTGCTCTGTCGCTATCGCTCAGGCGATCGGTCTTGAGGAACGGCGTGACGGCATCCTCATAGTTCACCACGGCGAACGCACGCGTCCAATCCGTGCCCCATAGGCAGCGGTCGAATCCCCAGGCATCGAACACGCGGGCGAGTGGATCCCAGATGTCGGGGAACGGATAGGGTTTCTGGGACAGCGTGCAGGCGCCGCTCACCTTGATCACTGCGTTCTTGCGCTTGGCGAGGTCCAATACCTTCGGCAGATCGGCCCACGGCTGTGCTGGGGCCGGCGGCGTACGCGGCTGCATATTGGCGAGGTGATCGATGATGAAACGCGTGTCGGGATTGCTGTCGATCAAAGTCGTGCCGGCATCGAGATTGCCCCAGAACAGAATGTTGACCGGCAGGTCGTGCTTTGCGGCGGAGCGTGCGATCCTTGCGAGGCCCGGGTCCTTCGGGTCGCGGTCGCGCCCCGGCTCCTTCGTCAACATGATGCGAACACCGACGGCGCCCGGCGTCTTCTTCCACTCGGCGATGACCTCGTCCACCGCCGGATTGTCCGGATCGACCGGCTTGACGATGCCGAACCGACCGGGATGCGCCTTTTGCACTTCCACAGCATAGCTCGCGTCGTAGCGGTACATGGAAAAGGCGGAAATGAAGATGGCGCCGTCGACGCCAACCTTGTCCATCGCCACGACCATCTCGTCACCCGTGACGTGAGGCGGCCAGTTCGGCACGCTGTGCCATGGCCGCCTCGGCGTATTCGCCTCATAGGCGTGGACTTGGGAGTCGATGATGGCCATCGGGTGAGCTCCTTAAGTTGCGAAGAAAAATGTGCCGGAGAATTCCGCTAGAGAGTTTGGCATCGCAGCAGGTCGGGCCAGCCTTGTCCAGGCCCCCAGAAGGTTCTGCGGCGTTTCAGGGTGCTTTCCGGAATGCTTGCGCCGTAGTTGCTAAAGAACCCGCGGTTTCGTTAGCGTTCCCAGTGCATAATCGGGACGGTGCTGATCGCATTCGCCGGTGAACCGTTGACGATCTTCGTGCTTATAGCCACGTAGACGAGCGTATTACGCGGCTTGTCCACCATGCGATAAATTCTTGTCGTCTTGAAAAAGATGCTCGTTTTCTGACTAAAGACTTCTTGCTTGTCTTCAAGTTTGGACAGGTCGATGTCGATTGGACCAATCTGTCTGCACGAGACCGAAAAGTTGGATGGATCTTCGTTCAAACCTAATGGCTGACCCCATCCGCCCTTTCTGGCCTGCGAAATATGGCAGGCCACTCCAGGTACTTGCGGATCCTCAAAAACACTTACGCAGACTTTGTCATTGGGAGAAAGCGGCCTGAACGTCGTGCTGATGCAGCCCAAGTCGTCGGCGCGTGCCGGATGGATCGACAGTCCGACGAGTGCGGCCACGATAAGAAACCACTTCATTGAAAATCTCCGCAATGGTTTATGACGAGGTGCGCTGCCCATATCTAGGTCTGCATGTTGCTGTCAGCAAGCCGACGGCGGGAAGCCAGCTGCGGGGCGATCAGCTTTCTTCTTGGTCTTCAGATCGACCATCAAAAGGCGCTCGCCCTGCGCCCCCGTTATTTGAAGGTGATCAGATCGGTACGAGTCAGGGTGGAGGCCCTATCCTTCAAAGGTTCGTTCGCCGCATTAGAACTATGCTGATGTAAAATTTGGTACAGCCCGATGGCAATTTCGTAATCGGTGGCGTCGAGACTTGTATCGACGGGAACAACGACCGTGTAACCGCGCAGCGTTGCTCCGACCGAAGTATAGGTGACCGATCCGCTCACCTTCCAGCCAGTCAGAATAAGCGTCGTGATTCCCTTGGCCTTAAGGGCCTTGTCGAGTTCGGTGTTGTAGAATCTGTCCTGAGCTTGGCTCTCGATCTTGATGTCGCCGGGCCCGGGAAGGACTTCCGGCAACCACTTGGACATGGTCGGCGCTCGCGTGCCATACGCGATGGTGACGCCGGCCTTTCGTGCGCGCGTCAGCAGCGAAGAGATCGCTGGCACCATGCGTTCTGTGCAGTTTGGTTGACGCGTGCAAATAGGGTCGACGATGTCGAATATGAGCAATGCCGTTGTTGCGGGGTTGAGGACCACCGCGACTGGATCGGGCGGTGACGGCATTTGCGGGATTTGTGAAGCATTGCTCATGGGAGACCGCCCGATGGCGACAGAACCGCCCACTGCCAGTCGTTGGCGCAAGGCCGCTTGTCAGGGTGATAACGCGAACACCGATAGGGTATGAAGAGCAGTCACGTCAAACATGGCCGACCATCAAAGCGAGCCTCCAACGCACGATGTCGCATTTGGAGAGCAGGCCGTGTATGTTGAATTCATGTTGCGGATATTCGTCGCATCCAGCGCCATCCTGCTCTTCCTGCTGCCCGCCATCGGATTCGCAGCGCCGGTGCAGAAACGGCACATCTACCACTGGCATGGCTACGGCTTTCTGCCCGGCTATCACCAGCCGGCCAATAACAACGTTCCGGTTTACGGTCCGAAAGGAGCGATTGGCGATGCACCCGAAGCGCCAAGCTACTTTTACAACGGCGGCTGGTACTATTACGGCAGGCCCGGCTTTTTCCGCGGTCATTATAATGGCGGCAGCTTCGGCCCGTGCTGGACCCAGACGCCGATTGGGCCGATGTGGAATTGCGGGTAGAGGCTCAGGCGGCTTGAGAAAAGCGCCAAATTCTCCGCGACGGTGATCCACCCTATCCGGCTTCAGCTTCGACCGTTAACCGACCGAAGATCGTTAGCCTCCCAATAAGGGCAGAAAGACATAGAATAGCCCCGAACGCGGCCAACATGCAGCGTTCGAGGGGCGGTATACTTCCCGGCGTTGCCGGATGAGGCGCCAGCGAGTGGCGAGGGCAGGCGTGCAAACCGCTTGGGCCTGACTTAGGCTCTCGTATTGCACGGGGAGTTTGTACAACCGGCCTAAGGATTCCTGGAGGCGCCGTGCAGACGACGCTGCTCGGACTGGCGATCGCGATCATACTGGCGCTGGTGGCGGCGCTGGTGGCGCCTGCCGTTGTCGATTGGAACCACTACCGCGGGGCCGTCGAGGCTGAGGCAAGCCGGCTGAGCGGTCTCAACGTGCACGTGAACGGGTCTATCGACGGGCGCCTGCTGCCGTCGCCGGTGATCACGTTGCATGACGTCGAGGCCGGTGAGGCCGGTCATCAGCCGCGGCTACGTGCCGGCATGCTCAAGGTGGAATTGGCGCTCGGCCCTCTCCTGCGCGGCAGAATGCAGGCGTCCGAAGTCCATCTCATTGCGCCCGAGGCCAGCCTCGGATTCGATCCTTCCGGGGCGGTCAGGTTGCCGGCGGTGTCGTCTTCTTTTGATCCCGAGGCTTTCTCAATCTCCCAGTTCAGCGTCGAGGATGGACACCTGACTCTCATCAGCAGCTCCGGCTCGCGCCTCGAGCTGCAGAAGCTTTACTTCAACGGCGATATTCATTCGCTGCTCGGACCGTTCTCTGGCGAAGGCGCCGTCGTGGTCGCGGACGAGCTTTACGGGTACCGCATTTCCGGCAGCCGTGCCGACGGCGACGCCATCAAGATCAGGCTCGGCGTCGAGTCTTCCAATCACCCGCTGACGACCGACTGGGACGGAACGCTGACGTTCGACCGCCACGTCCCTCAATTCGACGGGACGTTGGCGATAGCGAGGCCGGCTGGAGCCACGCTGGCCAACGGACAGCGAGTGACCAGCGTGCCCTGGCGGGCGGAGGGCTCCATCAAAGCGACGCCCTCGTCGGCTTCGCTGCGGAATGCGGCCTTTCGGTATGGGCCCGACGAGCGCGCCCTCAACTTCACCGGTACGGCCGACGTGACATTCGGCGCGCATCCGCATCTCGATGGCGTCATATCGGCGATGCAGGTGGATGTTGATCGGGCGCTCGCGGCTCCGGACGTTACCAACCGGCCGCCGCTCGTAGAACTGCGCAGCTTTTTCCAGACGTTCGTCGCTTGGGCCAAGTTGCCGGTGCCGGCGCAGATCGGTCTCAACATCGGTGCGATCACGATCGGCGGCACGTCGATCGAGTCGCTGCGCGGCGATCTGCAGTACGATCAGACCGGCTGGAGCCTCAACAAGTTCCAATTGCACGCGCCCGGTATGACCGACGTCACGCTGAGTGGGCGGCTTACCGGTACGCCCCAGAGATTTGCATTCACGGGCCCGGCGGAGCTGGGTTCGGCCGATCTCGACTCGCTGCTGGTTTGGCTCAACGGCAGCACCAGCGCTCGCACCTCGGCCGGCATGAAATCCATTAACGCGAAGGGCGATGTGACAATCGCCAGCGACCGCGTTGCGGTCGAGCAACTAATGGCAACGCTTGGTCAGGAAAAACTCGAAGGCCAGCTCGCCTACAATTGGCCTACTGATAAGCACCCAGCCCGGCTCGACGCTCAACTGCGTGCGGGCGATCTCAATCTCGATGCGCTCGCCGCATTCGCTAATGCGGCGGTTGGGGAAGATGGCTTCGCTTTGCCGCAGGAAGCGGCGATCGCCCTCGACATCGGCAAGGCGACATTCGCCGGTATCGGCGCTCAAGGCGTCAATGCACAGGTCAAATTCGATGCCGGAAAGTTGCAGATTGACCGTTTATCTATCGGCAGTCTGGCTGGAGCGAAGCTTGATGTCAGCGGTAGAATTGACGATCTGTCATCGCAGCCGCGCGGCCAGGTGACACTCGACCTCGACGCCCGTTCCTTGGATGGCCTCGGCGATATCGCCGCCAAATTCACGCCGCACGCTGCCGACGCACTGCGCCGTGCGGCCGATCGTCTGGTGCCGGCAAAGGTGCACGCTACCCTCGTTGTTCAGCGAGGGTCTCCTTCCGGGAGCGCCGCCCAACTCCAGATCAGCGGAAATCTCGCGGCGATGCGCCTTGCCGCGAACGGCGCCGTCACCGGCGAGCCGTCGCAACTCGGCGCGGCAAACGTAAAGCTCGACGCGCGACTTGATGCCCCCGACGGCTCTGCGCTGGTGGCGCTCCTCGGTCTCGACCGCGTCATCGGCGTGGATCAACTGCCTGGGTCGTTGACGGTTTCGGCGGTAGGGCCGCTGAATGGGGATGTTCGCGTCGACAGCAAAATCTCGACCAGTGGTTTTGCTTCGGCGACCCAGGGGACGCTGCGCCTGACCGGTAACACAATTCCGTGGGCCAAATTTAAACTGCAGGCAAATGCGGGCGATCTGCGCCCGCTGCGGCAGCTTATGACGGGGCAGCCCGGTACTGCCGTTCCGGTGAACGCCAGCGCCGCGCTAGCGATCGACGGCGCGAATCTTTCCTTCACCGACATCACCGCCACTGTCGGCAAGAGCCCGGTGCGCGGGGCCATTGCGGTCGGTTTGGACAAAAGCCCGATCAGCATCGATGGCAATGTCGAAGCTGATGCGATCGACGGTGCGAGTGTGTTGGCGATGATTCTCGGGCTGCCGCCCAATGCGAACGGCGGCTCGGCGCCGTCGAGCGAGAAAATCGGTGCGGGCGCGTTCGCGGCTGTGAACGGAGGCGTGACCTTTAAGTTTGCTCGTGCGGTCTTTACGCCGATGTTCGTCGCCAACGGCCTCGCGGGCACCGTGCACTTCCATCCTTCCATGATTGCGTTCGATGAAATCAACGGCGGCCTCGCGGGCGGGCGCCTAATAGGCACAATGGCGTTTAGCCGCGATCAGGACGGAGTGACGGCGCACGGCAAGATCGAGGTTGCCGACGCTGCTGCCGCGACTGTATTTGGGCCCAGCCTCAATATCACTGACGGGCAGCTAGGTCTGAACCTGCAGAGCGACGGCTTCGGCGCCAGTCCGCAGGGCCTCGTCGGCTCCTTGCACGGCGGTGGCACATTGACGCTGAAAAATGTGCAGTTGGCGGGGCTCGACCCGGCGGCGTTTGACGCCGCCATGCAGGCCGCGGGCACCAGCGGCCCAATCGATGTCGCCAAAGTCCAGGCCGCCGTGAGTGCTGCACTGGCCGAGGGGCATCTCACTTTGTCTCAGGCTAGCGCGCCGGTCGACATCACGTCGGGGATGCTCAGCCTCCACAACGTGACATTGGCGGCTCAGGCCGAAAGCAAGCTTTCGCTCGACGGCTCTCTCGATCTCGGCAACGCCACGATCAGTGCGCGGATGGCGCTTTCAGAACCGGCGCCCGCGAGCGCCCTGCTCGCCGCGCCGCCGGAGCTCTCCGTCACCATCAAAGGCCCATTCGCGGCCCCGCAGCGTATGCTCGACACGACGGCGCTGATGAATTGGCTAACCTTGCGTGCCGCTGAATTGCAGAGCCGCCGCATCGAGTCGATCGAGGCCAGCCGACACGACAGTCAACTGGCGGCCGCTGTCCATCCGGACGTACCCGACGCACGCACCGTACCGTCCGGCGCCATTGTCGAATCCGCGGTGCCGCAGAGTTTATTGGCCGCGCCGATTCCCGGCGCGCGTGGCTTGGAGCGGCTGCAACAGCCGCCTGCACCTCTGGGATCGCCTGAGCCAAATGGCCGTGGTTCGGAAAGTGCCGCTCCAACCGTGCCGTTGCCGCTTCCAGCGCCTACTGCCGTCAGGCCGAGGCAGCCGCGCACCCCTGCCCATACGACCAGAGGCGCGGCGGCGGCCGCCCGGCCCAAGAGTACGGCTGGGGGGCCGCTGCCGATCGTGCCCAATTTCTCCCGCGCTGACTGAGTCCCGGTCGTCTGTTCTCAGTTATTCTGGCCGAAGCGCCGGCGCGTCCGCCACGGACCCCATGGCAACCAACCGCCGATGCGATTTGGGGCCGTCGCCTTGATCACCGTCACCGTTTCCACGTTCCCCATTACCGTCCGTATGGGCTTGGAAATAATCGAGCACGAACAGCCGAATGGCCGACGACAGATTGCCGTGCCGCCGCCCCGAGTCGATCGATGCCACCAGGTCGGACAACGTCGTGCGGCGGCCGACCGCAATATCCTTAAGTCCCCTCCAGAAGGCGTCTTCAAGACTGACGCTCGTCTTGTGTCCGGCAATTACGATCGAACGCTTGATAACCGGCGACTTCATCACCCGTCTCCCCTTTCGATCCGGTGCTGCTCGAGATCTTTCTGGGCCTTGTCGTTCCGTGCTTCCCGCAGTGACCGTTCACGTCGCGAAAGGCCATGGGCCAGCCGGTTGCGGGCAACTTCTTGCTCAGCTCGCCGCCGTTTGGCCTGTTTGCGTGCGGTGCGAAGATTGACGATGTGGCCCATGTGAAGCTCGGCGGTAACCAGATGCTGTTGCAGAGGGCCACCCTGGCCCCGATTTGGTCTGGAATTGTTGTGCCGCACGCTGACATTGGAACACGGCAATTCAGAGTCATTGAGGTACTTGCGATTGCCACGGGGAGTGTGGCTATACCCCTGACTGCGGACAATACACGGATGCTTGAGAAAAAGAATAACGTCGACACGGCGACGAGTTCCGAGCGGTCGTGAGAGCAAAATAAACGTGAAATAGTTTGGCGATGCTGGAAGTAAACTACGAATGAATTGCTCTTTTATCGCTGTATACTAGCCTCCCTGGCGCTGCGAACGCTGCGTCAGTCCAAGGATGAGACAGCAATACAGGGCCACTTTGGTTCGACCGATGCGGCGGCCGGATAATTTAACCCAAAGACGAACGGAACTGAAAACTTGCGGATCAAAACTACGAGCTGAGGCGGTAGAGCGCGCTGCCCAACGCTGCAGATTACGCAGCGGCAGTTGTGGCGCCGCAATTGCCCCCCGCTATCCACAATCAGGGGTCGGGCCGTGTCATCCGCTTGGGTTTCACCAGTCGATCGAATTCAGCGCCGGTGACGTAGCCGAGCTTGACGGCTTCTTCGCGCAACGTCGTGCCATGCGCGTGCGCTGCTTTTGCGATTTCTGCAGCCCTGTCGTAACCGATGTGCGGCGTAAGTGCGGTGACCAGCATCAGCGAATTTTGCATCAGTTCGCGAATGCGCGCCTCGTTGGCGCGGATGCCGATGACGCAATGGCCGGTGAAGGACATCGCTGCGTCTGCGAGCAGGCGGATTGATTGCAGCATCGCATTGGCGATCACCGGCTTGAACACGTTCAGCTCGAAGTGGCCTTGGCTCGCCGCCACGGTGACGGTGGTCTGATTGCCAAAGACCTGGCAACAAACCATTGTCATTGCTTCGGTCTGGGTCGGATTGACCTTGCCGGGCATGATCGACGAACCGGGCTCGTTTTCAGGCAAAATCAATTCGCCGAAGCCCGAGCGTGGGCCGGAGCCGAGAAAACGGATGTCGTTGGCGATCTTGAACAGATCGGCGGCCAGCGCGTCGAGCGCGCCGTGGGCAAAGAGCAGTGCGCCGTGGGAGGCTAGCGCTTCAAACTTGTTCGGCGCACTCACGAACGGCAGACCAGTGATGCGAGCCACTCTTTTGGCAAACAGCTTGGCAAAGGCGCGCTTGGCGTTGAGCCCGGTACCCACCGCCGTGCCACCCTGCGCCAGCGGGTAGAGTTCCTTGAGGCCGGCTTTCACGCGTGCGATGCCGGACTTGACTTGCGCCGCATAGCCGGAAAATTCCTGGCCCAGGGTAAGGGGGGTCGCGTCCTGTGTATGGGTACGGCCAATCTTGGCGATGGAGGCGAACGCCTTCGTTTTCACCTCCAGTGCTGCGTGCAAATGGGCTAGGGCCGGCAACAGGCGATGGACGATTTCCTGCGCAGCCGCGATATGCATGGCCGTCGGGAAGCTGTCGTTCGACGATTGGCTCAAGTTGACTTGATCGTTGGGGTGGATCGGCGATTTCGTCCCCAACTTGGCCCCCAGCTTTTCATTGGCGCGGTTTGCGATCACCTCATTGACGTTCATGTTGGTCTGGGTTCCGGAACCAGTCTGCCAGACAGCAAGCGGAAACTGATCGTCGAGCTTCCCGTCGATGATCTCCTGCGCCGCCGCCATGATCGCCTTGGCGCGGCGATCGTCGAGCGATCCGAGTTCGAGGTTGGTTTGCGCTGCCGCGAGCTTAACGATAGCGAGCGCCGCGATCAGCGGGCGGGGCATGCGCTCCTCTCCGATGCGGAAATTGAGCCGGGACCGCTCGGTCTGCGCGCCCCAATAGCGATCGGCCGGCACCTGGATGGGGCCGAATGAATCAGTTTCGGTGCGGGTCTTCATCGGCGAAGAACGGCTTCACCTCCGCTCGTCCCCGCGTAGGCGGCGACCCAGTTGTTGGATTGCCGCTTAAGCGGGTATGAGCGGAAAAAATGCATCACACGAATCTGTCCTACTTCTTCCTGAACCGATCGAGGCTGACAACTTCGCCCCCCTCGGCGTTCGGTGTTTCCTCTTTAGCTTCGGGTGCCCGTAATGCATCGGCCTTTTTCGACTCCGCGCTGCGACGAGAAGCGGGCTCAGCAGATTTTTCAGTTGCCCCACTTGCACTGTCCTCTGCGTCGCCCGTTGCCGTCTCGGCGGTCTCGAATTGAAAGCCGAATTGCACCGCCGGATCGAAAAACGCGCTCACCGCCTCGAACGGCACCGTCAGCCGCTCGGGTATGCCGCTGAACGCAAGGCCGACATCGAACGCTTCTTCGCGCACAGTCAGATCCCAGAATTGATGCTGGAGAATGATTGTCATGGTTTGCGGATATTGCGCGCGCACCCGCTCTGGCAACCGCACGCCGGGTGCCGTGGTCATAAACGTGATCTTGAAATGGTGCTCGCCCGGCAGGCCCTTCTTGGCCACATCCGCCAGCACCGTGCGCATCACTCCCCGCAAGGCGGTCTGGGTCAGCAAGTCGTAGCGGATGAAATCTTCGGGCATGCCAGTAATCGGTGGTCAGTAATCAGATAGGAGATAGGCCTAAATTGATAGAGGTCCAGATGGCGCGGTCGTCCGATGACGATTACTGAATCCCTGGGAAAGTGGAGGCTTCTGTTGCCAGGTGCCTCCGAACCCCGCCTAGCGGAGCTTAACCCGCTAGGGCTTTAGTCGGTCTTTCGAGCTGCATTACGCAGCCAGAGCAACCGGAGCATAGTTGTCGTTGGCAACTATGAATTTGGCCCGATAACGACGGAACCATCCCGAGCAAAAGCACGCCCTTTACGCCCTCGTCGATCCTATTTCGACCCCGTGATTGGTGGAGTCGCCGGGTACCGCCCCCGGGTCCGAAAGGTTTATTACGACGGCCGTTTATCGCCATAGCTGGCTTGCGCCAGCCGAAGAAATATAGGGGCAAAAGGTTGCCGAAAAAAGAGCGCTGGAAAGGCCGCTAAAGCTCATTTCCGGCGGCCAAGCCCGCCGCGATCTGACCGATGAACGTTCCTGAGTCCCATCGGAAGAGTTTCCAACGTGACCTTGCGCCCGCTTCGTCGGCTGCTCATTTGGCGTTAGACTCCCCTCCGACTCGGCCGCCAACGCACAAGTACCCGATGCGCCAATATCTCGATTTGATGGAACGCGTGCTTGCTGAGGGCGTGGAAAAGCGCGATCGCACCGGGATCGGTACGTTGTCGATCTTCGGCCATCAGATGCGCTTCGACCTGTCCCGTGGCTTTCCGCTGGTCACTACCAAGAAGCTGCACGTCAAATCCATCATTTACGAGCTCTTGTGGTTCCTACGCGGCGACACCAACGTCAAATATCTCAACCAGCATGGCGTCACCATCTGGGACGAATGGGCCGATGAGAACGGCGACCTCGGCCCGATCTACGGAAAGCAGTGGCGCTCATGGCCTGCGCCCGACGGCCGCACGATCGATCAAATGGCCGACGTGTTGGCGGAAATCCGTCGCAACCCCGGTTCGCGCCGGCTGATCGTCACCGCATGGAATCCGGCGGAGATCGAGGCCATGGCGCTGCCGCCGTGCCACTGCCTGTTTCAGTTCAACGTCGCCGGAGGCACGTTGTCGTGCCAGCTCTATCAACGTTCGGCCGACGTGTTTCTCGGCGTACCTTTCAACATCGCGTCCTACGCCCTACTGACGCTGGTGGTCGCTCATGTGAGCGGGCTCAAGCCCGGCACGTTCATTCACAGCTTGGGCGACGCGCATCTTTATCTGAATCATTTGGAGCAGGCGCGCTTGCAACTGCAGCGCAGTCCTCGGTCGCTTCCTACATTGCGCATCAATCCCGCTGCGACCGATTTGTTTGCATTGCGCTACGAGGATTTTGTACTCGAAGGATACGATCCGCACCCACACATCAAGGCCGCGGTCGCGGTGTGAGGATGGACGTTATCTTGGTTGCGGCCATTGCCGAGAATGGCGTTATCGGTCGCGATAACGCGCTGCCGTGGCGACTCAAATCGGACATGGTACATTTCCGCGCGGCGACCATGGGCAAGCCCGTGATCATGGGGCGCAGGACTTATCTGTCGATCGGCAAACCACTGCAGGGCCGCACCACAATCGTAGTGAGCCGTGACGTCACATTCGCCGCGGCGGGGGTTGTGGTCGCGCAAAGTCTTGAGGCCGCATTGACGACGGCGCGCGGCGACGCGTTGCGGCGGAATGTTGGCGCGATCGTGATCGCGGGCGGCGCGGACATCTACGAGCGGGCCATGCCGCACGCGACGCGCCTTCTCATTACGCACGTTCGCATTCACGTTGACGGCGACGCACGCTTTCCAACGATTGATCCAAAGCTGTGGCGAGAAATCGATCGTGAGGAGCGTGAAGCAGGCGCCGAGGACGCCGCCCCCTTCGCTTTCGTGAGTTACGAGCGCGCGCCGGTTGGCGTGCCTAATATGGCCTAGCGGCACCTCGTAAGCTTCGGATCGTCGTTAAGAATTTTTCTCGGGCCTGCCCGTGTAACATGACTTTGCGTTGCAACGGACCCGGCACTCCCTTATATCCCGCGAACCCGGGGGCGGTTCAGCCGGCTCGCCGGTGCTCAGGAGAGATTTGATGCCGTGGAGCAATCAGTCCGGTGGCCCGTGGAGTTCGGGGCCGCGGGGACCCTGGGGCTCGGGTCCGCAGCAGCAGGGCCCCCGACCGCCGGATCTTGAAGAGTTTTTGCGCCGCAGCCAGGACAGGCTGCGCGGCGTGCTGCCGGGAAATTTCGGCGGCCGCGGCATCGCGCTGATAGTGCTTGCCGCGATCGCGCTGTGGGGCTTCTCCGGCTTCTTCCGCGTCGAGCCGGATGAGCTCGGCGTTGTGCTGCGTTTCGGAAAATTCGTTCGCGAAGTAGGGCCGGGTCTTAACTATCACTTACCCTATCCGATCGAGACCGCGCTCACGCCTCCGGCGTTGCGCGTCAACAAGACCGACGTCGGCATCCTCATCAGCGACGACACCGGCCGCGGCGGCAAGCGTGAGGTGCTGGAGGAAAGCCTGATGTTGACCGGCGATGAGAATATCGTCGATGTCGATTTCTCCGTGCTGTGGAGAGTCAAGCCGGACGGAGTGGGCGATTATCTGTTCAACATCCAGAATCCGGAAGGCACTGTGAAGGCCGTGGCCGAAAGCGCCATGCGCGAGGTTATCGGGCACGACAATGCCCAGCCGCTTCTGACTGGTCTGCTCGAAACTCTTCCGACCGAGGTACAGGACCTGATGCAGAAGACGCTCGACTCTTACGGGTCCGGGATTCTTGTTCAGACAGTCAATTTGCAGAAGGTCGACGTGCCATCTGAAGTCATCGACTCGTTCCGCGACGTGCAGGCGGCCCGTTCCGATCTTGAGCGCCTTGCCAACGAGGCGCAGACCTATGCCAACCGGGTCGTGCCCGAAGCTAAAGGCCGAGCCGCCAAGATCGTGCAGGACGCCCAAGCCTATAAGGCGCAAACAGTGGCCGACGCCAGAGGTCAGACCTCGCGCTTCTTGCAGATCTACGAGCAATACAAGAAGGCGCCCGATATCACCCGCCAGCGCATGTATCTGGAAACCATGGAGCACATTTTCGCCGGCACCGACAAGACGATTGTCGATACCGGCACGCAGGGGCCGGGTGTGGTGCCTTATCTGCCGTTGACGGAAGTCGGCAAGTCACCGCAGGGTCCGGCTCCGACTGCGCCGCCTACGGGAGGCAAGCCATGAGGTTGAATCTCACTGGAGGCGCCGTCGCCGTCATTTTGCTTTTGGCGGTCATCGTCGGTTACAGCACGTTCTTTACCGTCGACCAGACAAGTCAGGCGATCGTAGTGCGCCTGGGACAGCCGGTGCGCGTGATCACCGATCCCGGCCTCAACGTGAAAGCGCCGTTCATCGACAGCGTCATCTATATCGACAAGCGCATCCTCAACGTGGAATCGCAGGCGCAAGAGGTGAATGTGCAGAGCCAAGACAAGGCGATCACCGACCAAGTCGGCGAACGTCTCGTTGTCGATGCATTCGCACGTTACCGCATCGTCGATGCACTGAAGTTTTATCAGGCGGCTGGTCCGAACGGCGCCAGTGCCCAGCTTCGCATCTTTCTCAATTCGGCGCTGCGGCGCGTACTCGGCGATGCCACGTTGCCGGACGTGGTGCGCAACAAGCGCGAAGAGCTGATGGCGCAGATACGCGACCAGCTCGATCAGGTGGCTAAACAATTCGGCATCCACGTCGTCGACGCGCGAATCCGCCGGGCCGACCTGCCGTTGAAAAACAGCGAGGCCGTTTATGCGCGCATGCAGACTGAGCGTCAGCGCGAAGCCGCCGAGTTCCGCGCCGAAGGCAGTCAGAAGAGTCAGGAAATCAAGGCCAAGGCTGACCGTGACGTGACGATCATTATCGCCGACGCGAACCAGCAATCCGAGCAGATCCGCGGCGAGGGCGATGGCGAGCGCAACAGCATCTTCGCTAGCGCCTATGGGCAGGATCCGGGATTCTTCACGTTCTATCGCTCCATGCAGGCCTATGAACGCAGTTTGCAAAAAGGCGATACAAACTTGGTGCTCAAGCCCGATTCGGACTTCTTTCGTTACTTCGGCGATCCCAACGGTAGAGGTGCTGTGCAAGCCGGCGCAGCGCCGACGTCGGCGCATCCGGACGCGCACGCCACCGCGCCGGCGTCCGGCCGCACTGACGCGCGTGCCGCCGCCACCCCGCCCGGCCGATAGCTTTGAGCGTTTTCGGAACCTCCCAGCAGCAAGCGGGCTCCGGCGTCGATGTCCGATTTTCTGGCCGCGCTGGGCTTGTTCTTTGTAATTGAGGGGATTTGCCTCGCTGCGTTTCCCCTGAGCGCGAAACGCGCCATGGCCACCATTCTCGCCATGCCTGACGCCCCGTTGCGCGTGGCCGGCATCGTCTCTGCGGTGGTCGGCTTGATCATAGTGTGGTTTGTGCGCGGATGAGGCAGGCTTGCGAAAACGTCCGGGGTCTTCGCACAAGACGAGGTTAAGGAAGCCTCAACAATGGGTCGCTTTTCCGCCTAAATCCGGTTCCTTATGGACGTTCGACGGTTATTCCCTTGCCTCCCGCACGGGACGGGAGCACTTAATCCTCATGAGCCGCTGTTAGGAGCGCTGAGAACCATGCTTCGCCAATTCCGGTTTCGCCACTTTGCCCGCTTCATGCGGCACGACGCGGCCATCGCCGCGATTGCGGTGGCGATCATCATCTTGCCGGCAAGACCTGCGGCAGCCCGCGGACCTGAAAACATCGCTGATGTGGCCGAACAGGTCATCGGCGCGGTGGTCAACGTGTCGACCTCTCAGAAGGTCGACTCCCACATCGGGAACCTGCCCGACCTGCCGCCCGGTTCGCCGATGGAGAAGTTTTTCGACGATTTTTTCAAGCACCATCACGGCGACAGCAATGACGGCGATAACGAGCCGCATCGCGTCAACTCGCTGGGGTCGGGCTTCATCATCGATCCTTCCGGCCTGGTCGTGACCAACAATCACGTCATTGCCGACGCCGACGAGATCAGCGTGATCCTCAACGATGGCACCAAGCTCAAGGCCGACTTGGTCGGCAAAGACACGAAGAGCGATCTGGCGGTTTTGCGTGTTCACACGGACAAGCCGCTTAAGTCGGTGAAGTTCGGAGATTCGGACAAGCTGCGGCTCGGTGAGTGGGTGATTGCAATCGGCAATCCGTTCAGCCTCGGCGGCTCGGTAACGGCCGGCATCGTCTCGGCGCGCAACCGTGACATCAATTCGGGTCCGTACGACAATTACATTCAGACCGACGCGGCCATCAATCGCGGCAATTCCGGCGGCCCGCTGTTCAACCTCAACGGCGAGGTCATCGGCATCAATACCGCGATCATTTCGCCCTCGGGCGGCTCCATCGGCATCGGCTTTGCGATTCCGTCGGACAGCGCGATGCCCGTGATCGATCAGTTGCAGAAATACGGCGAGGCTCGGCGCGGATGGCTCGGCGTACGCATTCAACAAGTGACCGACAACCTCGCCGAAAGTCTGGACCTCGGTTCGGCGCGCGGCGCGCTTGTTGCCGGCCTTGATGATAAGGGTCCGGCCAAGCCTGCGGGCATGCAGCCGGGCGATGTCGTAGTGAAGTTTGACGGTCACGACGTCAAGGAGATGCGCGACCTGCCGCGTATCGTCGCTGACACGCCGGTCGGTAAGGAGGTCGACGTCGTCGTTGTCCGCAAGGGCAAGGAACAAACTCTCAAGGTCACGATCGGCCGCCTTAAGGAGGACAAGAAGGTGGCCGAGGTCGAGACTAAGAAAGACGCAGTGCCGCCGCAGAAGTCGGTCGTGCAAAAGACGTTGGGGCTCGAATTATCCAGTCTCACCGAAGACGTGCGCAAGAAGTTCAAGATCCGCGATGACGTTAAGGGCGTCGTTGTCACTGGGGTCGATCCGGGCGCGGCCAGCGATCAGCCCGACAAGCATCTCGCGGCTGGCGACGTTATCGTCGAAGTACAGTACCAGGGTGTCGGCACTCCGGCCGATCTGCAAAAGCGCATCGACGATCTCAAGAGCCAGGGAAAAAAGGTCGCCGTGCTGCTGGTCGCCAACGCGGACGGCGAGACGCGCTTCGTTGCGCTGCCGCTGCAATAGCGATACGGCGGCGGTCAGTCCAGTACGTGACTAACCATGCCGTCGGCGAGCTTCGGCTCGAACCAGGTCGATTTCGGCGGCATGATTTTTCCGGCGTCGGCGACGGCCATGAGATCGCCCATCTGCGTCGGGTAGAGCGCGAACCCAACGGCCATCCTGCCTGACTGTACCAGCCGCGCCAGTTCCTCCAGACCGCGAGCGCCGCCTACGAAGTCGATGCGCTTGTCGGTGCGCGGATCGGTAATGCCGAAAATCGGCTCGATAATGTTGCGCGAGAGCAGTGTGATCGGGAGCCGCTCGATCGGGTCGGCGGAGCGCATCTCGTGCGCCGCGTCGTCACCACGTAGCGCGAGCCGGTACCAGCGGCCCGCAAGATACATCCCGAGTTCGCCAGCAGCCGCCGGCCGCACCGGCTGATCGCTCGGCGCGACCGCGTAGCGTTCCCGCAGCTTGCCGAGCAGTTGGTCAGGGCTCAATCCGTTCAAATCGCGCAGCACGCGGTTGTAGTCGAGGATCGTCATTTGCTGCTGCGGAAAGAGCACAGCCAGGAAATAGGAGTGCGAGCCTTCACCGCCGCGCGCCTTCGCGACCCTCGCTGCCGCCGCTGAGCGGTGATGACCGTCGCCGATGTAGAGCGCCGGTAACGAGTCGGCCGCATGGGTCAGGCTCGCGATCCGTGAGGGGTCGTTGACGACCCAAAGCTGGTGGCGCACGCCGTCATCAGCCGTCATGTCGACCGTGGGCGTACCGGAAGAGGCGTCCGCCAACATGGCATCGATCTGCGGTGCCGTTGGGTATGCGATCATCACCGGCCCGGTCTGGGCATTGACCGCCTCGATCTGGCGTACGCGATCGTCCTCCTTGGCCGGAGTCGTCAGTTCGTGCCTGCGGATGCGATTGGTGGCGTAGTCGGCGAGTGAAGCGATCGCCGCAAGCCCGGTTTGGCTGCGGCCGCGCCAAGTCAGCCGATACACATAATAGAACGGCTTGTCGTCGCGGACGAGAATGCCGGCGGCGATCATGCGCTGCAAATTTTCGGCGGCCTTGGCGTAGACGGCGGGATCGAAAGGATCAGTCGAAGGATCAAGATCAATTTCCGCCTTGGAAACGTGCAAAAAACTCCAGGGCTTGCCCGCCGCCCGCACGCGGGCCTCATCGCTGGAAAGCACATCGTAGGGCGGGGCCAACACTTCGGCGGCGCGTCCCGGCGCCGGACGAAGGGCGCGAAAGGGTCTAATCAGAGTCACAGGGCCTCGCTCACGAAAGCAAACTCGGTGTAGGGATCGGTGCGGCTTCTGCCGTGTCGGGCGATTTAATTCGCGCTAAAACGGACTACGTCAACCCCGTGAGCAAACCCGAGACCATTCTCATTGCCGGGCCGACGGCGAGCGGCAAATCCGCGCTCGCATTGGCGCTTGCAGAAAAATTGGGCGCCGAAATCGTCAATGCCGACTCCATGCAGGTTTATCGCGACCTGCGCATCATCACGGCGCGGCCGAGCCTGGAGGACGAGCAGCGCGTCCCGCATCGGCTCTATGGTCACGTCGATGCGGCGGAGAATTTTTCCGTCGGCCGCTGGTGCGAGCAGGCTGCTGCGGTGCTCGCCGCGGCGCAGCGCAGCGACCGCCCGGTCGTCGTTGTCGGAGGCACGGGCCTCTACTTCAATGTGCTTACGCGCGGGATTGCCGCTGTGCCGCCGATCCCGGTGGAAGTTCGCAGACAAGTGCGCGAGGGACTCGCAAGCGACGGCGTTGCGGCGCTCTATGCCGAACTTAACAGGCACGATCCGGCTGCGGCGGCGCAGCTGAAGCCAGGCGACCGGGCACGCATCACCCGCGCACTCGAAGTGGTGCTGGCGACCGGACGCTCGTTGCACGACTGGCACGAGCACAACAAGCCGCCGGGCCTCGACGCCACGGGCGCCGTCAAAATCTTTCTCAGGCCGGAGCGTGATGAGTTGTTGCGCCGCATCGATGTGCGCTTTGACGCCATGATGGCGGCAGGCGCGCTCGATGAGGTACGAGCATTGGCGGCGCGCAATCTCAACCCTAACCTGCCCGCCATGAAGGCGCACGGCGTGCCCTGGCTCGTTCGTCATTTGAATAGCGAGATCGCGCTCAAGCAGGCCGTCGAGGAAGCAAAGCGCGACACGCGCCGATACACCAAGCGTCAGGCCACATGGTTCCGCAACCAGCTTCCGGATTTTGCCTGGGTCGAGCCCGAACGCGCGCCCGCCGAGATCGAAGCTCAGTTGCGAGCCTTGTCGAAGTGACGCAGTCGCCGCATCCACCTTGCGGCAGAGCCGGCAAACGGGCAAACATCGCTGCCCGGTTCGCGGATTCGGACCGAAACAAATAGACGTGCACGGGAGGAATCATGACTTTTGCGCGCGCGCTCGCCGCTGCCATCGTGGCCGCATGCCTTTCGCTGACTGGCGCCGCTTCGGCGCAAAATTATCCTGAACGTCCCGTTACGATGATTGTGCCGTTCCCGCCCGGCGGAGCGACCGACACCATTGCGCGCATCATCCAGGACCCGATGCAGAAAGCTTTGGGCCAGCCCATCGTAATCGACAACATCGGCGGCGCTGGTGGCATGATTGCCGCCGCCAAAGCCGCACGCGCCGACCCCGACGGCTACACCATCCTGCTCCACCAGGTGGCGTTGGCGGCCGGCGTGTCGATGTATCCAAATTTGACGTTCGATGCCGAGAAGGATTTTACCGCGGTCGGTCTCATCAACACTGCTGCCTCGACACTGGCCGGGCGGCCGACGCTGCCTCCGAACAATTTCAAGGAACTGTTGGCCTGGATGAAAGAGCCCGACCAGAACGTCAAGATCGGGCATTCCGGGGTCGGCTCTTATGCGCATTTGGCCAGCGTGCTGATGGTGGAGGAGCTAGGCATTAAAGCCACGCTGATTCCGTATCGGGGCGCCGGTCCGGCGATGGTCGACTTGTTGGCGGGTCAAGTGGATCTTGAGTCGCAGTCGGCGATCGTCTCCGCGCCGCTCGTCAAGACCGGCAAGGTCAAGGCTTATGCCATCATCGGCCGCAAGCGCTTTGCCGGACTGCCTGATCTGCCGACCATGGGCGAACTCGGCTACAAGAAGCTCGATATCGATTTCTGGCACATGCTGCTGGTGCCGGCGAAGACGCCGCGTCCGATCGTCGATAAGATCAATGCTGCGCTGCGTGTCGCCCTCAACGATGCCAAGGTGAAAAAGCTCTTTGACGATGGCGGCATGGATGAATACTTGCCCGAGGAGGAAACACCCGCGGCCGCGGCCACCATGCTCACGCGCGAAATCGGGTTCTGGGGCGGTCTGATCCGCGCCAACCACATCACCCAGTAGGATTTTTGTCTGTTGCCGCAGCGGAATCTCGTGCGCGCGACATGGGCCCGCTCGGCGTGCTGTTCTTCGAACGGCTGGGCGCGGGCGTGACGCGAACGATCTACCCCTTGCCGTAAAAGTCCGGCACGGGAACGCCCTTCGTAATCGCCTCGATGCGGGCGTCTTCCGCCTTCTTTTTCTTCTCGCAGAGTTCCAGCACGCGCATGATGTCGGCCCGCGGGATGAAGCACACGCCAGTGTCGTCGGCGACAACCAGATCGCCGGGGTTCACCCGCACGTCGCCCATCTGAATCTCGCCGTTGATCTCGACGGTTTCGAGCCGCCACTTGCCCGTGGCCGGCGTGATCTCGCTCGCCCAGACCGGATAGCCGATAGAACGGGAATGGCGAACGTCGCGCACGCCGCCCATGACGATGGCGCCGCGTTCGCCTTGCCGCTGGCCCGTATACGATGAGATGCCGCCCATGTTGGACATGCCGGCGACGCCGGAGATCACCAGCACATCGCCATCCTCGGCGAGATTGTGCGCCTCGAACTCAGCCATACGGTTGACGTGAGTGCCGGCCTTGAGCGGATCAGAGCGTTGGCGAATGTTGCGTACCGTGAGCGCCGGGCCGACGATCAGCTTGCCGGGGAGTGTGGGCTTGAGCACGCTCGCCCCGATGATGCCTTCGGGCACACCCAGTTCATCCATCACGTCCGAGATCAGACTCGTGCATTCGCCGAGCGCCAAGTAGCGCTCCACCGACCCGGCTGGCGGTTTCGGTGTCGATTGCATGCGGACGCGGTCGGCAGCGATCCGGCCAGTGAGCTTCTTCTCGGGCATGGCGGATGTTTCCTCTGAATTTACGCTCAAGGTGGCACAGTCACCCGTGACAGGCGAGGGCGAGGGTATCGATTTTGCAGCCGTGGCGAGGCAAGATACCCACGCAAGCTGAGAGGGAACGTCTCCATGCTGGATATTCGCAAATCTTTGATGCTGCGCGAGGTGCTGACGTCCGACATGGGAAAGAGCGGCGAGCGCCCCATCGTCCGAGCAGTCGCGCTGGCCGTAATCGGCAATCCCTATGCCGGTCGCTATGTTGAGGATCTGACCCAGCTGTTCCAGGCGGGCCGCGCCCTGGGCGAGAAATTCATGGCTGATCTCGTTCGCATGCTCCCGCAAAGTCCGACGTCTTACGGCAAGGGCGCGATCGTTGGGCTCAACGGCGAGTTCGAGCACGGCGGCGCCTGCATTCACCCGATGCTCGGCAAGCCGATGCGAGCGGCCGTGGGCGGCGGCAAGGCCGTCATCCCCGCCAACGTCAAGGTCGCGCCGGCTGGCACCAGCCTCGACGTGCCGCTCACGCACAAAGACGATTCCTGGGCGTTCGATTATTTCGATACGATAACGGTGTCGATGCCGGACGCGCCGAAGCC
>Ga0070731_10001703_pt1 | contig 22191 bp, 21 predicted proteins | sample Coa_R1_2_FD_66448 | JGI IMG/M metagenome (GOLD analysis project Ga0070731, IMG submission 66448) | Surface soil microbial communities from Centralia Pennsylvania, which are recovering from an underground coalmine fire - Coalmine... | ecosystem: Environmental > Terrestrial > Soil > Unclassified ... | reverse complement strand
CGACGTCGAGGGCCGCTTCGACCGCATCGTGTCGGTGGGTATGTTTGAACACGTCGGCGTGAGCTTTTACGACACGTTCTTCGACAAGTGCGCGCATCTTCTCGAGGAAGACGGCGTTATGCTCTTGCATACGATCGGCCGCAAGACCACGCCGGGAATCACCAATCCGTGGCTCGCCAAATACATCTTCCCTGGCGGCTACATTCCTGCGCTCTCCGAGGTACTACCCGCAATCGAGCGCGCGCGCTTGATCGTAACCGACATCGAAGTTCTGCAGTTGCACTACGCCGAGACGTTGAAGGCTTGGCGTGAGCGGTTCCTCGCCCATCGCGAAGAGGTCGTTCGAATCTACGATCAACGATTTGTTCGGATGTGGGAGTTCTACCTCGCATCGTCGGAGATGTCGTTCCGCGATGGCGACATGGTGGTGTTTCAGATTCAGATGACCAAACACAAGGGCCTAACACCGCCGACTCGCGATTACATTGCGCGCGAGGAAGCCCGATTGCGCGCATTGGAAGCAAACCAATCTGCGCCGCTGCGACTCGCCGGCGAATAGCGCGGTACCCGGTGGCCAAAACCGGGTCGTCAAGTGGCAAGGCTTGCATATGGGCCGTACTCCGGCGCGCGCGGTGCGTAACGGGGAAAGCCAAAATGAGGATTTCCCATCGCAGCCCCGCTGCATTATCGACAGCAAGTGCGTGGCCGTACTCCTTGCCGCCAATATGTGGGCGAATTGAATAAGGGGCTTTGTGCCGGGAAGTTTAGCACCGTCACGTGAACAGCGATGTTGAGTGACTGCAAATTAACCAAGCCAACTCCCGCCGACCGCAAATCGGCCACACGCGAATCTATTGATCGGACCTATGCCGCCATTCGATTCGACAGCACGCAAGCAACCTACCGCGGAGCCCGAGTACCGCGCGCCGCCGCACAATATCGAGGCGGAGCAGGCGCTGCTTGGTGCTATCCTCATAAATAATGATGCCTTTTACCGCGTTCAGGATTTTCTCGAGCCGAAGCACTTCTACGAGCCGATAAACGGTCTGATTTTCGAACAAATCAGCCGCTTCGTACGCCTGAACAAGCCAGCGACAACCGTTACGCTACGAACATACTTGCCCGTAGACCTCTCCGTCGTCGGTCTTTCGCTCGACCAATATTTGGCGCGTCTTGCGGCCGAAGCGACAACAATCATCAACGCCGAGGACTATGGACGCACCGTTTACCACCTCTCCGTTCGCCGCGCCTTGATCACAATCGGCGCCGACATCGTAAACCTTGCTTACGATGCTCCTGTCGAAGCTACACCAACAACGCACATAGAAGATGCAGAACGGAAGCTTTACGAGGTTGCCGAAACCGGCCGCTACGACAGTGGTTTCCAAAACTTCGAGAGGGCCCTGACTAGAGCCATTGACATGACCGCGGCCGCGTTCCAGCGCGACGGCAATCTGTCAGGTTTGCCAACCGGATTAACGGATCTCGATTCCAAATTGGGAGGGCTGCAACCCTCTGACCTGATCATCTTGGCCGGGCGACCGGGAATGGGGAAAACCGCTCTCGCAACTAATATTGCCTACAACGTTGCTAAAATCTGGGAAGGTGATACGCGCATTGACGGACATAGAGAGACCGTCAAGGGCGGCATTGTTGGCTTCTTCTCACTGGAAATGTCAGCGGAACAGTTGGCAACGCGAATCATCGCAGAGCAAAGCGGAATACCATCCCACAAGATGCGGCGCGGTGACATTACCCAAGAGGATTTCGAAACCATCAAAGACAAGATGATCGAAATTCAGAATCTGCCATTATTTATTGACGAAACCGGCGGCGTATCGATTGCTCAATTGGCGGCCCGAGCCCGCCGCCTCAAGCGTCAAAGGGGCCTCGATCTCATCGTTGTTGACTATATTCAGTTGATGCAAGGATCAACACGCCGTGCAATGGAGGGGCGTGTCCACGAAATAACAGAAATCACGACAAATTTAAAAGCGCTTGCAAAGGAATTGAATGTTCCAATTTTGGCGCTGTCGCAATTATCCAGGCAGGTAGAAAACCGCGAAGATAAACATCCACAACTATCCGATTTGAGAGAATCGGGATCGATCGAGCAAGATGCAGACGTTGTCCTGTTCGTCTATCGCGAGGAATATTACCTGACAACCAAAGAGCCCCGCGCTGGAACCGCCGAGCACGAAAAATGGCAGAGCGAGATGGAGGCGGTTTATGGAAAAGCCGAAGTCATTATCGGCAAACAGCGACATGGGCCGACGGCCACGGTTCCTCTGCAATTTGACGCTGCCGTCACGCGGTTCGCCAATCTCGACACAGCGCACCGGCCGAGTTTTTAAAGGGCTCGCAGCACAGGCTTTACCCGGGCCGCGAGCGGGATCATAAACGCGATTATGGCGCTGGCAGAAAAAGTGCCCGGCTCGATCGCTTCCTTCGCCCCCGAAACCGGTGGCACGCTGCGCATCGACCTCGGCGCTATCGAGGCAAACTGGCGCATCCTCACGCGCACGCTTCGGGGCGCCGAATGCGCCGCCGTGGTGAAGGCCAACGCCTACGGCCTCGGTCTCGAACAGGTCGGCAGCAAGCTCGCGGGCGCGGGCTGCAAGACGTTCTTCGTGGCCGATCTTACCGAAGCGCGGCGCCTGCGTGCCCGGGTGCGCGAAGCCGCCATTTACGTGCTCAACGGTTTCACGACCGAAACCGGACCTGCCTTTATCGAGATTGCTGCCCGCCCGGTGATCAACAGCGCCACCGAGCTGGCCGAGTGGGACGCCTTCGTCGCCCAACGCAAGTGGCGCGGCGGCGCGGCGCTGCACGTCGACACCGGCATGAACCGGCTCGGCGTTCCCGCCGATGAGGCGGCGGCTCTCGCGCCCCGTGTGCAAAAGGAAAATCACGGCATCACGCTGTTGATGAGCCACCTCGCCTGCGCCGAAACCCCGAGCAACCCCCTCAATTCCACGCAAATCCGGCTGTTTCAGCAAGTGCGCTTGCAATTCCGCGGCGTTACGGCCTCGCTCGCCAATTCGTCGGGAATATTCCTCAATGATGCCGCTCATTTCGACTTGGCGAGGCCCGGCGCCGCGCTCTACGGCGTCAACCCCACGCCGGGGCGTCCCAACCCTATGCAGAGCGTCGTCGAACTAAGCGGTCGCATCCTGCAAATCCGCAATGTCGATCGCGGCAAGACCGTCGGCTATGGCGCCAGTTGGACGGCAACCCGCGCATCACGCATCGCAGTCGCAGCACTCGGCTATGCCGACGGACTGCCGCGCGCCATGAGCGGCAGCGAAAAAGGGCGGAGCGGGATCGCCCATGTCGCCGGCAAAAAATGCCCCATTGTCGGCCGCATCTCGATGGATTTGATCTGCATTGACATTACCGATCTGTTGGACGGCGTTGTGCATCGCGGCGATATCGCGACCGTCATCGGCGAGGGAATCACAGTCGACGACGTTGCCACCCGTGCAGGCACCATCGGCTATGAGGTCCTTACCCACCTCGGCCCGCGTTGCCATATCGTCTATCGCGGCGCTTGAGCCGCATGCCGGGTTAGACCTTTCGATGGTTGCGCGCGCTCAAAATTTCATTTGCCAAAGCTGCGGCGCGGCGTCCGCGCGCTGGTCCGGGCGCTGCGACGGCTGCGGCGCCTGGAACACCCTCGTCGAGGAGGGCACCGGGGCAAGGCCGCGGTCCCCGCGCAAAGGCCGACTCTTCGCCGTCGAGCCGCTCAAGGGTGAAGCACACGAGGCGCCGCGGCTCGGCTGCGGCATCGCCGAGTTTGATCGCGTCACCGGCGGCGGATTGGTGCGTGGCTCAGTGCTACTCCTCGGCGGCGACCCTGGCATCGGTAAATCGACGCTGTTGATCGAAGTTGCGGCCGCATTCGCACGTGGACACCACCGCGCCGTCTACATTTCCGGCGAGGAAGCCGTGGCCCAGGTCCGGCTACGCGCCGAACGGCTTGGCCTCAGCGACGCTGCGGTTGAAGTCGCTGCGGAAACTTCGGTCGAGGATATCGTGGCGACGCTCTCGCACGGTACGGCCCCGCGCCTTCTCATCATCGATTCGATACAGACGATGTGGACGCAGACCGTTGAAGCGGCTCCTGGCACCGTAACGCAAGTACGTGGGTCCGCTGGCGAACTCATTCGCTACGCCAAGCGCACCGGGGCCGCCGTCGTCTTGGTCGGTCATGTGACCAAGGACGGCCAGATTGCCGGCCCGCGCGTGGTTGAGCACATGGTCGACGCCGTGCTCTCGTTTGAAGGTGAAGGCTCGCACCAATTCCGGATTTTGCGGGCGATCAAAAACCGATTCGGACCTACGGATGAGATCGGCGTATTCGAGATGACCGGTACGGGATTGCGTGAAGTCCCAAACCCGTCCGAGCTTTTTCTTTCCGAACGCGATCTCGGCAGTCCCGGCACCGCGGTATTCGCCGGGATCGAAGGAACGCGGCCATTGCTCGTGGAGATCCAGGCGCTGGTTGCGCCGACGACGCTGGGAACGCCACGCCGGGCGGTGGTCGGCTGGGACCCAAGCCGGCTCTCCATGGTGCTCGCCGTACTTGAGGCTCATTGCGGAATCCGTTTGTCGGGGCACGACGTCTATCTCAATGTCGCCGGTGGACTGCGTATCCAGGAGCCCGCGGCCGACGTGGCTGCGGCCGCGGCGCTGGTCTCTTCGCTCGCCCACGCGCCGCTCCCAGCCGACGCTGTCTATTTCGGCGAAGTGTCGTTGTCGGGGGCGGTGCGGCCAGTTTCACAGACTGCGGCACGGCTCAAGGAAGCGCAGAAGCTCGGCTTTGCGCAAGCAATCGCCCCGGACCCGGCCCGTACGGAAGCTCCAGACGGATTGTCGGTTTCAACGATCGGCACGCTCGCGAGTCTGGTCGCCGACATCGCTCGCGATGGTGCACCATCCCTGCGACGCGTCGGCCGTCAGGATGCCTGACGCGGATCGTCAATCCGACCTTCGAACAAGATCGCCTTCGTTTCCCTATCGACAATGGCGAAGAGGAACGGCCGGTCGACGCGGAACGTCTCCGGGGGAGGCCGTAAGGCGGTAGTGGACATTCCGATGCCGGTCGCGGCCGCCGCTTCAGTTCCCTCTTCTGTTACGTCAATCATGGCGCGGTGACGGATCTGACTGATCGCGAGCGGGACCTCCGAAGGCGGCCTGCCCGTCACACCCGAGAAGTCCGCTGCGCGCAGATCAAAGGCCCGGTGAATGCCCATTTGCCAGAATGGCTCCTTCAAGCTCGTCTCAAAGCTTGATCTAAACCGCGGAAGCGAAAGGCGCACGCGGTCCGCCGGCGAACGCAGTTGCACCAACAGCCGCCCTATCTCATCGCCATCCAGCCGCTGCACGACTTCCCTGGCACCGGCATCAGGCAACATGACGATCATGCTGACGCGTTCGCCTGTGTACGGCAACTCAATGGCCCTGTATCCCGGACGGGTCGCGAGGTGAAAAAGATCCTCAGTTTGCATCATCGCCACTTTGACTTGGCCATCGTCCAGTTGGAAAGGCTCGGCGCGTGTTTCTTCGGCGTGGAAGGCTTTCTGCCAAGGCGCCTTGAAGTAGATTGCGTCGACCAGAACCATTACGGTTGTTGGATCGAGATGGCTGACGATTGAATCGATCTTGCCGTCAGTCCGTTTCTTGACCCAAGCGTTCACCGTCGCTGCGTCAGCGCCGGAAAACACATCGGCCAAGTAACCTCTCCGAAGCAACGTCACGTACGCGTCCGACACCACACCGCCCAGCCGGGCCAGCATCAGCGCATTGGCGATATGCAGCTGAAATGAGTCTGTCGCGGCCTTGTCGAGACTGGACAGAACGGCCGCGTTGGCGGCATCGACGTCGTCACGCGGAAGCTCAAGACTGAGAGCCTTCGCCATCTCCGCCTCGGTCTCGCCCCGCGCGCCGACCATGGCCATGGCCATGGCCGTGCCCACCGAATAGGGCGAAAGGACGATATTCCCAGGCGTTTCGGCGAGCGCTCGAAAGAGCCGCTGGCCGGTGCGGTTGTAGCCCCCGATTAGCGGACCCCATCCGCCCGCTTTGGGCGCCGCTAGGATCAACCCGGGCGACGAGGCGACCAGGGCAGCGCAAATACCGCCGATTGCCAAGGTCTGTACGACCAAGACTTGCAGTCTGCGCATCTCAAGAACCCTCCGATCCTTACGATTGATACTCTGTTCGCTAATTAAACCGTCGAAATTACTGGCCGTCGCGACGAAGGGCTGTTGAGCGATTGGACGAGGCTGATGACGCCGCCTCGCCGCCCGGCTATAAGTCCCAAGCGCCTCTAGGTTCGTCGTGCGATGCCCACTTCCAGGCAGCGGAATGGTGGGGAAGAGGCTAAACCCTAGATGCTGCTAAATGATCGTCGCCGAAACTTACGGCTGAACGGAGGCGGACGCTGCGGATGGGACCTCAGGTGCGTTCGACGAGGCGGCGTACCTAGCAAGACGGTGCAATCCAGCGCGGTTAGTAGATCATGCCGACTTTGCTCGATGTTGTGCTCTTGGCAGTCATGCTCGTTTCTGGGCTCCTGGCGATGATCCGCGGCTTCATGCGGGAGGTTCTGTCGATCACCGCATGGGTGCTGGCAGCCGGAGTCACGCTTTACTCCTACAACAAGCTTCTGCCGGCCGCGACCGCATACTTCAACAGCGATCTTATCGCCAAAGGCGCAGTCGTCGGCGGTGTTTTCCTCCTCACGTTGCTCCTGGTCTCGATTGTCACCATCAGGATTTCCGACATGGTGCTGGACAGTCGCGTCGGCGCGCTCGACCGTACCCTGGGCTTCCTGTTCGGTCTTGGGCGCGGCCTCATTATTGTTGTGGTCGCGTTCGCCTTTTTCGACTGGCTGGTGCCGGCGAAATCACAGCCCGCTTGGGTAACGGACGCAAAATCGAAGGTATTTCTAGCCCAGACCGCCGACTGGCTGAGGTCTATGTCACCGGACCTCGAAGCCCTATATCAGAAGTACAAGGGTAACAAAGGCGACGATACCCAGGAACCGGGACAGAATCAGCACGGCGCGCTAAACCTACCCGCCGAAAGGGTTTATACCTGACGCGCCGGGAGGGCCAATGACCATGACAGAACCTGCCCTCCTCTTCGATCCTGACACCGACCGGCTACGCGAAGAATGCGGCGTATTCGGCATTTTCGGCCATCCCGATGCCGCCGCCATTACTGCGCTCGGCCTGCATGCCTTGCAGCACCGGGGCCAGGAAGCCGCCGGCATCGTTTCCTTTGACGGCCACCGTTTTCATTCCGAGCGGCGCCTTGGACTCGTGGGCGATGCTTTTTCACGCCGCGAGGTCATCGACCGGCTGCCCGGCAAGGCCGCCGTCGGCCATGTTCGTTACTCGACGACCGGCGGCACCATTTTGCGCAACGTTCAGCCGCTGTTTGCGGAACTCAACGCTGGCGGCTTCGCCATCGGCCACAACGGCAACCTCACCAACGGCCTGACGCTCCGCCGCCAATTGGTGCGCGAGGGCGCCATGATGCAGTCGACCACGGACACCGAGGTGATCCTGCATCTCGTGGCACGGTCCCATCGCAATCGCTTCGTCAACCGCTTTATCGAGGGCTTGAAGTTGCTCGAGGGCTCTTACGCTTTCGTGGGCCTCACCAACAAGAAGCTGGTCGGCGCGCGCGACCCGCTGGGCATCAGGCCGCTGGTGCTCGGAAAGCTCGACGGCTGTCCGATCCTCGCCTCCGAAACCTGTGCGCTCGATATCATCGGCGCCCAATACGTGCGCGATGTCGAAAATGGCGAAGTCGTCATTTTCGACGAAGACGGCGAACATTCTGAAAAGCCGTTCGGTCAACTGCCCCCGCGGCCATGCATCTTCGAATACATCTATTTTTCGCGACCAGACTCGATCATCGGTGGCCGCAGTGTCTACGACGTGCGCAAGACCTGCGGGATTGAACTTGCGCGCGAGGCACCGGCCGACGTTGATGTCGTGGTACCGGTTCCCGACTCCGGAGTACCGGCCGCCATCGGCTACGCGCAGCAATCGGGCATTCCCTACGAGCTGGGCATCATCCGGAACCACTATGTGGGGCGGACGTTTATCGAGCCATCCCAGCACATCCGCCAGCTTGGCGTGCGGCTCAAACACAGCGCCAATCGCGCCGTAGTGGCCGGCAAACGCATTGTGCTGATCGACGATTCGATCGTGCGCGGCACGACGTCGGTGAAGATCGTTCAGATGATGCGAGATGCGGGCGCCAGTGAAGTGCATTTTCGCATTGCCTCACCGCCCATCACGCATCCGGATTATTACGGCATCGACACACCCGAGAGGGATAAGCTGCTCGCCGCCACCCACGATCTGCAAGGCATGCGTCAATTCATCGGCGCGGATTCGCTCGCCTTTCTCTCAGTTGAGGGAATCTACCGGGCGATGGGTGAAAAGGGGCGCAATGCGGCACGCCCGCAATTCACCGACCATTGCTTCACCGGCGAATATCCGACCCCGCTCACCGACCGCATGGCGCAGGAAGCGCCGCCGCGTCAGCTCTCCCTGCTCGCCGAAGCGAGCTGAATGTTCATTGCGGCGCCGGGATCCTCTCCGATGATCGAGGGGCTGAGCCACATCACGTTCATTGTCAAGGATCTCGAGCGCATGAAACTTCTTCTTGTCGACGCCCTCGGAGGCAAGGAAGTTTATGCCAGCGGCGACAAACGTTTCTCCCACTCACGCGAAAAGTTTTTCGAGGTGGGAGGCGTCTGGATCGCGGCCATGGAAGGCGACCCACTCTCGGAAAAGACTTACAACCACGTCGCGTTCAAGGTTTCCGCCGACGACCTCCCGCGCCATCGCGCGGCCATCGAAAAACTCGGCTTGCCAATTCGCGAACCGCGTCCGCGCATCGAGGGCGAAGGCCAATCTCTGTACTTCTATGACTTCGACAACCACCTTTTCGAGCTGCACACTGGAACGCTCACCGATCGGCTTGCGGCTTATGCTCTCGATCTGCGGCGGGCAAATAATAGGTCATGACTGATATCGAGCGCTCGCTCGCCGGGCGCGTGGCGCTCATCACCGGCGCGACGCGCGGGATCGGGCATGCGCTGGCCATCGTACTGGCGCGCGCCGGCGCGCACGTTGTCGGGATAGGGCGGACCCAAGGCGCTTTGGAAGAACTTGACGACGCCGTGCGCGCCGTCGGCTCAACGGCGACTTTGGTACCGCTCGATATGCGCGACTACCCCGGCATTTATCGACTCGCCAAGGCACTCAACGAACGTCATCAGCGTCTCGACGTTCTGGTCGGCAACGCCGCCATCGGCGGCCAACGCTCGCCCCTAGGCCATGTCGATCCGGCGGCTTGGGACGAGGCCATGGCGGTGAACGTCACCGCCAATTATCACCTCATCCGCGCCATGGACCCGCTGCTGCGGCGCGCCACCGCCGGCCGCGCGGTGTTCATGACTTCCGGCGCCGCAACGCATGCCCGAGCCTACGCAGGCCCTTATTCGGTATCCAAGGCCGCGCTCGACGTGCTGGCGCGGACCTATGCGGCAGAAACGGACTCCACGCCGATCCGCGTCAATGTCTTCAACCCCGGCCCGACACGCACGCGCATGCGCGCGCAAGTGATGCCGGGCGAAGATCCGATGACACTCCCGACTCCCGAACAGGTGGCGGAGAAAATTCTCGATCTGTGCTTGCCGAGCTTTTCGGAAACAGGAAAGCTTTACGACTATCGCGCCAAGAAGCTCTTGGAGTTCAGGCACCCCGCCTGACACTGGCACCTGCTATCTTCGGCGCTTCTTGCTCGCATAGGGATTGGGCTTCGAGCGTAGCGTCAACCGAATCGGCGTGCCCGGCAGCGCAAAATTCTCACGTAAACCGTTGACCAGATAGCGGCGGTACGTCTCGGTCAGCGCCGACGCGCGGGAAGAGAAAAGCACGAAGGTCGGTGGCCGCGCCTTTGGCTGCGTGATGTAGTCGAGCCGCGGCCGGCGGCCGCCCACGGCGGCCGGAGGATGTTCGGCGACAGCTCGTGCCAGGAAGCGGTTGAGTGCCGCAGTTGGCGCCCTGCGGTTCCAGACCGCATAGCTCTCCAGGACCGCCGCCATTAGCCGATCCAGCCCTACCCCGGTGCGCGCCGACAGGGCGACCACGGGCACACCCCTGATTTGAGGAAGCAGCCGATCGGTTTCTTCGCGCAGCCGCGACAGTGCACCGGGTGGCGGCTTGACCAAATCCCATTTGTTGATCCCGACGACGATCGCGCGTCCTTCCCGCTCGACCAGATCGACAATGCGCGTGTCCTGTTCTTCAAATGGAGTCTGCGCGTCGATAAGAACGATGACCACATCCGCAAAACGGATGGCGTTGATCGTATCTGCCACGGAGAGCTTTTCGAGCTTTTCCGAAATTCGTGAGCGGCGGCGCAGACCGGCCGTATCGTGGATGCGCAAGCGCGCTCCGCGCCATTGAAGATCGACCGCAATGGCATCGCGCGTAATGCCAGGTTCGGGTCCGGTCAAAAGCCGCTCGTCGCCCAGCAGCCGGTTGATGAGCGTTGATTTTCCGGTATTGGGTCGACCGACCACGGCGATACGGATTACCTTATCGTCGACAGCAGGCACATCGGCATCGCTCCGCTCAACCTGCTCGGTAGCATCCGGCAATGTCTCGCGCAGCGCGTCGTAGAGCCCGCTCAGACCCTCGCCATGTTCGGCGCTAATCGCTATGGGCTCTCCAAGTCCGAGCGCATACGCCTCAAGCACGCCGGCCTCGCCGGCTCGGCCTTCGCTCTTGTTGGCAACCACGATTGCGGGCTTGCCCGACTTGCGCGCCAAGTCGGCGAAAGCGCGGTCCGCCGGAGTCACGCCGGTGCGCGCATCGACAAGGAAAAGCACGGCATCCGCCTGCGCCATCGCTGCCGCCGTTTGCGCCTGCATTCGCGCGGACAGGCTCTCCTGCTCGGCGTGCTCCAGTCCTGCGGTATCGATAACCTTGAAGGAAAGATCGCCGAGCCTGCCCTCCCCTTCCCTCCGATCGCGGGTGACGCCGGGCTCATCGTCAACAAGCGCGAGGCGCCGCCCGACGAGGCGGTTGAACAGCGTCGATTTGCCGACATTGGGGCGACCGACGATGGCGACGGTGAAGAACATGGCGCAATCCGACGACGCGCAACCGACAAATCACGAGGCGCGCACCGCTACGCTTTTACTCGAATTCTACAGGTTCTTCGTCATTGAAAGAGCGATCGTTCGTCGTCAGGCGTGAGCCAGGACGCGGACCCAGTCGGCGATCGTGAGATCACTGGCGTCTTCGCGCCGCGGGGCGCGTGCACGATCGCGGCGAAACATCAATGCGAAGATGTTGCGGGTGGATTCGGCCAGATCGACTGCGAAGGCTGAGCTGTTTGCTGAGCTTGACCGGTCTGCGGCGGAGGGGGCCACGGCGACTGCGAACCCTGAGCAGGAGCTGCCGAGGGCGCAGCCGGCCAAGCGGTCTGCGCGGCTGGAGGCGGCGCTGGATCTGGCCATGGCGACTGCGAACCCTGAGGTGGCTGCGGCTGCCGCGGCGGCTTCGGTTTGGTAAGCCCCACGCTGATTTCCGGTCGAGCCGTGGGCGGCGCGGTGGTAGCAACCTTGGGTTTGGGCTTGGGCTTCGGTTTGGGCTTTGGCGGTTCGGGCGCAGGGGGCGCGGCGGCCGCGCCCCCGGCATCGCCATTGTCGGCAGCTTGCTGCTCGGGCGGCGGCTGATAGCCCTTGTACAATTCCTTTGGAATGCCCGTTTGCGCGCCCGGAACGCCCTGGGGAAACAATGGCTCGCGATCGCCTTTCAGTTGTTTTTTGTTGTCAAACATATCGTTATCAAGCAACGTCGTCGGGTCGAACTGACCGCCCTTCGTACAAGCCCCGAGCGCGAGCACCAGCGCGAGCAGCGAGCCGGCCCGAAGCAGCGAACCATGACGGCGCGTTCGCATTCAACTAACCCTTACCGTTTGCGGCGATGAGTTCGCTCAAGATCTGAGCGCGGCTGCGCGTACCAGAAGGCGTTTCAGGATCGGTCATAATCATGTCCGTCCATTTCTGCGCGGTGGTCAAATCGCCCGATTTCCAGGCGGACAATGCCAGCAGCTCGCGGGCGCTGTGCCGATAAGTTCGGTCAGCCGCAGTCAACGGCTCGAGCCGCTGACGCATTTCGGAATAAGGCGCATCGTCGATGAGCAGTAAACCGGCGCGTACCGCAGCCAAGTCCTGGATGACCTGTCCCGCACTCTTGTCGGCAGCGAGCGCGTCATAAGCGCTGACTGCGGCTTTCTTGTCGGTCTGCGCCAACTCGGAGGCCTCACGCAACCTCGCGATTACCTGATAGCCGGCGGTACCGCTGGTCGCGATCTTGGCAAAGGCCGCCTCGGCCTCTTGATGCTTCCCGGCGTCGGCGAGGGTGACGGCTTGCTCGAAGGCTAAGCCAACTTCGCCAGCCTTCTTCGCTTGCCAGTATTCGTAGCCGCGCCAAGCCCCCACACCGGCGACCAAAAGCACACAGGCCGCGATGAGCAAATTGCCGTAGCGATCCCACAGCTTTTTAAGCTGTTCGCGGCGGACTTCCTCGTCGACTTCCTGAAAAATATCGGCCACTAACCGACCCCAGTACTCCCTGAAGTTGCCTGCCCCTGGCTCCAGGCTGTTCGCCTCGGAGCCGGTCAGTCAAACCCAGAGAAACATAAAACCAAGGAAATCCGAGCGGTTACGCTTGGAAGCCCCCGTATTTACTACATTAATCGTGTGGCGCGACAAAGGCAAAGACCCCCTGACCGCCTGCGGCGTTTACACCACGTTATCCATGACGGTCGCCGCTTAACGCGGGGTTAAGCCTTCGGCTTCCGCATAGGATAGACGTGGTCGGGGCTGGGGAAGCGGCGGGCCCGCACCTCCTCCGCATAGCCTTTGACCGCCCGCTCGATCGAGGGTCCGAGTTCACCGAATCGCTTGACGAATTTCGGAACCCGCGGCGAAAGCCCAAGCATATCCTCAAGGACGAGGATCTGACCGTCGCACGCGGCACTGGCACCGATGCCGATTGTCGGGACGCTGACCTGCTCAGTGATGCGGCGTCCGAGCGGCTCCGCCACCGCTTCGATGACGATGGAAAATGCACCAGCATCTGCGATTGCTTTAGCATCCGCCTCGATGGGTGGCCAATCGCTCTCATCGCGGCCCTGGGCGCGGAATGACCCGATCGTGTTGATCGCCTGCGGCGTGAGGCCGACATGGCCCATCACCGGGACGCCGCGTTCGACCAAAAAAGCGATCGTCTCCGCCATACGCCGGCCGCCCTCGACTTTGATCGCACCGCAGCCGGTTTCCTTCAGCACGCGAGCGGCGGAAGCAAATGCCTGCTCCCTTGAACCCTCGTATGAGCCAAACGGCATATCAACCACGACTAGCGCTCGCTTCGAACCGCGCATGACGGCCAGAGCTTGCAGGATCATCATGTCAAGTGTGACCGGTACCGTCGTCTCTAGGCCGTGCATCACCATGCCGAGCGAATCGCCGACCAGAATTACATCGCAATAAGCATCGACGATGCGCGCCGTGTGGGCGTGATAGGAGGTGAGACAGACGATTGGTTCGCCGCCCTTGCGGGCGCGAATATCAGGCGCAGTCAACCGCCGGATATCGCTCTGCGCCGACATGGATCAACGGCCGAGCGCCGGCGTCGCGAATGCGGGCACGCCGACGACGAGGGGATGGAACACAAATCCAAGTGCGACATAAACAATCGTGCCGACGATCACGGCGATGACGTCGTTTTTCACACCACCCACCGGGATCGGCGGCGCGCCCGGATCGCCACGTCGCTTGAGTGTGACGCGATTGTACACTGCCCACCCCAAGACCGAACCAAAGAGGATGATCCCGCCGAGGTCGCCATTGGCGCACAGATGCGCAAACGCCCAGGTCTTCACGCCGGCCAGCATCGGGTGTTTGAGCACGCGCTTGATGTTGCCGGGGATATAAGCCGCGGTGACCATAATGCTTGCGGGCCACATAAGGACTACGACAATCTGGCGCGTCCATGGTGGCGGAGACCAGACCGGTATGAGACCTGCGGCACGATATGACGCGAAGCCGTAGCAGATGAGTACGATGCCGATGATCGATACCAGCGAGAACAGACCCCGATAAGGGCCCTGCCCGATCTTGTTGATCAGCGCGGCGCGCTCGTCGCGCATTGAGACGAATACGTGCGGGCCAAGAAAAAACACGAGCCCCAGAATTTCGACAATCAATCCCATAATCGACCAACTAAACGCTGGGGTTCCGTGCTCGGTCGTCATCCGTCATTTCGGGCGATGATCATGACGAGACGCCCTGCCTTGTCAATCAATGGACAGATCAGGTGTGGTAGCGCCGCCCCCGATCGAGATAGGCGGCGGTACCAATGACGGCCTCTCGCTCCTTGAATGAGACCATTTCGTCCGCCATCGATGCGGAACTGCCGTCGCGGGCGATAACGGCGAGCACCCGCTGAGCGGCCTTGATGGCGGCACGCTGGAGGTCGCTCGGAATGATAACGCAGTGATAGCCGAGCGCTTCGAGCTGCTGCACCGGAAGGAGCGGTGTCTTGCCACCGGCAAACATGTTGATCAGCTTCAGACCCGGAAGGCGTTTTGCGATGTAGGCGATCTCTGCTTCCGAGGTCGGCGCCTCGACGAAGATCATGTCGGCACCGGCCTCGATGTAGGCCGACGCACGGTCGATGGCCGCATCAAATCCCTCGACCGCGATCGCGTCGGTGCGTGCTATGATGGTGAAATCGGGATCCAACAGGGCATCGCGCACGGCTTTAAGCTTCTGCACCATCTCGCCCTTGGACACGATGCTTTTGTCATCGTAGTGGCCGCATTTTTTTGGAAAGGTCTGATCCTCAAGGTGGAAAGCCGCGACGCCGGAGCGCTCGAATGCGCGGGCGGCTGCCTGGGCATTGAGCGCATTGCCGTAGCCGGTATCGGCATCGGCGATGATCGGGATTTCCACCGCATCGACCATCGACGCCAGTCGATCGACGATCTCATTCATTGAGATCAGCCCGAGATCCGGCACTCCTGTCGAGCGCGCAATGGCGCCACCGCTCGCATAGACCGCTGGGAAGCCTGCCTGTTGGACGAGCCGCGCGGAGAGCCCGTCATACGCGCCCGGCGCGACCGCTATGCGGCCGGCAGCAAAAATGGTTCTCAATTTGGTCGTCGCCCGCACTTTTGCATCTCCACTTCAGACATTGTCTCAGCCATGTTACGTCGGTGCCGATATGCGGGAAAGCGCGGGAGGCGGCAATGAAGCGATACATCGCGGCGGTAATCGCGACCGTCTTGAGCGTGCTGTGCGCCCACGCCCAGGAATGGCCGGCGAAGACCGTACGCATCATCGTGCCCTTCGCGGCGGGTGCGACACCTGACCTTGTGGCGAGACTCGTCGCCGAACGCCTGCAAGAACAGCTTGGACAGACTTTCATTGTCGAGAACAAGCCGGGAGCAAGCGGCAACGCCGGGACCGATGCGGTGGCCAAGTCCCTCCCGGACGGCGCCACGATCGGGGTGAGCATCGCCGGGCCACTCGCCATCAACACACTCCTATTTGCGCACCTCCCCTACGATCCGAGAAAGGACCTGACGCTGATCACGGCGCTGGTGACCCAACCCAGCGCGCTCGCGGTCAATGCAAGCCTCGGAGTGAACAGCGTGCCGGAACTGGTCGATCTGATCCGGCGCAATCCAGGCAAATTTAATTTTGGCTCGATCGGCACCGGTTCGCTCTCGCACCTGGCCATGGAAGCGATCGCGCTCAAGAGCGGCACGCGGCTGGTGCACGTGCCTTACGCATCCTCACCGCAAGCGGTCACGGCGCTGATGCGAAACGAGGTGCAGATGGTTTGCCTGCCGGCGATTTCCATCACGCCCCAACTTGGTGATGGTGCCATCAGGTTCCTGGCCATCACCACGGCGAAGCGCTCCCCTTTGCTGCCAGATGCCCCAACATTGAAGGAATCCGGCATAGACGTGCAAGCGGACGCTTGGATGGGGCTGATCGCGCCGGCCGGCATTTCCGGCCCGGTTGTTGAGCGCATCAATCACCTCGTGGGCGAGGCGATCACCTCACCCGCGATCCGTCAAAAACTCTTTGCCCAGCTGATGGAGCCGATTCCCGGAACACCTGCAGAGTTTCGAGCACGCATCGACGGCGACATTGCGCGCTGGAAGCCGGTGATCCAGGCGGCAAAGATCAAGGTCGAGTAGCACGCTTACTCGAAATCAGCTGTTGGCACTTCAATCCGCTGGCTGCTCTGGCACTCACGGCCCGCCAAAGCGGAAATTGATACCCGCCTTTATCTCCTGAACATTGAGAGAGGCGTTTGAAGTGACGGGGCCCAAGGTCGGCGTGTCAAAATTCAGCGCCTTTGATCCAAAACCCAGATAGTCGTATTCGATCTTTGCCGACCAATTGCCGCTGAGGGCGTATTCAAGCCCGGCACCGGCCGTCCATCCAGTCCGGGTCATACTCACGCTTGAGGAAGCGCCCATGAGGTCTGTGATGCTGCTATTGTCCCTCGCGAACGCAACGCCGCCCTTGCCGTACAGGAGCAGACGATCGAACGCCGCGCCAACCCGGCCCGTCACGGTCGATGTCCACGGCACATTGGTGTTGAGCGCGTCGCCGATCGAATCGGTGCCCTTGTTCTTGATGTTGGTCCAGCTGAAATCGCCCTCGACGCCGAGCACGAGCCGATCGAACTGAATATTGCCGCCCGCCTGAACGCCGCCAAGGAAGCCCCAGCTGTTGAAGCTGTCACTGCCCGCGCCCGTTATCGGATCACTCCACGAGGAGCCCGCATAACCGGCACCCAGATGGCCGCCGAAGTATATGCCGGTCCAGTTGTAAACCGGCGGCGCATAGGGGATCGGCGCGACCGGCGGAGGCGGCGGGGGACGTGAGAGATCCGCCGCATCGGCGGAGCATACGGAAAAAGCAGTGCCGACAGCCAATCCAAGGCCGCCAACCAAAGCCCGCAAAGCCATATTAATCCTCCAACGCCCCCACCAGCGCCTGCGGCAAAGGCTTTAGATTCCCATTAAGGTTAAGAAATGCTGGAATGGTTAATAATTCCAGAATCCCCCTCATTGGGCGCACCAAGCCGCACGTCTTCGAAGAAAGGATGGTCGTCCGGTGACGGGAAATGGTCCTTTGATGGCGGGAAAATGACCGCGGCACTGACCGGCAGGCTGGTTCCGAGTTGGCGTTTCGGGATTGCGACTATTTCCGCGTGGCCATCGCGTCGCCGTAACGCTCGGGCGTAAAGCCGACGACCAATTTGCCCCCGCCCAGATCGAGAACCGGCCGCTTGATCATCGACGGTTGTGCCAGCATCAGCGCCAGGGCCTTTTTCTCGTTCAACTCATCCTTGTCCTTGTCGGGCAGCTTGCGGAAGGTGGTGCCGGCGCGATTGAGCAGCGTCTCCCAGCCAACCTTCTTGCTCCAGCCTGCCAATTGCTCGCGCCCGATTCCCGCAGTCTTGTAGTCGTGAAAGGCGTAATCGACGCCGTGCTTGTCGAGCCATGCGCGCGCCTTCTTCATCGTGTCGCAGTTCTTGATGCCGTAGATGGTCGCCGACAAAGCGCTCGCTCCCACTCCATCGTCAACAAAAACGCCAGACAACTGATTCGACAGGCGTGTTCAAGTCCTCGAAAATTCGCCCTCAAGCTCACGGCGCGCCAGCAAATAGAATGCGGCGATGTGCGTGATTACCAGCAACGGCACGTAGATGATCGGGATCGCATAGGTGGCGCCCAACTGCGCGGGATCCACGTCAACGCCGAACTGGATAGCATGGAAATAGTCCACGATAATGTCGATCAGGCCGACAAGATTGAAGGCGACTACGAACAGCCAAAAGAGCGGACGTACCCTCACGGTGACCAGCGCCAGCAAAGCCAGGAGCCCGGTCGCAAAGTCACCGTAGGCGGCGAATGTGGCAAAGCCCCCCGGCAGATTGCCAGTCACGCCCGGAAGGATGAAGACCAGTCCGAAGAAGCGGAAGCTGTGCAGAGTGGCGATCGCGCGCTGCGCTTCGACACGGTCCATCCCTTTGAGCCACGGCCAAATGTATGTACCGAAGCACAGCAGCCAAGTGACGTAGCCGAGCACAAGATGAATTCGGAAGAGGGTTTCTGGCGACATGGGTGTCTCCGATGCGATGCCAACTCACGCGGTTTTCGAACCGCAGTCGCTGACGCCGCAGAGCTAGGCCCTCTCGTCGTGGAGCACTATCCGCGATAATGTAGACAGGCTATGAAGCAGAACTTCACAGTCCGCCAGAGCGCGCTCGATGGCGTGGAGGCATTCCTCAGCGTCGCCCGACACCGGAATTTCCGCAAAGCGGCCGCCGAACTCGGTGTGACTCCATCGGCGATCAGCCAGGCGGTGCGCGCGCTGGAGGCGAGACTAGGCGCGGCCCTTTTCATCCGCACAACACGCAGCGTCGGTCTGACTGAAGCGGGGGAGCGATTCATCTCGCGGGCAAAGCCCGCCTTCGAGGAACTCGTCGCCGCCAGCGAGGCCGCACGCGAACTCGGACAGCGGCCAAGCGGATTGCTACGACTCTCGGTACCGCGCGCGGTCGTTCCGCTGGTGCTTGAGCCGGTGATCGAATCCTTCTGCCAAGCCTATCCCGAGATCGAGGTGGAGATTGCCGCAACCGAGGAATTAGTCGACATCGCGGCAGGAGGGTTCGATGCCGGAATCCGGCTGGGTCAGTACATCGCCCCTGACATGGTCGCGGTGCGCCTGACACCGCCGTTCCCGTTCGTAGTCGTCGGCAGCCCCAAATACCTACGCTCGCGATCTCGACCGCAGCGGATCGACGATTTGCGTCAGCACGCTTGCCTGCGCATGCGCCGCTCAAATGGCTCAATCGCGCCTTGGCGCTTTGTCGACGGCAACAAAACGGTGGAGGCGATCGTGTCGGGGCCGTTGATCGCGCACGACTACCCCACACTGATCGGAGCGGCGATCAAGGGCGTGGGTCTCGCGCAGGTGCCCGGTCCGCTTGCGAAAGCGCCAGTCGCCGATGGCCGATTGCAAGCACTGCTGACGCCCTTTGCCGTCACGGTCCCAGGCGTCTTTCTATACTATCCTGGGAGGCGTCAGATCTTGCCCAAACTCCGCGCATTCATCGAGCATGTAAAGCACCGCAGTGCTGCTGCGCCGCGCGGCGGATCAACTGCGCGCACGGCTCGCAAGGTCCGGGCTTGATTTAAAAAGACGGCGGCGCTCAAAGTGGACCCGCAATTATCCCACGCTCACTCCCACTCGATCGTCCCTGGCGGCTTTGAGGTCACGTCGTAGACCACGCGGTTGACGCCCTTGACCTCGTTGATAATCCGCGTCGCGGCAGTGCCGAGAAATGTCGCATCGAACGGATAAAAGTCTGCCGTCATACCGTCGATAGAAGTCACCGCGCGCAAAGCGACGACATATTCGTAGGTTCGAAAATCGCCCATCACGCCAACGGTACGCACCGGTAACAGCACGGCAAACGCTTGCCAGATGTCATCGTAAAGCCCGACCCGGCGGATTTCCTCAATGAAGATATCGTCGGCCAGCCGCAGGATTTCGAGCTTCTCGCGGCTGATCTCGCCAGGGCAGCGAATGGCGAGGCCGGGGCCGGGAAACGGATGACGACCCACGAACGCATCGGGCAAACCAAGCTCCCGGCCAAGCGCGCGCACTTCATCCTTGAACAATTCACGCAACGGTTCGACGAGCTTCATGTTCATGCGCGCCGGCAAGCCACCCACATTGTGGTGAGACTTGATGGTCACCGAAGGACCACCGGTGAACGACACACTCTCGATCACATCGGGATAAAGCGTGCCTTGCGCCAGAAACTTGGCGCCGCCGATTTTCTTCGCCTCCGCTTCAAACACATCGATAAACAACTTGCCGATGATCTTGCGCTTCTGTTCGGGGTCTTCGACGCCTTTAAGGTCTTTCAGGAAAATTTCCTCGGCGGCCACGTGGATCAGAGGAATGTTGTAATGATCGCGGAACAGGGCGACGACGCGCTCGCCTTCGCCAAGCCGAAGGAGCCCGGGGTCGACGAACACGCAGGTGAGCTGCTCGCCGACGGCCTCGTGAATGAGCACGGCGGTAACGGCCGAATCGACACCGCCCGAGAGGCCGCAGATGACCTTGTTCTTGCCGACCTGCCGGCGAATTTTCTCGATCGTCTCTTCCTTGAACGCGCGCATGGTCCAGTCGCCGGCGCAATTGGCGATCTTACGCACGAAATTGCGCAGCAGCGCCGCACCGTGCGGTGTATGCACGACTTCCAGATGAAATTGCGTCGCGTAGAATCTGCGCTTGTCGTCGGCGATCATCGCGATCGGCGCATTCGCCGAGGTGCCGGTGGCCGTAAAGCCATCGGGTGGCTTGGTGACGCGGTCGCCGTGGCTCATCCACACCGGATAGCGCTGGCCTACCTCCCAAACGCCTTCGGTCAGTGCGGACGCCTTCGTTATCTCCACTTCGGCGCGGCCGAATTCACGATGATGTCCGGCTTCTACCTTGCCGCCGAGCTGGTGCGCCATGGCCTGCTCGCCGTAACAGATACCGAGCACAGGCACGCCGGCCTGAAAGACGGCCGGCGGCGCCAGCGGTGCCCCTTTCTCCAGAACAGAAGCCGGGCCACCCGAAAGAATCACGCCCTTTGGCTTGAACTCGCGAAGCGCCGTTTCGGCTCTCTGAAACGGCACGATCTCGCAATACACGCGCTCCTCGCGCACGCGCCGAGCGATCAGCTGCGTCACCTGCGAGCCGAAATCGATGATCAGAATCTTGTCGTGAGTCGCCATGGCGGGTTTTACCCCCACCCTTCACTCTCCCGCTAGCGGGGGCGGATCAAGGAGGGGGACATATCGAGTTGTGGTCGCGGATGTCATCAAGCGCGCCGCATGAGGCTGATGAAAAACCCGTCGGTGTCAGTCCGGCGCGGCGTCATCAGCAATCCTTCGCCGGAGATAAGTGCGGCGCGGGCAAAAAGATAGGCGCGCTCGCCGAGCACATGCGCCGTTTCGGCCGGCTTTTCCACCGAAAATCCGGGACACCGGCCTATGAAGGCCCGCACTTGGTCGCCGTTTTCGTCTTGGAGGACCGAGCAGGTGATGTAGGCGATGCGGCCGCCTGGTTTGACGAGCATGGCGGCACGATCGAGCAGCGCCGCCTGCTGCTTCATCCTTTGGGCAAGCGCTCCCGGGCGCACGCGCCACTTGGCGTCGGGGTTGCGCCGCCATGTGCCGGTGCCCGTGCATGGTGCGTCGATCAGGACGAGATCGGCCCGTCCATCCAGGTCTGCGAGCATATCGGTATCGCCACGCGGCGTGCGGACCTGGATGTTGCGCGCGCCGGCGCGCGCGATGCGCTCATGGATCGGCACCAGCTGCCGCTTGTCGCTGTCGGTTGCGTAAATCTGGCCACGGTTTTCCATCAACGCGGCAAGCGCCAGAGTCTTGCCCCCAGCGCCTGCGGCGAGATCGACTACCTGTTCGCCGGGCTTGGCGCCGGCGAAAAGCGCCGCAAGCTGGGAGCCCTCGTCCTGAACCTCAATCTCACCTTTACGGAACGGCGGTTCCGCGTGGATCGCCGGGTTCTTCGCATCGGCGGAAAGCCGAATGCGCAGTCCTATCGGCGACCATCGCGTCGGCTCCGCGTTGAGGTGCGCGAGCTTCGGCAAAACATCGTCGCGTTCGGCCTTGAGCGTGTTAACGCGCAGGTCGAGAGGCGCGCGGGTGGCGAGCGCCTCACCCTCCGCCGCGCGCTCATCACCAAAGACGCGTGCGAGATGCGGGTCGAGCCAATCAGGATAGTCGCCCGCGACGGGTGCAGGCGCATTGGCGAAAGCATTCGAGGCGAGGGCCGCCCTCTCCGCTTCCGTCAGCGGCGTCGGCGCAAAACGTGCGCCGCTGCAGAGCTCCGAGATGGCCGCAATGTCGAGGCCTCGCTCCCGGTGCAGCATGCCGATCAGAGTCGCGCGCGGCGTGTCGCCGCCCATCAGCCAGGCGGACGAGGCTTTGCGGCGTAATGAATCGTAGACCAGGCCGGCGATTGCGGCGCGG